>ERZ791611.29-NODE-29-length-165386-cov-8.863359_pt1 | contig 165386 bp, 141 predicted proteins | sample MGYA00510275_ERZ791611 | MGnify/ENA primary metagenome ERZ791611 (study PRJEB30046, sample SAMN00791912) | human gut metagenome | study: EMG produced TPA metagenomics assembly of the A metagenome-wide association study of gut microbiota in type 2...
CAGACTCTCGTCTGGCTATGACTGCTGCTATCCGTAAGACTTTCGCTGAAAAACCGGCTGAATTCGACCCACGTAAATATCTGGGCCCGGCTCGCGATAACATGGAAAAACTGTACAAGCACAAAATTCTTAATGTACTTGGTTCAGACAACAAACTTTAATCAGATAACGGATTAAATATATTAGGAAGCCATCCCGTGTTTGCGGGGTGGCTTTTTGTTTTTTCTCCTTTTTTATTGTATAAATATAAAATTAAATATTTTATTATTTGTAAGTTTGTAATTGAATTTTAAGCTTTCTCATGATAACTGGCAAAGTATAAATGGAGCAGAAAATAAGAGAGTTCGATAAGTGGTATGAACAATATGTTGATGAATTGTTTTCGTATGGAATGGCATTCGGTATGGAGAAAGAATATGTGCTGGATGTCATACATGATGTTTTTTTACATTTATACGAATCGGTAAATAAAATAGAAATGCCTGATAATCCCAAGTTTTATTTACTCCGTTCTCTTAAAAACAGAATTATATCCTCTAAACAAAAGAATTTCAATTTATTAAGTATTGATGACAATATGGAATATGAGTTCCAGATTAAGGTTGATGCACTTGCATTACTGGAAGATGAGGAGGAACGGTTGGCTTATGAAGAACAACTGGATAATTTATTCCGTTTATTGACCAATAAACAGCGTGAGGTTGTTTACTTGCATTTTATGCAGGAACTGAGTTATCAGGAAGTAGCGGAAATTCTTCATATAACGCCTAAAAGTGTACGTAAAATTATTTATCGTGCGTTGGAACGTATGCAAGGAGGAGTAGCTCCTTTATGGTTAGTCTTTATCTTTCTGGCTGAATCGTAAAAAAGGAAAAGGGTAACCCCATATGGAATTACCCTCCCGAATTAAAAACTCATCTGTAGTATTAATCTATTTATTGGTCTTTATTTGTCCCAGAATGGTGCCTGAACAAGCGTCGGGTCCTTATCTATCTCTTCCTGATAAATTGGATACCAATAGAATTTACGTTCATAAACCCGTTTGATGTATTGTGTACGGACGAAGAAAGCTTTGGGGTTATTCGGATCATCAGACAATTCTGTTCCGCTGAAATTCATGCCATACATTGGCTGGTCCAAGACTTCTTCCGCTTTTTTCCATCGGCGCAGATCAAAATAGCGGATACCATTTTCACAACACAATTCTACACGGCGTTCATGATAAATAGCCTGTCTGACTTCTTCCTGGCCGTTTAAAGGAATCTTGTTGAAACCATTGCTGTCAATTCCGGTTCCATATTGCGGAACGCCTGCACGTTCACGAATCAGGTTCAGGTATTTTAAAATGTCCGCGTTACCTGGATCACATTCATTCAATGCTTCGGCATAATTCAGGTAAGCTTCTCCTAAACGATAAAGTATTCCCGGGCGATATGGATGTATATTATCACGCTGGTTTTGTTCCAAAGAAACTTTTTTACGATTCAGATAACCATTTTGAGGAGCATCGTGTGTGGGGCCACCGTCTTGTTCGTTAGACATCATTTGTACTTCGCGGTTGGCTTGATGGTACCATTGCCGGTTCCACATAACGGTCAGATAGAAACGAGGTTCCCGGTTGATATACATATTATATGTGCCAGTAGCTGCAACCTGATTGTAAGTATTGCCGTCTGTACCGACAGAATCGACTGTAGCTCCCGGGCAATTGCGATACAGGTTGTATTTGGTTTTGCGGATATCTGGCTGGTCGGAGAAACCACGCTCTGTATAACCTGACTTTTCATTGATAACCGGCGAACCGTAGTTACTTTTATAACCGGTAATGGGTAATGAACCATCTTTCATGGAGAAGGCATCGACTAATGTCTGATAAATACCTAATCCTCCGTTACCGGATGCTCCGCGTGGAGTAGCATGTTTTTCAAATTCACTGAAGTTACTGTCTGAACGAACGAATAATGCTTCCGGATTCACATCTCCACGCAGGAATAGCACGTTATAGCAGGACATGAAAGGATCGATGCTCCCGTCTGCATTATATTCGCGTACCAAGTCGTGACCGGCAGCATGGGCTGCCTCTATCAATTCCTTGCAGGCATCTGCCGCGCGGTTCCATTTGCTGGCGTCATAAGTCTGGCTAAAACGATCTTTACCGTCATAGTTTTTAAATCCATTATACCATTCATTGCCGTTGACCAGCGGGCTGGCTGCAAACAATAACATACGGGCACGGACTGCGAGGCACATAATGGATGTGGCACGTCCATAGAACTGTGTCGATTCGCTTAGCCAGGAAGTCGGCAGTTTTTTTGATAGGCTGACTAATTGTCCGTCAATCCAGTCAACCATTTCGTCGAAAGGTATCTGCCCACGCATTAAATTGGGATCATTGACATCTGCCAATCCGTCAAAGAAGGGAACACTGCCGTATGCTTCAATCATCATCCAGTAATAATAGGCAATCAGAAAGCGGCATTCATCTTTCATTCTTTCTATCTTTTCTTCTGTAACTCCCTGATCCGGAAGTGCATGAGCATTTTCAATAAACTGGTAGGCAGAACGGATACGTACAGGGCATTGACTCCATACCGCTCCGTCCCAGGAGGAACTTGTAAACCATTGTCCAATTACGAAATTCAGTGTATTACCCCACCACTGATACCAACGTTGGGAAGGATCGAGGTCATCTCCCATACTGTCATAACCATAATCTCTCAACAGACTCCAGTAAGGGTCAGGAACCCTGTTATAAACCCCGGAGAGCCAGTCCTCAGTTCTGGTTTTATCGTTAAATACCATTTCCATTGTTAGTGTATCATCCGGTGCATTATCCAGATAATCCGTACAACTATTGAGGGATAAACCTAAAAATGATAAGCCAATATATTTGAGTAGTTTCATTTTCTATATGTTTTATATTTATTACTCTGTTAGAAATTAATATCCAGTCCGAAAGAGAAGGATTTCATGATCGGGTATTTAGCTCCGTTTGCCGTGTCCAACTCTGGGTCCCAAAGATCGAAGGAGGAGAAAGTGAAGAGGTTGGAACCTTTGGCATAGAGGCGGATATTGGCAAGGCCGACCGAATTAATCCAGTGTTTCGGAAATGTGTAACCGATTTCTATATCTTTCATCCGGAGCATGCTCATGTTACGCAACCACCAGGTCGAATTTTGGCTGTTGTTGGCGTTTGTTCCATAACTTAAACGCGGGTAGAAGGCATCCTGTTTCGGGTTTTCCTGGGTCCAACGATCGTTGTAGTTGGTCAGGATGTTACCCATAGATCCCTGGGAAGCTCCTGGTAAGAAATTGGAAACAACGCCTCCGATAAAACGATAAGTCTGTCCGTTCCCCTGAAAGAAGATATTGAAGTCTATATTTTTATAACGAGCTGTTGCTCCGAAGCCATAGACAATTTCTGGATTGACGGTTCCGCCCATTGCCTTCTCATCCTTATTAGTGATAACGCCATCACCGTCGATGTCCATATATTTAATATCTCCCGGACGGATAGCGCTGAAAGTTTGTGCCGGTATACCTTCTTTTAAAACCAGGTCCCCTTTTTCATTTGTAGTGAAATCATCTTCTGTGAATAATCTTTCGGCAACGAGGCCAAATAATTCATTGACAGCTCTTCCGGTACGTTGACGATTTGTTCCGATAACTCCCATCGCTTCATCCATTTCAATAATTTCGTTGTGTGCATAAGTGAAAGTTCCGCGAAAACCCACGTGCAGGTCTTTATTGAACTGTTTATTGTAAGTTAATGAAAGATCTATACCTGTGTTGTTCACTTTACCGTAGTTAGCCCATGGTGTTTTACGGAAACCTGCAGATGTCGGGATATTATTACGTTGCATGAAAATATCACGGCGCTGTTCCTTGAACCAGTCTGCCTGTAATTCCAGAGCGTTCCAAAGACCTAATTCTATACCGACATTTAGTTTTTCTACGGTTTCCCATTTCAAATCTGTCACACCAAATTCTCCCTCAAAGCGGGAGGAACGGTTGTAATCGTTGTTTACACCCCATTTATATGATCCATCCGTGTCTATTGTTGGTAGGAAAGCGAAGCGGCGTCCGTCCAATTGGTCGTTACCGGTCAACCCCCATGATACGCGGAATTTGATTTTAGAGAAAGTCTCTTTGAATTGTTCCATGAATTTTTCTTCCGAAAGCATATAGCCGACGGCGACAGAAGGGAAGAATCCGTAACGATGTCCTTTTGTGAAATTCTCCGAACCATTATAACCGAAATTGAATTCGGCGATGTAACGGTTGTCAAAAGTATAGGAGGCACGTCCTGCTATACCCATGCGGCGGAACGGCACAATGTTACCATCCTGATAATCCCGTTGATTATAGAGGAACATGGCACTGACTGCGTGTTTCTTATTGAATGTGCGGTCGTAAGCGATATTTCCTTCCAGATAAGTGGCTTTATTTCCCCATGCAGACTCGCTTTTTGTATCCAGAAATTCTTGTCCGTCCGTACTGACTGTCAGGATCAGTTCTCCTGTTTCCGGATCTCTGCCTGTTGCCGGATTATAGTAAGTCGGAGTTTTGGAGCGTTTCACCCATGAACTGGAGTAACGGTCGAAAGAAAAGAGTCCTTTTATTTTCAAACCGGGAGTAATAAATTTCAGGTCCTGTTCGATAGAAAATAAGGATTCGACTTTTGAGTTGGTTGTTGTCTGATAACCATGCTGTGTGGCTTCCGCCCAGGGGTTATGGCGCTCTGTTACACGGACATCGCGTCCACCGGAATACTGGATCGGATGGTAGAAAGGAGGTGTATCAAATGCATAATTCCAAATGTCCTGTCCACTGACTGCCATTCCGTTTTGTTCCTGTAAATATCCCCCTATACTTATGCCGACAACGGTTGTTTTCGTAACGTTAATATCAACATTTGAACGGATATTGTATTTGTTCAGGCGGGTCGACGAATCCCAGTTTTTACTTTTATCGGTGACAAAAATACCACGTTCCCCATAGTAGGACGCAACTAATGCATAACGAAGAATATCGCTACCACCTGTAATAGTCAGATCACCTCGTGTATTGGATGCCATGTCTTTTGAAACGGCATCCAACCAGTTTACATTAGGATAAAGCTCCGGATCGACATTATTACGGTAGTTGTTGATTTTTTCTTCTCCGTAAAGAGGATTAGGATTCCCTGCGTCCATATATAGTTCATCCATTAATGAAAGATAATCAGCCGATCCGATATATTCCGGGAGCTGGGTAGGTTGTGTGAAACCCTGTTCGAAGTGAAAATTTACTTTGGGTTTGCCCAGTTGCCCTCTTTTGGTCTTTACGATGATAACTCCATTTGCTCCTCGTACACCATAGACAGCACTGGCAGCAGCATCTTTCAATACAGAGAATGATTCGATTTCTGCAGCGGAAAGATCATCGAGCGTACGTTCTATTCCATCTACCAAAACCAATGGTTTGATACCTGTCCCTTTGAATGAAGATATACCACGAATCCAGAAGTCGGAACCGTCAGAACCAGGTTCGCCACTACGTTGAACGGCGATCACTCCGGCCAGTTGTCCTGCCAGATTATTGGAAACGGCACGGGTTGTTCCTTGTTGCAATTGAGCAGGTTCGATGGTCGTGATAGAGCCTACTACGGATACTTTTTTCTGGGAACCGTAACCAACTACTACAACTTCATCCAGATTGTTCGATTCTTCAGACATATTTACGTTTATATTGATCTGGTCTCCGACTTTAATTTCTTGTGATTCGAAACCGATATAGCTGAAAACAAGTACCGTGTTTTTATGAGGAACTTCAATGAAGTAATTTCCGTTAATATCGGTAGTTGTACCCTTTGTTGTACCTTTAATAATAACATTGACACCTGGTAATGGAACTTGCTGTGCATCTCTGATTGTTCCGTTGATAGAGATACTTTTTTGCTGTTGTTCTGTTTCTCCTTTTCGCATAATCATTACCTGTCTGTCATTGAGAACGTAGGTAAGACCGGTGTTTTTCAGAATTTCAGATAAAATTTGATCTATCGTTTGAGATTGGATGTTAATACTTACATTTTTACGTAGTTCTAGACGAACTAATTCAATATATATATATTGGTATTAAATGAATTTAACATATAAAATGGGGCCAAATTTGGGAAATTAATGTCTTGTTTAAAATGAAAAAGCAAAATGAATAAAAAACAGCATATAAAAACTGTTGACCAGTTAATACATGACGATTCCTTTATTCTCTGGTGTCTGTTTCCTACGGAAGAGTTGGAACAGGTGTGGATTGATGATTATCTGACACTGTATCCGGAAGAGAAAGAAAATATAGAGAAGGCCAGGCAAATGGTTCGTTCGTTGAAATTGAATAATAGGAAACTGTCGCCAATTGAAAAAGAATCTCTTAAAGAAAATATTATAAATGATTTAAGAAAATTCAGAAAGCCAAAGCGAATGCGTCTGACATGGCAATATGCAGCAGCTTGTATTCTTATTATATGTACATTGGGTTCATTATTTTTGATTACTAAAGAAAATTTATTTCAGGAAAGAGATGTTCTGTCTTTGGTGGATGATGTCCAGTTAGATGTTAATCAGACAGAAGTAGAACTTCATTTGGCACAGGAAAAAATGAAGGTTTCTGATAATGCGACAATTTTAGTCGATCAACAAGGGAAAATCAAGGTGACGGATAAAGACTTTAATAATCTAGAGGCTACAGAGAGGAAGTGTATTGGTGAAGCAAAGGAAAAAGGTAATCATATGAATGTGTTAAGCGTACCGAAAGGACGTCATTCTTCATTGATTTTGCCTGATGGTACGAAAGTATGGGTAAATTCAGGCACAGTGCTTCAATTCCCTGAAATATTTGAAAAAGAAAAAAGAATGATTTATGTGGAAGGGGAAGTTTATCTTGAAGTGACCAAAGATGCATCGTGTCCATTTTATGTAAAAACGAACCAGATGGAAATCAGAGTTTTAGGAACATCTTTTGGCATAGTTGCATATAAGGATGAAAATTTCCAATCTGTTGTATTGAAAGAAGGAAGTGTTGCGGTTGAAGGATATAAAAGCGGAAAACAAATTATCAAACCTAATGATCTCTTAGTCTTGGAAAATGGGCAGATGTCTGTTAGCCAGGTGAATGTATACGATTATATCTCATGGATAGATGGTATTCTCCAGTTCCGGGAGAAAAATTTAGGTGAGGTACTACGCAGTATCTCACGTTATTACCGTGTTCAATTTAGCTATCCACCGGATATAGAACAAGTGAAATGCTCTGGTAAGCTGGTGTTGTTTGATAATATGGACCAAGTTCTTCAAACACTCCAGAAAACGTTATCAGTTTCATTTCATCGTAAGGGGAATTTGATTGAAGTAAATAGTATCAATAATAAAAAATGAATGCCTATGAATAGATAAAACATGCCGTAACCTAGTATTGTATAAAACAATAGACCATTGTGTTGTTAACAAGTAAAATATTAATATCAAGGAAAACTTATTATATTATTATGGAATATCTAAAAATTAAAAGAAAAATACACGCGGTTTGTGTAGTGTTGTGTTTGCTTTTTACAGTAAATTCATCTCTTTTGGCTGAATTGTCCTATGCACAATCTACACGTTTGTCACTCGATTTATCAAATGTGGCTATCAGTGATGTTTTTGCGTCTGTAGAAAAAAATAGTGAGTATGTATTTTTTTATTCTGACTTAGTTCGTCTAGAACTAAGTTAATTTTTCAAATTGATAATAAAGAACCTTATGTCTTGAAAAATAAAGCTCCTGTTTGGTGGACCGTTTTTCCCTATTTTATTGTATTCATGCTGTTTCCCAATAAAAATATTAGTTAATAATTCGTTCTGTGAGATGAAAAGATTTGTGTTATATAACTGAATTTTTATTTAAATCCTTTCAACGGTCTTGGCTGTGAAATCCTTAAACTACTGATTATTGCGGCTACCACGGCAAATCCTGTTGCCAGATATAAACATGCTTGCGTGCTGTTGTTCGGAACCAGATTGAATATCATAGCGACTAATGTTGCTCCTAATGTCTGTCCCAGTAACCGTGCTGTTCCCAGCATACCGCTTGCGCCTCCGCTTCGGTTGGAAGGGGCAGAGGAGATGATCGTGCTGTTATTGGGTGTCTGGAATAAACCGAATCCGGCTCCACAGATAAACAGGCGCCATATAATATCCGTATTTGTCGGGTTATCGGGTAATATGGCCAGTAGGAAAAGACCGGTAGCAAATATCGTCATACCGATACCTCCCAGTATACCGGCATGAATCCGTTCGACTAACCGTCCGGCAAGCGGGGCCATGATCATCGTAGCCAACGGCCAGGGAGTAAGAAGCAGGCCGGTCGTTACGTCGCTTCGTCCCAATGCTCCCTGAAGGAAAAAGGGGAGGGAAATCATTGCCAGCATTTGTCCGGTGAAAGAACATATCGACGTGCCGATCGACATGGAGAAGATCGGGATGCGCATCAGGTCGACCGGAAGTAACGGAAACTGTTGGCGTAGCTGATGGCGTACAAAGAAATAACCGATCATAAACAATGTGGCTATACCTGCTATGATCAAAGTTGTGTTCTCTTTATGGGCAATACCTTCCAGCGAGAAAATCAGTAATCCGAATGTAAGAGCGTTCATCAGGCAACTGAGCTTGTCGAAACGGCGGCCGGTGACTTTAACCGGATTGGCTGGCAAATGCATCAGACCGATCACCAAGGCTGCAATGCCGATCGGGATATTGATGGCAAACAGCCAGTGCCACGAACCTAAAGACAGGATGACGGATGCAATGGTCGGTCCGGCGGCAATCGAGACGGCGACGACCAGGGCATTGATCCCCATGCCGCGCCCCAGAAAACGTTTGGGATAAATGATTCGGAGCAATGCCGTGTTAACACTTGTGATGGCGGCAGCTCCGAATCCTTGTAAGATACGTGCGGTTGTCAACATCCAGAACGAATCGGCAAGGGCGCAGATGGCTGACGTGATGCTGAATAGTAAAATTCCTGATAAGTAAATCCTCCGGTAACCGTAAATGTCTCCCAATGAAGCGAAGGAAAGAAGCGAAATGGTGATTGCCAGCTGGTAAGCGTTGACAACCCAGATCGTGACAGACGGTGAAGTACCCAGGTCGCGGGCTATTGTCGGCAAAGCGACATTTGCAATTGTTCCGTCTATGACGGACATTCCGACACCTAAAGCTGTGGCCAGTATAGCCCAGTAACGTTTAGGTAACGGTAGTCCGTCGTTCTCACTTACAGTTATGGCGCGATTTTGTAATATCATTTATGTCTTGTTTACTTAATAACTTGTCTTACAGCTTCCAGCATAGGTTCGACGGTCAGCGGACTTCCTGTAGCCAGTATCATCCATTGGTTAGGGGTTAAACGTCCCTGACGGAAAATCCGTTCTACTTCGTTCGCGAAGTTCTTGCCTTCCAGATACTGGTCAAGCTGGAATTCTATGATTTGTCCGAAAGCATAAGCCGACAAATACAATGGATAGCTGATCATGTGCGAATAAACAGCCAGTACCGTCTCGTCCTTTACTCCGAAAACAGGCGCATAATATTTGTTCCATATCTCTTTTGATAATGCGATCGTCGCTTCTTTCAGCTGTTCGGCCGTTGCGTCCGGATGGGCATACATCCATTTCCATACGGAAATATCCAACATGGAAACACCGCAAATTTCATACATGCTCCATACTTTATCCAATATTTCCATCGCCTGTTTTTCCGGATTCGGATCGGTGATATCCAATATTTCGAGATCACGTTTCTGGAAAACGAAAGCCAGCGCTTCGGTAAATGCAGTGTTGGGTACGCCGCTCAACATATAATAGTCTACATCATAAAGCGATAAAGTCTGCTCTACATTGTGACCGAATTCATGGATAGCTATGTTGTATCCCTTATAATTCATTCCTGCTGCCGGAATACGTGTGCGGAGACGTGACTGCTGTCCTTTCATGGATGCTCCCCAGGCATGCCCTGAACCACGGGCGGCATCGACTGTGATCTTGTCGGCCAGATAGTTGGCCCGTTCGGCACTGAATCCCAGCTTCATAAGAATGTCCGGTAACTTCTTGTCCAAAGCTGCCGCATCCGGGTAAAGGGCTTGCGTTTGTGCATCCAGCTTGGTCTCGTCAAGATTACTGCGGGCTTTGAAACCGTCGTACCAGATATCGTAGGCTTCCAGTTTGCGTCCTAGGCGTTTGGAGATCGTTTTGCCGATTTCTTTCAATTCGGTAGCGGACAGAAATTCATCGAACAGTTTTTCAACATCCTGCAAGGCGACTTCCATATCGTCGTTGAATTTACGGTCGATATAGGTATTACCTGTGTATTTGTCAATGCCTTGCATGGCCTTAAAATTGTTCAGCATCTTCTGATAACGGACAGTCGATTCGGGAGTCGTTTTTACTTCCTTGTTCTCCTGCTGTACCATGTTTGTATATGGATTCCATTCATACGTCCCTGAGTTGATTACTTCGACAGGAATATCCTGTGAAATGATCCGTTTCATCACTTCGTAAACGGTGCGTTGCTTGTCGAGTCCCTCTTTCCCCTTGTTGTAGTTTGCCTTGATTTCATCACGCAGGTTCCAGTGTGACAGCAGGATCATCTCTTTAGGGAACAGATGCTGACCTTTTTTGTTCATTACATGACCCATGTAAATGTTGTACTGGGAGATATAAATGTCGGCATCGCTTTCTGCGTTGGAAGCTGCCTGCAACAATGCGGCAGGGATCCGTTCTGTGAACATGTCGCCCAGACGTGCATAGGCCCAGGCTTTGCGGTCGGTGCCCAGTGCTTCTTTTTCTTCCAGGGTAAGGTGGGGGAAGTTTAGCGCGATGATAAAAGCTATTTTATTATTGTATAAGTCATCGCTTAAATGGCTTGAAGGACTGTATGAACCAAACTTCTCATCGATGGGGTGCAACGGACCGTTATCCAGCTGCAAATTTTTCTGTAAGCGCAGCGACATCTCATTGAAATGACCGCTGATACCTTCGAGATAGTCGCTGATCTTGAGGAATACCTGATACTTTTCATCCGGATCGGCAATATAATTGTCTTCACAAAAAGAGCGGAAGGCTTTTTCGTCGCCGTCTGTTTCCAGCCAAAGACGTGCAACCTGGCTGACTCCTTTTTCTATACTCTGTTTGTTACTGTTGTCCCTGGAGGTTAACGTGCTGATGGTCGATTGTATGACGGACGGATCGATGGATGCTTGTCCGTTCAGATACGCTAATGAGCAAATAAGCATAATACAAATGCGTTTAGTTAGATTTCTCATAAGACTTATGTTGTTAAGTTCAAGATCTTTTGCTGTGTAAATAAAAGCGTGAAGCAAATGTAGGGATAATATTTGTATCTTTGTATGTTTTTTAAAAAGAGTAAAACAAGAGATATGAAAAAAGTGTGGGGATTAATGGCTGCTATATGCATCCTGCTGTCCGTATCCGGCCAGGCTTACGGACAATCGTTGAAAGACTTATTGAATTCATCTACAGTAAAGGATGCGGTTACTTCTGTAACTGGCGGAAAGAAACTGACAGTAGAGAACTTGCAGGGAACGTGGACGTATACCAATCCTGCCGTTCAGCTGGAAGGCGATAATGCATTGAAGAATGTAGCCGGGAGCGTGGCTGCTGGTGAATTGGAGAAAAAGCTGAAAACGTATTGTGCCAAGGTCGGTATTGTGGAAGGCATGTTCAACTATGTGTTCAATAGTGACAGTACGTTTACCAATGCATTAAAGAAAAAGACATTGAAAGGTACTTTCTCTGTTAATCCGGATGAAAAAACGGTTGAACTGAAATATGCGTTGGGCGGAAAACTGAAAGTGACAACTTTAACAGCCCACGTCGTGATTTCCGGAGATGAGCTGTCTTTGCTGTTCAATGCGGATAAGTTACTGGATTTTCTGACCAAATTATCATCGATATCTGACAATTCCACTTTGAAACTGGTCAATAAACTGGCCAGCGAGTATGACGGGATGATGCTGGGGTTTGAATTGAAGAAATAGAAGAAAGTAGTATATTTTGAAAGTGGGTGGTCTTTTCGGACTATCCATTTTTATTTCAGTCCCGGCAATATTTTGTAGAGTGTTTTTTTGGTCATGATCTTCTGGTTCAGGAAACTTACAATATAGCCTGTTATACAGGCGGCAATAAGTGAACCTTCGCGTATCCCTTCAATGCCTTGGGTGAACATGAGGGAGATGAGTACGGCTAAAGTGACCAGGGTAACATCGAAATACACCTTGAACTTTCCGAATTCCTTATTATAACATCGGGATGCATATTTTACAAATGCTTCTGCACTCATCATAGCTACCTTCGGTTTGATTTCGAGCACTACGCCGATGGATTGTATGAGGCATCCTGTGAGCAATAAGGCCATCGACATGCCGTAACCGGACGGATGCAGATTGCTTGTTAAAGCCATGTTGAAATCAATGAAAGCGGAGAATATGCAGGAAAAAGGTATCTGAAGAAGTATTTCTATCGTGTCCTGACGACTTCTGTCTTTCCGGATCAACCAGAACTGTCCCAGGATCAGCAGTACGTTTACAATGAATGTCCATGTTCCTAATGATAAAGGAGTATTAAGGCTTAACACGTAATTTACACTGGAGATAGGAGTGGTTCCTAATGCAGAGCGAACGATCAATACAATGCCTACAGCTAAAAAATATAATCCTAAAATAAATACTGAATACTTTTTTAATAGTTCTTTTATATCCATATCAAATCTCTATTTGTCTGATCTCTTTCTTTTTGATAGTTAGAAAAAGATATGCAAATATCCGATTTATTTTTCAAAACCGGATGTTATGGTGAATAAATTATTATCAAAATGATAATTTAACGGGGGAATGGAGGCACTATTTGAATCCTGGGTCAGCCTGGCCTTTGTGTAGACGATTCCTGGATGGGTAAGGTTGGGAAAATAGCTATTATAAGTCGAGGTTTTGTGTTAAACAGATGTTGAAACCTCGTGGTTGTAAATATTTGTCTTTTTATTTTCTGTTATGCTGATGTTTTTGATAATTTTATTTTGTTCGTATGACGTTGTCTTTTAGAGTGTAAAATATGCTGTTTAGCATAAAAAAGTATTGTTTCTGAACTGTTTTTCAGTGTGTTTTTGTGCTTTATTAACAGAAAAACTCATCTTAAATAAACCAGGGATCCGTTTAAAACGAGAAAAAACTCGTTTTAAACGAGATAGAAATTTGTTTTAGATGAAGTTATCAAAATGATAAACCTTTACTTTGTGTTAAAAAATGTAATATCGATCTATCTGGAAGCTCTTTCCTGTGAGATGTGTCTGTTTCTATTTTGAGCTTATTTGTATCTAAAGTGATAAAATAAGCTCAAAAAATAGCCATTATGATAGTCGGTGCAAAATAGTGATTCTGTTCTATTGCTTCTTATATTCTTCAACAAGTTCCAGCAGTACGCTACCATAGTTTTCGATTACTTTTTTCCCTATTCCGGGGATTGCAAGCAATTCGCGTGAATTGGAAGGTAGTGTATTGACAATACCCAGCAATGCTTTCTGTTGAAGGATCGTATAAGGAGGCAATCCTTTTTCTGTTGCCAGCTCATAGCGCCACCGCTTAATGCTGTTATAGAGTTCGGGATGGAGAACGTCGCTCGAAACAGTCACTTTGGCCGGCTGCGAAGAACGTTCAGAACGTTTTTTAGCGGATGCGGGCGGTTCGATGGACGCTTTTGCTTTGGCGGATAGATAGCGGACGACAGAAAAACCGTCTACGCATGCTTTCAGCGTCTCCTGCTTTAAATGGAGTTCTTCCGTAAATTTGCTGATCGCATTGTTCACCGCTTTCCGGCTTTCCTTGTTATCTATTTCGACAGCGGAATTTTCCTCGAGAGATGTACACAGGCTGTCGATACGCTCGATGAAATAGGCTACTCCTTTCCGCACACGTTCCTGGATGGTTTCGTCCTGTTGGTAATCGGGGTTTCCGGAGATCATGCGCGTCAGTTGCTGTTGGAAGCGTCCGCCTACTTCTGTTATTACGGAACGGAAGGCATCACGGGTGTTGGCATATTGCGTGTTGAGTTCCGGATATAATTTCTGTAAATGAGTATATACCGTATAAGCGGCATATTGCAGGCGTTGCTGGATGGAGGTGAAATTGAAAAGTTCGATAACCAGTTCCAGGTAATATTGCTGTTGCGCCTGTTCCAACTGTTCTTTTCCTGGTTGTTTGTCGGTGACGGAACTGGTAAATTCCTGTATCCTCATATCCTTGATCATCGCGTTGCGGGTGATCGGACTGCTTAAAACCAATCCCTCCAGGGTTTTGCAGCGACTGAGTGCCACATAGACCTGACCGTGTGAAAAGGCTGCCGAGGCATCGATGATGGCATGTTCGAAAGTCAGGCCCTGGCTTTTATGGATCGTGATTGCCCAGGCTGTTTTCAACGGATACTGGCTGAAAGTTCCGGCAACCGTCTCTGTTATTTCTTTGGTGTCCGGATTGATCGTGTATTTGACATTCGTCCAGGTTTCTCTTTCTACCTGTATTTCATTGCCGTCTTCTCCGACAACCGTTATTTTGTTCGGGTTGATAAAAACGATTTTACCGATTTTACCGTTGTAGTACCGGTGTTCGCCGGAAGAGTCATTTTTGACGAACATAACCTGGGCTCCGTTTTTCAGTTCCAGTTGATTATCGGTTGGATAAGAGTATTCAGGGAAGTCGTTGTTTATTTCGGCATTGAAGGTGTATGACTTACCGGGCAATTCGGCTAACTTCCGGTTGTTGAGTTGCTGTGCCTGATAATTATGTGTTGTAAGTGTGATATACCCTTGTTGGTCGTCTGGGGCGAAATCGGGTATATATCGCTGGTTAAGACTGTTTAATGTTTCTTCATCGAATCTGTTTTCCCTGATGTTATTCAGCAGGGAGATGAATGTACTGTCATTCTGGCGATACACCTTGGTGAGTTCGATGCAGTAGTAATTGCTTTCCGAAAGCGCTTTACTGTCGAAGAAAAAGGTGGACGGATAATGTTCTTTCAATAAGTTCCATTCGTCATCTTTGGCAACAGGCGCCAGCTGTTGCAAGTCACCGATCAGTAATAGTTGTACGCCGCCGAAAGGTTTTGTCCGGTCTTTATAGCGGCAAAGTACGTCGCTGATCGCATCCAGCAGGTCGGCTCGTACCATACTGACTTCATCTATCACCAATAAATCCATGCTTCGGATGATATTAATCTTATCCCGGCTGAATTTATTCGTGAAATTTTTTGCCTGGTCTGCCTCCCTGCTTGCCGAGGGGAGATAAGGACCAAACGGTAACTGGAAGAATGAATGGATTGTAACACCTCCTGCGTTGATGGCGGCTACACCTGTGGGAGCAACAACGATCATACGTTTGGGGGAAACTTCTTTAAGTTTTTTCAGAAACGTTGTTTTTCCTGTTCCGGCTTTACCTGTCAGAAAAAGGTGAGTACCTGTATTCTGTAAGAAGTTGAAGGCAAGGTCAAATTGTTGGTTCATTTGCATCATCATAGATCTATTGTTTATGGTATCTGCAAATATATAATAAAAAAACGTGAAAAATGCGCTTATAAGCTAAAAATCAAGCTGACAAGCGCATTTTTTTTATTGTGCCTTTTTTATCAGACAATCAGGTTTGCGATCAGCTGGATAAACAGGATCAGGAAAACCATGGCAATCGGATAAACAGTCGCATATGCAATGCTCGGTGCGGAACTGTCTGTCATAGAGTCGGCTGCGGCAAGTCCGGGTGTGCTGGTCATACCTCCGGCGATGGTGCCGATCAGGTCAAGGATATTGATTTTAAAGACCCAGTAACCGAATCCTAAAGCGATAAGCATCGGGACCATCGTGATTGCCATGCCGACACCGAACAGCGTCCATCCGCTTTCCTGAAAAGTGGATACCAGGTTAACGCCGGCTGATGTCCCGACTTCCGCCAGGAATAACAACAACCCTAACTGACGCAGTAACTGGTTGGCTGAACCTGACATGGACCATACGATCGGGCCCGTTTTTCCGATTGCGCTTAAAACAAGCGCCACCATCAGGATACCTCCGGTCAGTCCCGGAGAGAACGAGAATGAATCGGAGAACGACAGATTCAGTTTCCCGAATAGTACGCCCAGTACGATACCGGCGGCAATCGGGAAAAAGTCGGTATCTGAAAGTTTTTTCTCATCGTTACCGAGAATTTGTCCAAGTTCTTTTAAGTCCTCTTTTTCTCCGGCGATCATCAGTTTGTCACCAAATTTTAGTGTCAGATCCGGTTCGGGAGGAAGGTCGATACCGCTTCGGCGGACGCGGGTTACCGTGCAGTTGAATGTTCCTTGCAGGTTTAAATATCCTAACGTCTTATTTATTACGTTTTTATTAGTAATAAGCATAGACTGAAGTTCTTGTGTGCTGTTGAAAGGGAGATCCCCTTTGATGCGTTCGCCTACCAATATTTCCAGTTGTTCCAGTGATTTGTCATTACCGACGGCTTTGATCAAATCTCCTTCTTCCAGAACACTTTGTGCTGTGGGAATAGATGTTTTTTCGTTATGCTTGATACGGGAGACGACAGCTCCTGTCATACTACGCAATTGTAGTTGTGCCAGTGTCTTGCCACAAATATTACTGTTAATAATACGGAAAGCAGCTGTATGCAATGGGGGATATTTACCTTTTCTTTTTGCTTCCAGGGCCTGTGCTTCTGCATTCAGGTCTATACGAAGTATTTTGGGTAACAACTTGACAAACAGGATCACACCGATCACACCGAACGGATAAGCAATACCATAGGCGATGGAAGCGGAGGAAGACTGGGTCGTGTCGATTGCAACCGCCAAACCCGGTGTACTGGTCAGTGCCCCGGCTATCAGTCCGACTATGCTTGGTGTATCGATTCCTAAAGCATATTTGAATATCAAACCTGTCAAGCAGGCGGAACCAACGATTAACAAGGTGAGGATAATCAGTGTTTTCCCTTTCGACCGGAAAGAATCGAAAAATCCCGGACCGGCCTGTATACCGATGGTAAAGATGAATAACACTAAACCGAAGTTACCCAGTTCCTTAGGTATGATCACTCCGAAATGACCGAACAAAAGTGCAATGAAAATGACGGCTGAAACGTCAAGAGAAAGACCTTTAATCTGTATTCTGCCCAAAATGAATCCTAATGCAACGATCAGGAAAAGAGCAAAATAGGAAGACTGAAGCAGTGTTGCAAACATGTCAAATAATTTTATTGTGAAGATTTGAGAGCGCAAAAGTACACTTTTTTGGGTGCATGGGCAATCTCCTGGCGAGATTTCTGTTACCTTTGCAGCGAATTATTAAGAAGAATATCCCGCACGTGAATCGATACTTTATTTATTTAGGTTATAACGGTAAGAATTTCAGTGGTTGGCAGGTACAACCCAATGGTATGACTGTACAACAATGTCTGGAAGAGGCCTTGGCTACACTGCTGCGCCAGCCGGTTCCGGTTGTCGGTGCAGGACGTACGGATGCAGGTGTCCATGCCCGGCTGATGGTTGCTCATTTTGATTGGGGCGAACCGGTTGCCGACCTGTCTTTCCTGGCGGAGAAGCTGAACCGTTTACTTCCGAAAGATATTGCCGTTTACCGGATCGTACCGGTCAGGCCGGAAGCGCATGCCCGTTTTGACGCCACTTCCCGTACCTATAAATATTATATAACTACCCGGAAAGATCCGTTCAATTATGATCTGGTTTACAGAATGAGCGGTCAGCTGGACTTTGAAGCGATGAATGAGGCATGTAAGGTTTTGTTTGATTATATCGACTTCACCAGTTTCAGCAAATTGCATACGGATGTAAAGACGAATAACTGCCGTATTTATAAAGCGGGATGGGAACAGGAAGGCGATGTTTGGGTATTTACAGTTCAGGCGGACCGTTTCCTGCGTAACATGGTGAGGGCGATCGTCGGTACCTTATTGGAGGTGGGACGCGGAAAGTTGACGATAGAGGGTTTTCGTAAAGTAATAGAGGCCAAAGACAGATGCAAGGCCGGAACTTCTGTTCCGGGGCATGCACTTTTTCTTGTGGATGTAACATATCCTGAAAATATTTTTAATATTTAATCATCATGTGGTTAGCGCTAGCATTTGCCTCAGCATTCCTGTTGGGATGTTATGAAGTAAATAAAAAGATTTCCCTGAACGGGAATGCCGTAATTCCGGTATTGTTTCTGAATACGTTGATAAGCAGCCTTATCTTCGTTCCGTTTATATTTTTATCGTTCTGTACGAATGTGCTGGACGATACTATGTTTTATGTTCCCCGTGTCTCTTTTGAGGCGCATGTGGCTGTATTTATCAAAGCGGTGATCGTGTTGTCTTCCTGGATATCCGGTTATTTTGCATTGAAGCATCTGCCGCTTACCATCACGGGACCGATCAAGGCTACACAACCGGTCCTTACTTTGGTCGGAGCGATGGTTATTTTTGGGGAACGTCTGAATTTGTATCAGTGGATCGGGGTTTTGCTTTCCATCGCTTCATTTTATATGCTTTCCTCTTCGGGAAAGAAAGAAGGGATAAACTTTACCCATAACAAATGGATATTCTTCACGATTATTTCCATAATAACCGGTGCAATGAGCGGCTTGTACGATAAGCATCTGATGGGGAGTATGGATGTGATGACGGTGCAGGTCTGGTTCAATGTCTATCAGTGTCTGATCATGTTGCCGATCCTGTTGTTGCTATGGTATCCGCAGCGTAAGAAGAGTACGCCTTTTGTGTGGCACTGGAATATCGTATTTATCTCCGTATTCCTGATCATTGCCGACTGGATTTACTTTTATGCCTTGAGTTTCCCGGATTCAATGATCTCGATTGTATCTATGGTACGCCGTAGCAATGTATTGGTTACTTTTGTAGCCGGAGCGATCTTCTTCCATGAAAAAAACTTAAAGAGCAAGGCTGTGGACTTATTCCTTGTGTTGTTAGGAATGATATTCCTATATTTGGGGACGAAATAGACAATAGAATATGAAACGACTTATTTTTTCTATATTGATTTGTGTTTTTGCATGGGGTGTGAAAGCCCAGGAAATAGATGCATTATTTGTTTCAATGCCGGATAAGAATATTCCGCAACTGGAAGATGCCTGGCGTAAGGACTTGGTCGATCTGTACAAATCGGGTAAAGAGGCCCGTTTGAAGAATACGATGAATGGCTTTTCTACATTGAAGAATCTTACTTCCGATTATCTGTTGTTACAGGTTACCGACAGAAGTACTATAGAAATGAAATTACTTCCATTGGTAAATAATACGAATGTGATCTGTCTGGTGAAAACGGTAAATGGTCCGGTTCCTGACAGCCGGATTGAGTTTTTTACAACGGAATGGGAACCTTTGGCTGCTTCCGACCTGTTCACTCCCGTAGAGGCGGATTGGTTTATTAAAGAAGATGCAGATAAAAACAGTACGGCTTTTCTGGATGCTGTTTCCCGTTTGGATATGGATTTGATACAGTACAGTTTAAGTCCCGAAAATCTGACATTAACGGCAACATACACAACACCTCAGTATCTGGGCCAGGAAGACCGTAAGATAGTAACTCCCTTTATAAAAGAAGCTCCAAAAGTGTATACCTGGGAGAAATATCATTTTAAATAGGACAAATAAAAAGAGATCAGCCAAGGTTGGATAAAGCTAAACCTTGGCTGATTTTTTGTTTCACTGTGTGATGATTTATTCAATGAGCTGTCCTTCCGAATCGAATGTAAGTTTTACCTCGTTATTATCCTGTTTCAGTTCAAATACGTAAAACATACCGGCTGGTTTTTCGATTGCATCTACTTCCAGTACTTTGTATTGGTTATAGGCGGAACTGGCAAGTTCGTCCGTCACAACGACCGGGACATCTTCAATACGGGTATCCCATTGGGTGCTGATCCATTCGTTCTTTTCATTGAATGATACTTCTTTATGGATGCCTTTGTCTTTTATATCGATTTCCGTGCCGCTCTTTTCTTTATCGAGTTTCAGGATGGTTGCCTGCGGATATTTGGTCGAGATAAAGTTCCGGAAAACCTGAGGGACTTCGACAGTCTGGTTTACTTTCTTTTGATGGTTATTACAACCGGCAAGCAGCGAAATGCAGCATACGAGAATGGCTAAAACAGATAGTTTTTCTTTCATGACGTTTAATTTTAATTGTTTATAAAAGAAAACACGAATACAATGGAGGTCCAGCCATCGTATTCGTGTAGTTTATTCTCGTAAGAAACAAATTCGCTCTATGCAAAGTTCGTTTTTACAGAGTTAATCTTTTTGGGTACTCTTAATATTGCCTTCGGAATCGAATGTTACTTTAACATCATTATCTCCTTGTTCCAGGTCGAATACATAGAAAGTACCTTCCGGTTTTTCAATAAGATCAATATCATCAATTGTATAATTCTTGTATTCGGAAGCCTGTAAAGCATTCATGACGATTGCCGGAACCTGATCTTTTGTAATCTCCCATTCTGTAGAAATCCATTGGTTTTCAGTGTTGAAATAAACATCCTTGTAGATATTATTATGGAGGATATCCACTTCAAAACCATTTTTTTCTTGATCGAATTCCAGCATAGTGGCACCCGGATACATCTCGTTGATGGCATCGCTGATTGCTTGCGGGATAACAACAGGTTGGAAATTGTTGTCGTTATCATCATCGGGAACTGCTTTTAAGAGAACACCATCTTCAGTATAATACAGGTCGACTTCCTGTTCTCCTTGTTCCACTTCTATGACATAGACTGTGGCGGCGTTGGAGCGTTCGAGCTTATCGAAGTCAGTGGGTTTCCAGTTTTTGTATTCGCCGCCGTTCAGGCTTAAGCGTACCGGTTCGGGAAGCAGACCGAAATTGATTTCCGTCTTTGTCATTACCCAGTTGCCTTTATTGTCGAACCAGGCTTCGGCTTTATTTCCGCTCAGATGGAAATCGGCTACCTCATAACCACTTTTTGTTTCCCATTCTACTTTACCGACACCCGGGTATTTTTCATCGAATGCTTTAGTGACGGTTTGGTCGGGCAGATAGTTGTTGTCATCATCATCACAACTTGTAAATGCAAACAGACCGCACAATGCTAATGCTAAGATAGATAGTTTTACTTTCATACTTATTTTCTTTTTGTTGTTTTGTTAATCGAATTTCTTAAAGTTACCGTTACGGTCGAATTTGAGTTCAAGGTCATTGTTTAACTTGACTTCATATTCGCGTGTGTCTTTGTCCACAGAGATTACCTTGCTATCGGCAAAATTCTTCCTTATATAATCAGCTATTCTGGCAGGCAGGATTTCTAAAGGGATGGAGGCATGGCGCGCTTCGATCTCTTTCCATTCGCCGGACTTGTCAAATTCCACATTAATTCCGTTGGTAAGGATCACGTCATATCCTTTTGTTCCTAACAGATTGCTTTCTATTTTTATATGCGAGATATCTGTCTGTCCGAAATGGTCTGACAGGAAGTTGCGGCATACAGAAGGCAATACCGATTTGTCTCTTGTAATCTTCTCGTTGTCTGCGAAAATGGCCATTGTCGATAATAACAGGCTGACCAGAATTAATCCGAACTTTTTCATGACTTTCTTCTTTTAATTTATACTGCAAAGAAAAGGTGAGATTTGGGAAAGATTTGGGAAAAATGATTATTTGAATGTTAAAATGAACTGATGCAGGCCATTATATTCATATTTTATATTTATCCCGTAAATGGAAGTGATCGATTTAACGATCGCTAATCCCAGTCCGGTTGAATCTTTCTTATGTGTCTGTTTTTCAAAACGGTTGAACAAAGTAGCTTCATTCAGTTTCGGGCTGTCGCAACTGTTGGCAACAGTTAATGTACGGCTGGTTACTGTAATGGCGATTGTTCCGTTTTCTATATTATGTATAAACGCGTTCTTTAATAAATTGCTGACCAGGGTAGTAGCCAGCGATTCGTTCATCGTATATGTTAATAAACCGGTTTCCGTATAGGATACCTGTATATTTTTGTATTCATACATCTCTTTAAAATCCGGCAGGAGTCTGTCGATCAGCTTGTTGAACTCTACCTCGGAGGTGTCGGGGAACTGTTTGTTGTCGATACGTGAAAGGAGTAACAAGGATTTGTTCGTCTTTATAATCCCACGGAGCGTATGATTGATTCCGGCTATTTCGGAAAGCTGTTCTTCCGTGCAATCAGGGTCCTCGCTGAGAAGTTCCAGTTTGTTCATGCAGATAGCTAACGGTGTTTGCAGTTCGTGGGAAGCATTCTCGACGAACTGTTTTTGTTGGTTATACATGGCTGTATTCCGTTCCATGGCTGTTTGTATGGCCGTATTCAGGATTTTGAATTCTTCCACTTGGGTTTCGTTTACCAATGGAGCCGGTTGTTTTCCGGGGCGGTATTCTTTCAGCCATTTAACGAGCGTATAAAGGGGGCGGAAGCTGGATTTGAATACAAAGTGCGATACCAGCAGGATACAACAAAGCAGGCTGACATATAATATAATGATACTCCAGAAGATTGCTTCGGCCATATCTTCTTTCTCGAGGGTTGAAGTTTCGATGGTCAACTCGTAATATTTCCGGTCGGAAGTCATGAACCAGGTACGTAATACACGGACCGGTTCGTATTCCATTTCGATTTCGATATAGGTGGTGGAGTCGAAGAACTCGTCTTTATCCAGTTCCGCTTCCGCCTCCGGGACTTCACGGATATAATATTTGGTCATGATGTCGACATGGTCACGCAGTAATGTGCTGTCGGCAAGGACACTCTTGATAATGATCTCCTTATAATTCTCCAGGCTGTCGTTGGTCTCGTCGTCTATCTCATGCATGATGACGAAATAGAAACAGCAGGCCCAGGCGGTCAGGATAATCAATAACGGAATCGACAGGTTGCGGAATGTATAGTGGATCAGTTTCATCGTGTTATTCTTCGTTTACCATTTTATAGCCAAAACCGTAGACTGCTTTGATTTCGGCTGTCGCTCCGGCAGACTTTAGTTTCTTGCGCAGGTTTTTTACCTGGCTGTAAATAAAGTCGAAGCTGTCTGCCTGGTCGATATAATCTCCCCAGATAGATTCGGCCAGTGCCCCTTTGCTGATCAGGCGGTCGGGGTTGGTGACAAAATAGTAAAGCAGGTCGAACTCTTTGCGGTTCAACACCAGTTCTTCTTCATTAATATATACGGCATGGCGGTCCGGGTAGACAATAATGTTTGCCAGGTTGATATGCATTTCGCCATCCTGTTGTTTCCGGCGGATGATGCATTTGATCCGGGCATTCAACTCGGCCAGGTGGAAAGGCTTGGTCAGATAGTCGTCGGCACCGAGGTCGAGACCGGTCACTTTATCTTCGATCGAGTCTTTGGCGGAGACGATGATAACACTGTCTTTTTTCCGCATCTTCTTCAATTCTTCCAGTAAACTGAGGCCGCTACCGCCCGGCAACATGATATCCAGCACGATACAATCGTAATCATAATCGTTGATCTTCAGCAAAGCATCCTGATAGTTGGCTGCACTTTCCACGACATAGCGCTCCTTTTCCAACGAACGGATCATTACTTCACGCAAAGAATCTTCATCTTCTACAATCAGAATTTTCATGGGCTATCTTATTTATTTACAAAGTTATGCAATAATTCTGGCAAAAATCTGGAATTTTCGTGTTATGTTTTCCTTCCTTTGTCGTCATAATAACAGAATGGAACTTGAAACGTTTAAAATAACCGTCTTACCACTCCGGGATAAGCTGATCAACTTTTCCCTGAGACTGATGCAGGAAAAGGCCGATGCCGAGGATATCGTGCAGGAGGCTTTTTTGAAGCTGTGGTATATCCGTGAGAAACTGGACGGCTACAATAGCGTGGAAGCACTGGCGATGCAGGTCACCAAGAATCTGGCTTTGGATAAACTGCGAGCTCGCCGGCCGGAAGGTCCTGATATAGAGACGCTATCGCTGGATTCGGGATACCGTTCACCGGCTGAACAGTTGGAACAACAGGATGCCGCCGCCCGTATCCGGCAACTGATCAGCCAACTGCCTGCTGTACAGCAAACCATCATCCGGATGAAAGATGTGGAAGGCTATGAGATTGGGGAGATAGCGGAGATAACCGGCTCTCAGGTCGAAGCTATCCGTTCCAACCTCTCGAGAGCCAGGAAGAAGATACGGGAACAGTTTTTATTATTAAACAAACAGGAGCAATTATGAATATAGATGAATTATTGAATCGGTATTTTGAAGGAGAGACTTCGGCGGAAGAAGAGCAGAAGCTCCGTCGTTTCTTCGCTTCAGACAATGTTCCGGAAAACCTGTCTGCCTACAAACCTTTGTTTGCTTATTTCGATGAGGAGATTACGGCTGAAAGGGATATGGCAGAAGAGATATGGTCGGAGATCGCTCCCGAAGCACTTCCGGAAAAGCGTTTCCGGTTGAATCGCAAGTCGGTGGTTTATGTCCTGTCGGCAGTTGCTGCTTGTGTGCTGGTGTTCTTGGGAATCAGTCAGTTGCTCTATCCGGCCGATCCCTGTTTCTGTTCAGATAATTATGTAGTGATAAACGGTCGGTGCTATACCGATATCCATAAGGTTCGCTCTTCGGCTTTTGAAGCGTTGCATGAGGTGGCCACTCCTGCAGACGAATATTTTCCCGAAGAAGATAAGGATGAAGCAGATCGCCGGATCATAGATAACCAATTAAAGGAACTCGGTTCCATATTCAGTGATGACGAATAAAAAACATGTTGCGATGAAACAGATTAAATACACATTATTAGTATGGTTGGCGGCCCTTATGCTGTTTCCTGCCGGAGTAGGGGCAACAGATGCTGAGGTCTTGCAGAAAGACCTGAAGATACAGGATGTTTTCCAGCGTTACGGCCGTAAAAAGAATGTAACGATGGTGGAACTTTCCAACGAAATGCTCGAGACGTACGGTATGACCCGCTATAAGAGTATTACGATCAAGAATGATCCGGATGCCTTGCGTTTCACCCGTCAGTGTTTGGAGGCAGACCAGAAAGGCGCCCGTAAGATTAAGGAAGTGACCGACGATGGCGGTGTGATTTCCGCTTATTACCAGTTACCGGGTAAGGAGGCCGATATAAACCGTTTTGTCCTTTTCAAAGTCAATGCAAAAGGCGTGATAACCCTGGTCTATATCGAAGGAGATTTGGATAGTGATGACCTGATTACTATCTTGTTCACTAAAAAAGATTTATAAACGAATAAAACTATATGAAGATGAAAAGATTAATACTGATTATGGCAGCCTGTCTCCCCGTGATGGGTTTGTTGGCAGCAGAGGTAGAACCGATATCGGCCGATACGATTATCACATTGGAAAAGAAACGTATAGAAGTCAAAGATAACGGCGACCGGATGAAGGTGCGGGTATATGAGCTGGATGAAAATGGTGAAGCGGTTGATGATGAAATGGTTTTTGAAGGGCACTACCGTGACGGGCAAAGTTACGAACGTCGCAAACATATCAAGACGTTGAATATACCTGTTCCCACCTGGGACAGGGACTTTTCCGCCCACTGGGCCGGCTTCGGTATGGGCTTCAACAGTTTCGATGGAGACGATGTTTCGCTGCGCAAAGGGAAATCGCTGGAATATAATCTGAATTTTATGGAGTTCAGCTTTCCGTTCTCCCGGTATAACTGGGCACTGGTGACTGGTGCCGGTCTGCGCTGGAATCGTTACCGTATAGATGAAAACGCTCATTTCCAGGAGGTAGACGGTGTTACCCAGCTGGTTCCTGCTCCCGAAGGTGTTGTTTATAAAAAGAGTAAACTGAATATGACCAGCCTTACCATTCCTGTATTGCTCGAATGGCAGACACCGAAGAAAAGACATAAACCCCGTTTCTTCGTTTCCGGTGGTGTCGTTGGAGTGATCAAGACAACCTCTTCTTCCAAAGTTGTTTATGATGACGAACGTGGAAAGACCCGGAAGCAGAAAATGGATGGTGGCATGAACCTTCGTCCTGTTACGATGGACCTTCTTTTTCAAGCGGGTGTCGGCTGCATAGGGGCTTACTTCAAGTATTCGCCTATTGAAATGTTTGAGAGTAAAAAAGGACCGGCTCTTCATCCGGTTTCTTTCGGGTTGCAGTTGCATTTATAGAAATAATTGCCCTTTGCTCCGGACGCTTCGTTTTCCCCCTTCACGGACGTTCACCCGCTCAGGCCTTTCCCAGGAAGCACAGCTTCCTCTTTGGATGGGCGATACCGACACCTATATAAATATAACAGGTCCTTTCTCTTTCAACAGTCGGTATCGCTTCGGCTTTTGCCGGTTTCCTGTTGTTTAGCAGGTTTAGTCGGAAGTATGAACAGCGGAAGATAAGGATTTGCATGGCTGGATAAAATTAGTATCTTTGCCCGTAGGAAGGGGCAGTCTGTGAACTGCTCTGATTGGTAAAAACAACGAGTATGAGTACAAATAGAATTGAAGATGTTCCTTTTGAAGAGGTACACGAAGTGCAGAAATACGGAACCTATTATTCGGATAACCGTTTTTGGAAAAAGGTTGAACGGGTAGCCAAAAAGGTGGGAGCCACCGTGTTGTTACCGGTATTTACACTTTATTATATGTTACAGGACGATAAAGTTTCTCTCCAGCATAAAGCCTATATTGTCGGTGCCCTCGGTTATTTTATCCTGCCGATTGATTTGATACCGGATGGTATCCTGCCTGTTATCGGCTTTACGGATGATATTGCCGTAATGACGTTGGTCCTGAAGTTGGTAAAAGATAGTATCACTCCTGAAATCAAGGCTCGTGCCAATGCCCGGGTATCGGAGATTATTGGGACGGATAATTTGTAACGGGATATTTTTTAGCGATTACTGTTGATTGGTTTGTTTTGACGGTGACCGTCAACGAGAGGTGACGATCTCCGTCAATGGTGGTTGACGACTTACGTCACTTCTCGTTGACGACTGTCGTCAAAGTAGCTCGGTTATCGAAATATCATTTATATTCATTTCTTCTTTATATTCCGGCAAACAGATAAATGCTGTTCCCGGAAACTCCTTTTCAAGATACTGGGTGAGATACTCCATCGTATTATCGGCAATTAATTTGTCCGTTTCCGGATAGAGATTGTAGACCAGTGCTTTTACTTCTACTCCATATTGTTTACAGGCAAAAAGGCTGAGCAGGGTATGGTTGATACTTCCCAGTTTTCCGGAGGTGACGAGCAGGACCGGATAATTTTGTTCCTTTACGTAATCGATGGTGAGCGAGTTGAAATCATTCGGAACCATCAGTCCGCCGGCACCTTCGAGAAGGACATATTCATATTTCTCCTGTAACTTGCGTGTCGCTTCGGTGATGGTCGACAGGTCGATGGTGCGTCCGTCGCGTTCGGCAGCCATGTGCGGCGAACAGGGATACGTGAAGATGTAAGGACAGGTGAGGCCGGCCTTATCCTCTTCGGTAAAGGGGATATCCTGTAATTGTCGGTGCATTTCAATATCTTCCGATACTTCCGTACAACCTGTTTGTATCATCTTCTGGGTGATGACCGTTTTGCCCTTTTCGGCCAGGGCACGGGCGAGGATACCAGTAGCATAGGTCTTGCCGATATTGGTGTCGATGCCTGAAATAAATAAGACTTTTCCTTTCATTTTTTATGCTTGTTTTTTTACTGCCAGCACATAGAGCGGGCGGTAAGTGAGTGTTACCTGATTATTATTTGTATGGAACAGTTCCTGATAATCCCGGCAGAAATCTGTTTGTTTGCCGCGTGTCCAGGTGCCGTCGCCGGTAGCGGTTACCCCTGTATGCTTTAAATGGCGGAGTACATCGAGCGGTGTGTCGAAAGTGAGGATTATTTCTTCTTCTCTCAGGTGAATCAGATGAAAATCTTCCTCCAGCCATTCCGTCAGCAGTTCGCCAGAAGGATATGTTAAGCCTTTGCCGGTCAATTGCTTGATCTCTGTTAAATTGCCGGGTGCAAAGGAGTTGAACAGTAAAGTCCCGTTGGGCGAAAGCATTCCGGCCAGTTTATGAAGGAATTGTACAGGCTCCTTCATCCATTGAAAGGCGGAAGCAGATGCGATCAGGTCGAAGCAACCGGGAAAGTCGATCTCTTCCGCATTTCCGGCGATAAAGAGTGGTGACTGTCCGGGGAACAGGGAGGCTACTTTCTCCCGGCAACCGTCACAGATATCGTTCAGATACCATTCGTCGATTACGCAGCTTTCTTTCAAAAGACGGGTGAAACCGCCCGTTCCGCAACCGATTTCAAGGGCACGCTGGAAATGGATGTCGGTGTAACGCGATAATATACCGGTGAGTTTCCGGCAGATTTGTTGCTGTGCATCGGCATGCAGGTCGTAACTATCCAGCGCGCGGCTGAAGCGGGTTATAATTCGTTCCACTGTTTCCATAAATAAAAAGGATAATGAGGTGCTGTGATTTCTGTTACCGGGCAACGTCCGTTCCAGTAGTTGCGTTGATTGGCAGCCGGAAAGATATGATCGTCCGAGCTTATAATGGCATGTGTCCATTGTATGGATGTCGTGTCGTCTGCATTTGTCATTGATTGGCCGTTACAAAGATTGTAAATATGTTGTAGCTCGTCTTTAACCTCTTCCAGCGGGCGGGCAGGAAATTTCTCGTGTTGTGCGAGTATATCCCGGCTGCCGCACATCCGTCGGTTGAAACGTTTCATACCTTCGGCTGTCAGGTTGTCGAGTGTTCCCCGGAAGATGTTTTCCGGGATACCGAAGTTGTCGTCTATCGGCCGGGGCGTGCCGTTGATGGCGGTAGCTGTGGTTAGTGCGTATTTCCCGGCTAAAGCCAGTTCTGCCATACGCACTCCCATGGACCAGGCAATCAGATGGATTTCCTTATAGCTGCTTAGGTCTTCATGGAATGTCATGTCCCTGTAATCATAACAGAGCATGATATCCGTTCCGTTCTCTGCTTTCAGTCCGGTGAATGATTCGGGCGAGGCAGACCAGCCTGCAAAGAAGAGGAGCAGACGGGGATGGGAGCTATTGAGTTGTTTTTCTATTTTCATATTTCTTTTATCAGTTGGGTGAGTTGCGCAGTGGTTATATCCGCTGTCAATGAGAAGCGTATCCGTGCCGTTCCTTTCGGAACCGTGGGCGGACGGACAGGGAGACAATAGAAACCTTTGCGTTGTAACTCTTCGGCTTTGCTTATACAATCGTTATTTTCTCCGATTATATAAGGGATGATATGGCTTTCGCTGATTTCTCCTCCTTTGCCTTCGAGGGCATCGGAAAGCAGATGGCTTGTCAGGGTGAGTTCTTCACGCAGGGAGGAAAATTCCGGAAGCCGTTCGAAGATGAAACGTGTCCAGGCTATCTGTGCTGGAGGCAGGGCAGTGCTGAATATCAGCGGACGCATGCAGTTGACCAGATATTCCCGGATGGTCCGGCTACAGACCACATAGGCACCCATAGAGGCGAGCGCTTTACCGAAAGTGCCGACCAGCAGGTCTATCTCGCGGATACAATCCTGTTCTTCGGCTATTCCAAGACCATTTTTACCGCGTACACCGATTGCATGGGCTTCGTCGACATAGAGGCAAACGTTCGGATAGCTTTTCTTCAATTCCACCAAGCGACGGAGGTCCGCAACGTCGCCATCCATGCTAAAGATACTTTCTGTTACGATAAATAACTGTTCGTATTGACCGGCATTCTTCTTTAATAATGTTTCCAACTGATTGTAATCATTATGGCGGTATCGTTGGAAAGGGGCGCCGCTGAGCAGTATCCCGTCGATGATGCTGGCATGTACCAGTTTGTCGGCAAGGATGAGGGTTTGCTTATCGGCCAAAGCCGGCAGTATTCCGGTATTGGCATGATAACCGCTGTTGAAAAGCAAGGCGGCTTCCCGGTTGAAGCGTTCGGCCATCAACTGTTCTAGTTCCGTATATACCGTAAAATTCCCGGTCAGCAGGCGGGAAGAAGAAGAGGAGAGAGGATAACCTTTTTCCTTCCATTCTTCAAAGAAAGCCTCCCTTAAATCAGTGCGGGACGCCAATCCCAGGTAATCGTTGGAAGAGAGGTTAAGCATGACCTGCCCGTCTCTTTCTATCCGGTTGCCAGTATGAACGATATCCGGCAAGCTGCGTAGGTTCCCCGCTTCATTTAATTGTTTTAATATCAGAGTATAATCTTTCATTGTTTATTTCTTTATGCACCTCAATACCCCCGAAGTCAGAACCGTCAGCTCTTCCGGTCGGATGATAAACGGCGGCATTAAATAAACTAACCTGCCGAATGGGCGGACCCAAATGCCTGTCTCCACAAAACGACGTTGAAGGATTGCCATATTGACCGGTTCTTTCATTTCAATCACCCCGATGGCTCCGAGTACCCGTACTTCCTTTACATTCTCAAATGATTGCGCCGGAGCCAGTTCTTTACGAAGTTGTGCTTCGATGGCGCTGACCTTCTCTTTCCATCCGCTTTCCAGAAGCAGGGAGACAGAAGCAGAGGCAATAGCACAGGCCAGCGGGTTTCCCATAAAGGTCGGGCCATGCATAAAGCAACCGGCCTCACCGGAACAAATAGTGGTAGCCACCCGTGTCGTGGTCAGCGTGGCCGAGAGTGTCAGATATCCTCCGGTCAGGGCTTTGCCGATACACATGATATCCGGTACGACATCTGCATGTTCCCAGGCAAAGAGTTTTCCGGTACGGCCGAATCCGGTCGCTATTTCATCAAAGATCAGCAATACATTGTATTGTTCGCATAACTCTTTGGCACGGACCAGAAAAGTCGGTGAGTAGAAATACATTCCTCCGGCTCCCTGTACGATGGGTTCCAGTATCAGGGCGGCGATATCATCGGCATGTTGTTCCAGTAAATCTTTTAATGGAGTCATGGTATCTTCGTCCCATTCTTCATTGAACTTTACGGAAGGTTGAGGAATAAAGTATTGAACGGGAAGGCTTCCGGCAAATATCCCGTGCATGCCTGTGACGGGGTCGCAGACAGACATCGCATGCCAGGTATCTCCATGGTATCCGCTACGGATTGTGGCAAATGCATGCTTCCCGGTTTTCCCTTCGGATTGCCAGTATTGGATAGCCATCTTCATCGCTATCTCGACGGCTACCGAACCACTGTCGGCAAAGAATATCTTTTCCATCTCCGGAGGAAGGATTGCCAGTAGTTTTTGAGCCAGTTCGACAGCCGGTTCATGCGTAATACCGCCGAACATGATATGACTCATCTTATCCATTTGCTTTTTAGCGGCAGCGTTCAGGACCGGATGATTGTATCCGTGAACGGCCGCCCACCAGGATGACATTCCGTCTACCAGGCGTCTGCCGTCTGCCAGAATGATATTCACACCTTCTGCACCGGCAACCGGATAGACGGGAAGCGGGTCGATTGTCGAGGTATAGGGATGCCATACATGCTCCCTGTCGTATTGCAGTAATTCTTCTGTTGTCATATCTGTATGTGTTATCCGACCCAGTCGGTTTCTTCTGTTAATGAATAGCCGGCTTCGGTAAAGAGTATTTTGTCTTCCTCTACCTGGCTGCCGATGGTTGTCAGCAAGTCGCCGATGATTGCTGCGTTTATACCTATATATAAGGCTTTCCGTTGTGTCTCCTTACTCAACAGTGAACGTCCTCCCGAGAAACGGAGGTAAGCCTCCGGGTTGATAAAACGGAATAGAGCAATAGTCGTGAGAAACTCTTCTTCCGATAATTGGGGAGTGCCGGCAAGCGGAGTTCCCGGTATCGGTTGTAGCAGGTTTAAGGGGATGGAATGTACTTGTTCTTTTTGGAGTAACAGGGCCATCTCTATCCGTTGTTCCATGGTTTCCCCCATGCCGATGATACCGCCGGAACAGATGCGGAAACCTTCTTCGCGTGCCATATGAATTGTTTCGAGTTTCTGCTCGATTGTATGAGTGGTACATAGGGTTCGGAAGTGGGAGGGAGCGGTTTCGATATTGCAATGATAGTTTTCGACACCGCTTTCACGCAGTTCTTTTAACTGTTCTTTGTTCAAAAGACCCAGGGAAGCACAGCATTTGATGTCGCTCGCCTGTTTGATATAGCGGACGGTTTCTGTTAATTTCCTGATTTCTCCGTCCGATAGACGTTTTCCGCTGGTAACCAATCCGAAGCGTTCGATTCCCTGTTGGCGATTGTGTAGTGCCTGATGAACACATTCTTCGGCCGGTAGTAAAGGATACAGGGCGACGACTGTGTTATAATGTCCGGACTGCGCACACCATTTACAGTTCTCGCTGCAATTCCCACTTTTGGCATTGATGATGGAGCAGGTATCGAATTTATTTCCCATAAAGTGACGTGTGATTTGATGGGCGGCCTTATATAAAGCCTCTTTATCGGGAGATTGAGATAAGGCGACGGCCTGTTCCTCATTGATGGTTCCCCCTTCAATAACAATCTGTTTAAGTGTTTCAATCATATTGGTTGTCTTTTATGAAATAGAAAAGCGGGAAGTCTCAGCATAACTGAAACTTCCCGCTTTAGGATATATACATATAATAATGTAGGCAAACGAACCCGCTGCCGATGTCTGTTTTACCGTCTGTAAAGAGAATAGAAGAAGTAACATCTGTGAAAGCCACGATATAGCTTCCGCACACGATTGTTCCTGCAAAAGTTCAGTCTCTTTCTTTGCTTCTTCCGGACCGATTTGTCCGGTCAATAATACAGACGAATGGTTGGAACCGTTTTTAACCTGGAATCTTTCTGCTACATTGGAAGAAAGTTGCCCGATTGTAACGGCTCTGCCCAGACTGAAGAATGCAGCATACCCCTTCCGGCTCCATCTTTTGAACCGGAAAGTCTTTTGTTTGAGATATGTCTGCTGCAACTTCATCTGTTAGCTTTTATTATTTAGCTACTTTTTCCAGACGCTTCATGATAGAGAAGATGAACAGTGCCGACAGCAGACAGCATACGATCAATACGCTCCATACCATCCACAACTGCATTCCGCCCCACAGATAACCGATGATGGCCACCAGATAGTTACCGATAGCCGTAGCTACGAACCATCCTCCCATCATCATACCTTTATATTTAGGAGGTGCTACTTTCGATACGAAGGAGATACCCATCGGTGAAAGCAATAACTCAGCGAAAGTCAATACCAGATAAGTCGATATCAGCCAGTTCGGCGAAACCAGAACATCGGCAGAGATACCGTTTGCTTCAACAGCTGCCGGAGTAGGCAATCCTAAAGAACCCAACGCCATGATAAGGAAACCGCAGGCTGCAATCACCATACCGATACCGATCTTACGCGGTGCAGACGGCTCTTTCTTTTTCTTTGCCAGATATCCGAATACGGCCAGCGATACCGGAGTCAACACGATTACAAAGAACGGGTTGAACTGCTGGAAGATCTGCGGCAAGATACTGACCGTTGAATCCATAGAACTGTAACTCCATCCCAGTAAGCCAAGCATGATGACAAGGACAAGCCCTGAGATTCCTTTTGCTTTGCCTGTTTTTGACTGGAACAAAGAGAATCCTGCATAAACAATAACCAGCAGGAAAGTAAGGTTTACGATATTGAATCCTAAACGATCCAATCCCGTCACGGCTTGTGCGGTATAGTCACGTGCAAAGAATGTCAGTGTCAAACCATTCTGGTGGAAGGCCATCCAGAAGAAAATAACCACGGCAAATACCAGCAATAATGCCTGGATACGTGCTTTTGTCTGTTCCGGTGTCAGTTCTTCTTCCTGTACATTAGCCGGTTTAGCCTGTTTAGAGTTGTAATCGGCATGTTTGAATGTCGGACGGAACACAACATAGATCAACATGGATACGATCAGAGAGATACAGGCAATAGCAAAACCATAGTTGTAAGCCTCTGATAATTTGTCAATATAAGTAGTACAGAATGTCGCTGTATCACCAACGAAGTTCTGGGCAGCCTGTAAGCCGCTCAGGGTTGTTGCTCCTTCTTCAGTAATCGTTCCGTTCAGGAATTGATGGGCCAGTGATGGAAGTTGCGGTACATAAGTGAATCCGGCTTTTCCCAACATTTTGTTAGTGATCATGGTAGCCGCAGTCGGAGCATACATAGCACCGATGTTGATAGCCATATAGAAGATACTGAAAGCAGTATCACGTTTAGCTTTATACTCAGGAGCATCATACAGATTACCTACCATTACCTGTAAATTCCCCTTGAATAAACCCGTACCACAGGCGATCAGGGCTAAAGCACCGAACATCAATATTTTTCCGGTAGAGGAAGGGGTAGGAATAGATAACAGTACATATCCGATAAACATGACAACAATACCTGTTGTTACCATTTTACCGTAACCGAATTTATCGGCAAGGATACCTCCGATGAGTGGCATAAAGTACACTGCTGCTAAGAAAGAACCGAAGATGGTCGATGTCTCGGCGGCTGTGAAGCCGAACTTAGCTTGTAAGAATAAAGTAAAAATCGCGAGCATCGTATAATACCCGAAACGCTCGCCGGTATTCGCTAAGGCTAACGCGTATAAACCTTTAGGTTGTCCTTCAAACATAGAAATTTAAATTAGATTATTATTGAATTATTTGTTTTATGGCGCCGGTCTCCGGATAGAAATAGACTTTCACCGGAGCTTTTTTATCTTCGAACATAACAGGAGCAAGCCCTTCGCGTGAACCGAATTGCGTAATTTGTGCGTCTCCTTTATATAGTGTTTTCTTGTTCATGCTGATTTCAATACTAGCTTTGCCGGGTACATTATAAACAATGCCTTTCAATGATTTTTCCTTCTTTTCGGCTTCTTTCGGGTCGAGCACCGGAGCACGTTCGGTCGCTTTTAAATTCATATAGACCGGGACACCTCCAAGGTCGTCTGCATCGACGATACCCATCAGATTGGAGAAGCGGAATAAAACTTCTTTTTCCAGATTATCGTAAGGGGTAATGCTCACTTCGTAATGAGAAGTTTCTTTGGTAAGGATACCGGTAAACAGGTTGGTCAGCGCCTTTTCCTGTTCTTCTAACTGTTGGATAACCAGCTTCATCGCTTCACCGTCGGGTGGAAGATTATCTGCATCTCCGGTCAGGATATTCAAACGGCTTTCACGGATACGGTAGATTTGTTTGGCGGCAACTTCTGCCTGTCTGGCTGTAGAGCCTGCCATCAGCAACTCTTCCGAAAAGACGGAGGCATCCGTCACTTTAGCCGGTCCCTGGCCATTTTTCTTTATTGTCTCAAGTTCTGATTCTTCCGGTGTATATTCTGCGTTGATGGAACACAGGAGGCCATCTTCCGTCAGATAAGCGTAAGGGGCAACTGTACCACTTTTAAATTCAACGATATACGTATTGTCCGGGTCGGGTATTCCTTTGTTTACCAACGATAGTTTTCCTAACTCATAGTATACCTTATCTTCCGTTATCGCGTCTTTCACTCCTAAGTATTTTTCTGCATACTTGTAGTAAGGACCGGCTTTGCAGGTAACCTTTGTAACTTCTGCATCAACGATTAGTTGTGTTTTTGGCAATGAGTAGGTAATACCGAAATTATTAGCTTTAACAGCGTTTTTCTTTACCACTTTGGTTTGTGCCATGAGCGGTATGCTAAACAAAAGACATGCTATTGTGATCAGATTTTTCATATCTAAACAAATTATTTATCTCAATTATGATTGTACAAAACTATGAAATATTTTGTTAGAAACCAACCTTAGAACCTTCTTTTAGACTTTTGTAATGCAGATGAGCAGTATGATTATGGCACTTTAGTTGGGGAGGGATAAAAAAATCATAGTTAATGTTTTGGTTAAGGGAGAACAACTCATGAGTGGAAAAGGAGATCGAGATATAGAGGGGTCGGTTAAATCGCCCTCATGAGTTGTATATAAACATAAATTTAGCGCGTTTAATGCTTATTCTATTTCTATAATGAAAGAGCCGGTAAGATATCCGTATCTATGCACTAATTCCAGTGTATATTCACCATTCTCAAGATTTAATGGAATAGTATATACTTGTGGACCAGAGGCTGATACGCATTCTTCATAGACTACCATACCTGTATTATTTTTTACCTGAATAGTCAGGTTGCTAAGCGGACTGGTAAATTCGATTGTCAGATCTTGTCCTTCTATAGAAGCTGTAGGACGTGCCGGAAAGATAGATTTAATGTCTTCGGGGCCCCATTTGCCTTTAGTCGGGATATTATCTGCATACATGTTTTGAGCACAGAATGCTCCACATATTACTAAAAATAAAGCTGTGATGAACTGTCTCATAATCTTAATTAATTTAATTGTCGGTTGATAAAATTGAAAATGCCTTACAAATGTATAACCCATATTGGAATATAGATTATATTTTTGTTGACAAAATGTTGACAATTGATAAGTTGTTACAAATCAGCTATAAACTGGTCGAATTTTTCGGTGTTTTCAGGCTCATGTGTCAATTTTTTATACAGTCTTTTCCGGCATTGTGTGACTCCGGAGCTTGTTAATCTCATCAATGATGCGATCTTTTTAACAGGAATGCCAATTTTGACCAGATAACAGACACGTAATTCTTCAGTAGAGACATATGGAGATAAGTCGAAAATACGTTTTGAGAAATCGGAATAAGTCGCATCGATCAGCAAACCCAGTTCTGACCATTCGCTTTCCGTAAGTCCGGTTTCGGTCTTATGTATTTTGATATATAAAGCAGACTTTTTGAGATCATGTTCTAATATCTCTAATGTGTTTTGTTTTAAAGAGATTTGTCTGTTCTCCATTTCCAGCATTAGCTTTTGGGTTTCGAACAGTTGTTTTTTTACGTCACTCAGCGTTTCCTGTCCGTTGGAGAGTGCGTTTTCCAGATATTTAATCTGTTGTTTGTTATCTTCTATGTGTTGTTGGCTTTGTTTGTATTGTTGCTCTTTCAGGTCGAGTAGCTTTTTCTTCTTCTTCTGTTCTTTTTTGAAAAAGAAGAAACCCGTGAGAAATAGAAAGGCAGTGATGATCAGTATTTGATATATTATGATCATTTGTCTGGCAGCCTCTTGTTCATACTTTAGTTTCTCATCTGCTATGTGTTGGTAGTTGAACATGCTTTGTACCATGCGTATATTTTCATAATGAGAGTTGATCCTGATTGAATCTCTCAGTTGTTCGTAATGATCCCAGTATTTGAAATAGTGTATCAAGTCGGACTTCTGTCTTTCTATTTGGGCTAGAAAATTTAAACTGCCAGCTTGAGTATAAATGTTGGGACTCTGTAAACTTTGCTTTAGATAATACTGAGCAGAATCGTATTGTGCTGTTTTCAACAGATATTCTCCATATGTTAGGTATAGATGATACCGTGGATTGGGAATTAAGCAGGTCTGTATAGATTTTTGTATACAATCATGTGCTTCTTCATATTGACCGGTTTTTAGGTATAAGTTTCCGAGATCATTATATAAAGATGATATACTTTTGGGAGTGGCTATTTCTATAGCTTGCCGATAATAATATATAGCACTGTCCAATTGTTGTGTTTGAGTAAAAACACGGGCGGTATTGCGTAATGCAAAAGATATTCTGGTTGAGTCGTTACTCCCTTCTAAAAGAGATAATGTCTTTTTGTAAAGTGGTAACGCTGTTTCGTAAATGTCCTGATAAGAATAAAGCGTTCCGAGGCTATTGTTTATTTTTATAAGCAGGTCTGTGGAGTTCAGGCTTTCACCTAATTCCAATGCTTTCAAATAGGCTTGTTGTGCTTGTAAGGCATCCTGCATATCGAAATAGGTTCTTCCCATATAATAATAGGATAACGCCAGTGAGGCAATATCATTATGGTTTTCATAATAAGTGACGGCCTTTTTTATCAATGAGTCGGAAGTAATTGTAATATAGTTTTTATCTAAAGCCTGCGTAAACAGCAGGCAATAAGAGGCATATTCCCTGTTTGATAATGTTTCGGGTGATGGTATCTTGTTGAGAATGGCCAGCGCACTGTCAGGAAGTGTTTCCATTAATTTTTCTGCCTGCAATAGTTCTGATGAGGCAGAACTCCTCTTGGAACAGGAAGAAAAGCACAGGATACAGATTAGCAGAAAGTATAAAATAATATTTCGGGGTTTACTTGTCATTTGCGTATATTTGGTGGCCGAATATATCGCTTTTTTTTGAAACAGAAGTTGATAATGAATGTTATATTTTGGAAGTTATTCGGGAAGGAGGATAAGCGTATTGAATATTAAGCAGAGTCTGGCTGTATAAAAAAGTAGCCGAACCCTATTCAGGTCCGGCTACCGGTATAAATGGAAAATAACTTTATCTGTTTATTTGATTTGCTTGAATGCTTTTCCGAGCATATCGGTGATGTCTCCGGCAATCATACTTTCTTCTGAACGGTAAACAGCTGCCAGGTCGCCAGCCGTGCCATGAAGGAAAACTCCTGAAACAGCAGCCGTTTCGGGTTCTGCTCCTTGAGCCAGCAGTCCGAGAATAATGCCGGTCAGGACATCGCCGCTGCCGGCTGTCGCCATGCCCGGATTGCCACAGCTGTTGAAATATACGTTGCCGCTTGCCGTGCAGGTTGCCGTATAAGTGCCTTTAAGTACTACACACAGTTTATGTTCGATAGCAAAAGACTGTGCTTTCTTCAGGCGCTCGAACATGCTGTTGCTTTCTCCGGCGATACGGTCGAACTCCTTCGGATGCGGTGTGAGGATGCTGCGCGGAGGAATGCGGTTCAATAAATCTTTATTGGAAGCGATCAGGTTTAATGCATCGGCATCCAGCACGACCGGCTTGTCGGTTGTCTGCAACAGACGTTCCAGGGCGGCGGCCGATTCGAGATGTTGTCCTAATCCAGGTCCTACACCGATAGCGGAATAGATGGATATTTCGGGCACGGTCGTGAAATAGTCGGCATGCGGATCGAAGCTGATCATGGCTTCCGGAAAAGCTGCCTGCATAATGACTTCACCACGTTGCGGGATATGCACGGTCAGTAATCCCGTGCCGCTTCTCAGGCATGAACGGGCGGCAAGCAGGGCGGCTCCCATCTTTCCTTTGCTTCCGGCAATGAGCAATGCGTGACCGAAAGTCCCTTTATGGGAGAATTTATCGCGGGGCTGGAATACTTCGGAGATATCGTCTTCCGTCACCATCATATAGGGAGTAGACGTATTATCGACGATATCCGGGTGAATACCGATGTCCAACACTTTCCACTCACCGACATACTGAGCATTTTCGGGGAAGAAGAAAGCCAGTTTCGGGAATCCGAATGTCAGCGTCAGGCTTGCCCTTACGATAGAATCCGGATCATTCGTCTGGTTATTCTCCCCGAACAATCCGGAGGGAATATCGATAGATACGATCGTAGCATCCGACTGGTTGATATATTTTACCATTGCAGCAAAACCGCCGGTCAACGGACGGTTCAGGCCGGAACCGAACAAACCGTCGATCACGACATCGCGGTCGGTCAGTACCGGAGGGACGAAGTCGGCTACCACTTCGGTAAATTCAACCTTCTCCAATCCGAGTATCCGTTGCTTGTTCATCTCACAATCAAAAGAAAGATGCTCGGTCGGGTTGAACAGATAAGTTTCAACCCTGTAACATTCGTCCTTCAATAGCCGTGCGATAGCGAGTGCGTCGGCACCATTGTTTCCCTGTCCGGCAAATACGATGATACGGGTTTGCTTGGAGTAACGGCGGCAAAATTCGTGCACGAAGACCGTTGAGGCGCGTTCTACTAAGTCGATAGAACTGATCGGTTCGTTCTGGATTGTGTATTGATCGAGTTCTTTTACTTTGTCTGTTGGAAATATCTTTATCATAACTGTAGGATATCAGAAGTTTATTCAGCATACAAATGTATAACAAACTTTGCTATGTTGTTCCCCCTTTTTTAAAAAGGAAAGGAAGCATTTTCGCCAATCAGGCGAAAGTAAGCAGGAAACGGCTTCCTTTCCCGGCTTCCGAGATAACGGTCAGGCTGCCTTTGTGCATATACATGATCTGCCGGGAAATACTGAGTCCGATGCCGGAACCGACAGGCTTGGTCGTAAAGAACGGTATGAAGATGCGCTCCTGGACGTCTGCCGGAATGCCTGTCCCATTATCGCTGACCTGAATATAGTTTTTACCTTCCGCATTGATCCCTGCCGATAGTTCTATCCGGGGATTCTCACATTCCTGTGTCGCATCCAGCGCATTTTTTATCAGATTGATCAGTATCTGTTCGATCAGAGCTTTGTCGGCGATGACCTGTAAATGCGAAGCCGAAGGCAGGACTTTTATGCTATCCGTTTCCTCCCTGAATAGCAGGGTGACATTGTCGAGCAAGCTGTCGACAGGTATGATTTCGGGGACGGGGGTAGGAATGCCGGTCACTTTTCTATAGTTTTCAACGAAGCGGACCAGGCCGCTGCTTCTCCGGAAGATGGTGTCGACAGCCTGGTGTATCTCTTCGCGTTCCTCGTCCGTGATAGGATCCGAAGTCTGTTTGCTTTTCAATAACTCGGAGAGGGATACGATCGGTGTCATGGAATTCATGATCTCATGTGTGAGAACCCGGATGAGCTTCTGCCAGGCTTCCGTCTCTTTATTTTCCAGTACCGAGCGGATATTCTTCATGCTGACGACGGTAAGCGGCTTGTTCAATACCACGAATGACATGGATGACAGGATCAGTTGCGAGTAATCTTCCTGGCGGCGGACTTGCAGGATAGACAGTTCACCGGGATGCAGGATGCGCAGCCGGGCAGGAAGTTCCGGATGGTAAGCAGCCAGGTCATCTATCGTTTCGGCAAAGTTCAGGCCGGTTTGTATTTTGGCTGCCTGGTTCATCCATTCGACCTGTCCCGTTTCGGGAGAATAAACGAAGACAGAGAGGTCGATATGATTGGCCAGTGCCTGGAAATATTGCAGTTGGCTTTCCTTTTGCTGAAGATGTTTCTTATAGAATTGCAAAGCCTCTTCCACCGCTCCGGTCAGTTCTTGCGGGAGGGCATCCGACGGTTCCTGGTGTGTTGTGCCCGAAGAAAGGAAGTCGGAATAACGTACCGACCAGACAAAATGCCGGAATAACCGGTCGCTCCGTTCCATCTGCCGGAGCAGGTACCAGGCTTCTATCAGGAGAATCATGCCGGCAATGAAAGCGGAAATATAAAACTGTCCCGCCACCAAAAAGGCAAGAACCAGGCTGGTGATTACTATTAAAAGGATCAGCCCGATAGCTTTTTTCGAGTATTGTTTCATAAACCGTATTTTTCCAGTCGCCTATATAAAGATGTACGCGTAATACCTAATAAGTCGGCAGCCTGTGTCAGATTGCCGGAGCAATGATGCAAAGCCTCCTGTATGGTTTTCTTTTCCAGCTCTTCCAGGTTGAACTTTTCTTCCTTTTCGCGGTAGCTGGAAACGGGAGTACGAAGCATGAAGTCGTCGTACTGCAACTTTTTCTGGTCGGAAAGGATGATGGCCCGTTCAATGACATGTTGCAGTTCGCGGACGTTGCCCGGCCAGTTGTATTGTTTCAGAAGCTGCCGCGCCTCCCGTGAGAAGCCTTCGATCTCTTTCTTATATTTATGGCTGTACCGTTTCAGGAAATGATCTGCCAGGAGAGAGATGTCGTTCCCCCTTTCCCGCAAGGGAGGAATGAAAATCTCGATCGTATTGATGCGGTAAAGCAGGTCCTGACGGAAACTGCCGTCCTGTACGGCGGCATGGAGGTCGGTATTGGTTGCGCAGATCAGCCGGACATTGATGGAAGTCTCTTTGGTCGATCCCAGGCGGTTTATCTTCTGCTGTTCGATCACCGTAAGCAGTTTGGATTGGAGCATAAGCGGCAGGTTTCCGATCTCGTTCAGAAAGAGCGTGCCGCCGGATGCGATCTCAAAACGTCCCGACTTGCTTTTATTTGCATCCGTAAAAGCTCCTTTTTCGTAGCCGAACAGTTCGCTTTCAAACAGGTTGTGCGGGATGCTTCCCAGGTCGATAGGCACGAAAGCCTCCTGGTTGCGTGACGATTGTTTGTGGAGCGTATAAGCAATCAGGTCTTTTCCCGTCCCGTTTTCGCCCTGCAAAAGAATGTTGGCATCCGCATTCTTCAACTTTTCTACCGTCTTGAATATCTTTTCCATGGCGGGAGATTCGCCGATCACTTCCAGCTCCGGCTCCGTCGTGGTGAGGACAGACTTCTGTTCTTTCAGCGTCTGCACTTCTCCGCGCCGCAGGCTGAGTTCGAGTGCCGACGAGATGGTTGCCAGCATCTTCTCGTTCTGCCAGGGCTTAGGGATGAAATCGGTGGCTCCCGCTTTGATGGCGCGGACGGCCTTTTCCGTATCCGAATAGGCTGTGATCAGGATGACGACAGTCTCGGGAGATATTTCGCGGATACGTTCCAGCCAGTAAAAACCTTCTTTTCCGCTAACGGCATCTGCCGTGAAATTCATATCGAGCAGGATGACATTGTATTTGGTAGTCGATACGAGCCGGTTGATCTCTTTAGGGCTTGTGCAGGTCGTAACGCTTTCAGCCAAAGGCCGGAGCAGCATTTTCAATGTAAAGAGAATGTCTTCGTTGTCGTCGATAACTAATATTTTTCCTTGTCGTACTGCCATGATATTCCTTCTTCATGTATTGATTAGATGGCCCAAACTTAGGTAAAATTTCCGGATAGCCGGTAAACTAATCCCAACTAAACGAACTTTTAATGTTTACCTCCCTGATATCTATTATTTTTCTTCTTAGATTTTTTGCTTTTGAGCTAGCACAAAATCAATTTCGGGCATGCATCAAATTAATTTTGAGCATGCTAAAAATTGATTTTCAGCAAGGGGGAAAGAAATAAAATAGAGGACTAAAATATTACTTAATAAGGAGAAAAGAATTAGTTCATCCGGTGTTTCGGGTTAGTTGCCGGTGAAGTACCGTACGGAAACGTATGGGGAACTGTACGATATCGTACGGTAGTCGTAGTCTCTATATATTACATTTTGCTGATGGCTAGCCGGTTAGAAAAATGGCATGAATGTTGATTACTTATAGCAAGATATGAACTGATTAATAAAATGACCATGTTTAAACATTATGTGAAAGTAGCCATCCGGCAGATAAAGCGGAGTTTTCTGTTTTCATCTATCAATATGCTGGGATTTGTGTTGGGGATGACAGCCGCTTTCCTGATCTATCTCTGGATAGTGGATGAGCTGACATTTGAAGATTTTAATAAGAACGGAGACTATATTTACCGGGTGATCCGTGAAGAGCAGTCTGCAAAAGGGCAGGTTCCCTCTACGGTTACCCCGCTTAGCGAAGTGTTCCGGAAGGATTTTTCGAAGGTGGAGAATGCGACCTTTATAAAGTATGGTGGTAAATATGATATTTACGCCGGGGATGTAGGAGTTGAGGCTAACTATGGATATGTCGATACGACATTCTTTGATGTATTCAGTTTTCCGGTTGTGGCAGGCGATCCGTCCCTGCTGAAGAAAGACCCTCAGATGGTCGTGCTCTCAGAGGCGATTGCGGAGAAGCTGTTCGGTAAAACATCGGCTATAGGAAAAGAGGTCACCTGTAAATTCAATAAAAAATATTATAAGGTAGCGGCGGTATTGAAAGTGCCCCGCAAGAGTCATATACAGTTTGAGGTACTGGCAAGTTGGGATTCTTATTTGTGGGACGAAATAAAAGATGAACTTTGGGGATTCTCGGAGAGGATGCACGTTTTTATCCAACTAAAGAAAGGAACCTCTTTGACGGATGCCGACCGGCTGGCCATGCGCGACATCTGGGTGAAGCATTCGCAATGGGGAAAGCCCCTGGCCTTCCAACCGTTGAAAGATATCCATCTGCGCACAGCATTTAAGGAACCCAACGATGTGTATAATCACGGGAATATGCAGCAGATTTACCTTTTTGCGGCGTTGGCTGCCCTGATCATCTTTATGGGGGCATTTAATTTTATGACTTTATCGACTGCCCGTGCTTCTTTGCGTTCCAAAGAGATAGGCGTCCGGAAGGTGAACGGGGCGAAAAGGAAGAAGCTGATCATACAGTTCCTGTCGGAAAGTCTGGTGCAGGCTTTTATCTCGTTGCTGTTGGCGCTGGCGCTGACGGAATTGCTGTTGCCATTTTTTAATATGTTTGTTGAGAAGGATATTACTTTGCAATTCAATTGGCAGACCTTGTTGTTTGTGCTGTTCGGTATTGTCGGAGTCGGTTGCCTGGCAGGCTCTTTTTCTGCATTCTATATGTCGTCGTTCAGTCCGCTGCTGGCCTTCAAGGGAGGGCAGGCGACCGGTAAGAAGGGGAGATTGATCAAAGGGCTGGTCTGTCTACAGTTCGTAATCGCGATAACCATGATTATTTGTACGACTATCATATTCAAGCAACTCCATTATTTGCAGAATGCCGATCTGGGATTGAATAAGGAACATCTGATTGAGGTCGATGTTTTGGACTGGCGCCGGGGAGCAGACGGTTTCAAGCAGGAGATACTTAAAAATCCGTATGTGAAGAGTGTGGCGTTGGGTGTGGAGATAACCAACTACCTGCAAGGATATAGCTTTGAAGAAAATATGTTCAGGTGGGAAGATGAGAACGGGAAAACAGACTCGGTGAAGATGGTAGGAATGGTCGGAGACAGCGACTTTATTCCAACATTGGGGTTGACATTGTTGAAAGGAGAAACGTTCGGCTCAAATCCCGACCATTACTGGGATGGCTCTTATGCACAAGAATCGCCGATCGTTATCAATGAAACGGCATGGAAGATGCTGAAAGTAGAGAATCCGGTCGGTATGCTGCTGGCTGGCGGTGGCATCGGCATTCGTAATTCCAGGGTCGTTGGTGTTGTGAAAGACTTTAACTTCCAGCCGTTGCGGGAGAAGATAAAACCTGCATTCTTTTATTATACGGTTCAGTTGTTTAATTATATGTATGTTCGGATCTCGGCAGAGAAACAGGCGGAGACTCTGAAGTTCCTGAAAGAGAAATATGAGGAGGCACGTCCGGATATGCTCTTTAATTACCGTTTCCTGACGGATGTTCTGAATGAGAATTATACCCGCGAACGGCAACAAAGCCAGATGTTCCTGATCTTTACCGTGTTGGCTATTATCGTGGCGATGATGGGGGTGTTCGGTCTGGTGACTCTTTCAACGGTACAGCGAACGAAGGAGATCGGTGTCCGGAAAGTGAACGGTGCGCATTCCGACCGCATTGTCCGTATGTTTTGCCGGGAATATGCGATTTGGGTAGGCATTGCCTTTGTGGTCGCCTGTCCGCTCGGCTACCTGTTCATGCTGAGATGGCTGAGTGGCTTTGCTTATCAGACAACGATCAGTTGGTGGCTTTTCCCGCTATCGGGCGGCATTATCCTGCTGATAACGCTGTCGACCGTTATAGCGCAGACCTGGCGTGCCGCATCCAGGAACCCGGTACAATCATTACGGTATGAATAAAATAACAATAAATAAGAACGATATGATTAAGCATTATATAAAAGTAGCCATCCGGTTGATAAAACGGAGCTTTCTGTTTTCGTCTATTAATATGTTGGGATTCGTGCTGGGAATGACAGCCGCTTTCCTGATTTATCTCTGGATAGTGGATGAGCTGACATTCGAAGATTTCCACAGGAACCGCGACTCTGTCTACCGGGTGATTGCCGTAGACCGGAAAGACGGTGGGGAAATGAAAAAATCAGCTTACACGGTCGCCCCGTTGAGTAAAGCATTACGGGAGGAGTTCCCACAGATGGAGAATGCAACCTTTGTGCTCAACTTCGGTATGCTGAACCTTCATTCGGGAGCAAATCTGATCGAAGCGAAGTATACATTTGTGGATACGGCCTTCTTTGATATGTTCAGTTTCCCGGTGATAGCGGGCGATCCCGCCCTGATGAAGAAAGACCCGCAGCAGATCGTGCTGGCGGAGTCTACGGCAAAGAAGTTGTTCGGAGATTCTCCGGCTGTCGGTAAAGATGTCACCTGTCAGTTTCTGGGGCAAGTTCACCGTTATAAAGTGGCGGCAGTTCTGAAGGTGCCCCGTAAAAGCCATATCCGGTTTGAAGTGTTGCTGAGTGAACAGGCCTATTTTGAACCGCTGAGCTGGGATTTTGCGGAAGGAACGAATGTATATATCCAGTTGAGGAAAGGCGCCGTATTGTCGGAAGCTGACCGGAAGGCTATGGGCCGTACCTGGATAAATCAGCGGGAAGACGGGAGGCCGTTGGAGTTCCAGCCATTGAAAGATATTCATTTACATACCTCATTTAAAGACCCGTCGGTCGATAATTACGGAAATATGTCGCAAATCTGGTTGTTTATGGCGTTGGCCCTGTTGATTATTTTTATGGGGGCATTCAACTTTACCACTTTGTCGACTGCCCGTGCATCGCTGCGTTATAAGGAGATCGGTGTCCGGAAGGTGACAGGGGCGAAACGTAAGATGCTGATTACGCAGTTCCTGTCCGAGAGCTTGGTCCAGGCTTTCCTTTCGCTTGTCCTGGCGTTGGCACTGACGGAATTGCTGTTGCCTTTCTTCAACCGGTTTGTCGGGAAAGATATTGTTTTGTTGTTTAACTGGCAGACTATGTTGTTTATCCTATTCGGTATAATAGGAGTCGGGAGCCTGGCGGGGGCGTTCCCAGCTTTCTATATGTCGTCGTTCAACCCTTTGCTGGCCTTTAAAGGCGGAAAGGCAACCGGCCGGAAGGGGACGCTTATCAAAGGCTTGGTGTGTGTGCAGTTTGTCATTGCCATTACGATGCTTTTTTCCACTTCGGTAGTCTTCCGTCAGCTTCATTACCTGCAAAATGCAGACCTCGGACTGGATAAGGAAGATATGGTCGTCGTGGATTGTGATGTGTTCGAACTGATGGCCTGCTACGGCAATCAGGGAATAGACGATTACAGGCAGGAAGTAATGAAAAATCCGAATGTCGGGAATGTGGCAGGAGGCGTGGACTTGTCGAATTACCTTCGGGGACATAAGACGGAAGAAGCCGTTTTCAGTTGGATAGGTGAAAACGGACAGGTCGATTCGCTGAAGATGGTCGGTGTCGTGGGTGACGGCAATTTTATGAAGACATTGGGAGTGACCTTGCTGAAAGGCGAATCTTTCGGTGCCGACAAGAATGCCTATATGGATGGCACTTATCAGAAGGAGTCGCCGGTAGTCATTAATGAAACCGCCTGGAAGATGATGCAGGTGAAAGACCCGGTAGGCATGGTCGTTCAGAATAAAGGATGGTTCGGGGAGACTGCGCGGATTGTCGGTGTGGTGAAGGATTTTCATTTTCAGTCGTTGCGTGAGGAGGTCAAACCGGCTTACATCTATTATTCCCGTCAATTATTGAATACAATGTATATAAAGATATCACCCGAGAATAAGGCGGGGACATTGAAGTTCCTGAAAGAGAAATATGAAGAGATGCGCCCGGACAATGTATTTTCCTACCGTTTCTTTTCCGATGCGTTGAACCTGAATTATGCCCATGAACAGCAGTTGAGCCGGATGTTTCTGATCTTTACCGTCCTGGCAATCGTTGTCGCCATGATGGGCGTACTGGGACTGGTTGCCCTGGCTACCGCACAGCGGACGAAGGAAATAGGTATCCGGAAAGTGAACGGTGCGCATTCCGACCGCATTGTCCGTATGTTTTGCCGGGAATATATGATTTGGGTGGGAATCGCCTTTGTGGTAGCCTGTCCGGTCGGTTATCTTCTGATGGTTCGCTGGCTGAGTAATTTTGCCTATCAGACTCCTATCAGTTGGTGGCTGTTTCCGCTGGCGGGACTGATTATCCTGCTGATAACCTTCTTGACAGTTGTAGCACAGACCTGGCGGGCAGCTTCTCGGAATCCGGTGGAGTCGTTGAGATATGAATAAATGAATAAGAATAATAAAATAAGCATCATGATAAAAGCAGTAAATTTAACGAAAGTATTTCGTACGGAGAGTGTTGAGACTACAGCCTTGAACGGTATTAATCTGGAAATAAACCAGGGAGAGTTCGTTGCAGTAATGGGGCCTTCGGGTTGTGGTAAATCGACATTACTGAACCTGTTGGGGTTGCTGGATAATCCGACATCCGGCGAGTTGTGGTTTCTGGAAGAAGAAGTTTCACGTTATACGGAGAATAACCGGACAGACTTGCGGAACGGTAATCTGGGATTTGTCTTTCAGAGTTTTAACCTGATAGACGAACTGACGGTCTTTGAGAATGTGGAATTGCCTCTTTTATATGCCGGAGTCCCGGTAAAGGAACGGGTTGCGAGGGTAAATGCCGCACTCGACCGGATGCAGATTGCTCATCGTACGGAACATTATCCGCAGCAGCTTTCCGGCGGACAGCAACAGCGCGTGGCTATTGCCCGTGCCATTGTAACGAATCCCAAGATCATCCTGGCGGACGAACCGACCGGAAACCTGGATTCGGTGAACGGAAACGAAGTCATGAATCTGCTTCTCGAACTCAACAAGGAAGGTTCAACCGTCGTCATGGTGACACACTCGGAAGAAAATGCCCGGATGGCAGGACGTTTAATCCGCATGATGGACGGAAATATCCTGACTGAAAGCAGGAAGTAAAATCTTTTTGTGCTTCACTGAAAATATTGTACCTTTGCTCCCTCGAAAAATAAACGGTATATGGACAAGATCCGATTAAAAGATAAAGAATTTGAACTGTTTATCCCGGAGAAGGAGATCAAAGATGCCATTGCGAAGATGGCTAAACAGATTAAGGCAGATGTAGGAGATACTAACCCTCTGTTCGTAGGCATATTGAACGGGGCGTTCATGTTTACCGCAGAACTGATGCGGCAGATGGACACCTACTACGAAATTACGTTTGCCCGCTATTCTTCTTATCGTGGCCTCAATACCACCGGAGTTGTTCGTGAGATCATGCCGGTGCAGGCCGATGTGAAAGGACGTACCCTGATCCTGCTGGAAGACATTATCGATACCGGTTACACCATGCAGTTTGTTATGGATAAGCTAAGAAATGACGGTGCGGCGGATGTCAAGCTGGCAACCATGCTCTTCAAACCCGATTCCCTGAAATGCGATCTGAAGCCTGACTATGTCGGTTTACAGATACCAAGCGACTTTATTGTCGGTTACGGACTGGATTATGATGAAATGGGGCGTGCCTACCGGGATATTTACAAGGTGACAGTTAATAGTTGACAGATGACAGCTTACAGGTGAGTTTGATAACTGAAAAATACATTTATAAATAAGGAACAATATTATGTTGAACGTTGTTATTTTTGGAGCTCCGGGTTCAGGAAAAGGAACACAGAGTGAGTTGATCATTAAAGAGTATGGTTTGGATCACATTTCAACTGGTGATGTATTGCGTGCTGAAATGAAAGGAGAAACCGAACTTGGTAAGATCGCTAAGGATTATATTGAAAAAGGTCAGCTTGTACCGGATGAACTGATCGTTGATATGCTTGCCAAAGTATTGGACAGCAAAGCCAGTTCAAAAGGTGTTATCTTCGATGGTTTCCCCCGTACTATCCCGCAGGCAAAAGCATTGAAAGAAATGCTGAATAAACGCGGTACGGATGTTTCAGTGATGCTGAACCTGCAGGTTGAAGAAGAAGAACTGATTTCTCGTCTGCTGGAACGCGGCAAAGTATCGGGACGTTCGGACGATAACCTCGAAACAATCAAATCGAGACTGGATGTTTATCACAAACAGACAGCACCTTTGGCAGATTACTATGTGGGAGAAGGCAAACACGTCGGTATCCACGGAATGGGTACAGTCGAAGAAATCTTCGATCGTATCAAAGAAGCGATCAATAATTTGTAAATTAAACAATGTGCCGATATGCCAATAAGGGTTTCTTCATTGGCACATTGGCATATTATCACATTAAATAATTATTTTTTATGGCTGAATCAAACTTTGTAGATTACGTAAAGATCTATTGCCGCTCGGGAAAGGGCGGAAGAGGGTCCTCTCACTTTCGTCGTGAGAAATATATTCCGAAAGGAGGCCCCGACGGAGGCGACGGAGGGCGAGGAGGCCATGTGTATCTTCGTGGCAACCGGAATTACTGGACCCTCCTGCATCTGAAGTTCGAACGTCATATCATGGCAACGAACGGCGAAGGCGGTAGTGCCAAGCGCAGTTTCGGGAAAGACGGTGAAGACCGGGTGATCGAAGTGCCGTGCGGAACTGTAGTATATGATGCCGAAACCGGCGAATATATCTGCGACGTGACCGAAGACGGACAGGAAGTTATGCTGCTGAAAGGTGGTCGTGGCGGACAAGGCAACTGGCATTTCAAGACATCTACCAACCAGGCTCCCCGTTATGCTCAACCGGGCGAACCGGCTCAGGAACGCAAAGTCATCCTGCAATTGAAGTTGCTGGCTGATGTGGGGTTGGTAGGTTTTCCGAATGCTGGAAAGTCGACTTTGCTTTCTGTCGTATCGGCGGCTAAGCCGAAGATTGCGAACTATCCGTTCACGACACTGGAACCGAACCTGGGTATCGTAAGTTATCGTGACCATCGTTCATTCGTGATGGCCGATATTCCCGGTATTATTGAAGGAGCCAGTGAAGGGAAAGGTCTCGGACTCCGTTTCCTTCGCCATATCGAACGAAACTCGCTGCTTCTGTTTATGATTCCGGCGGATACCGACGATATTAAAAAGGAATACGAGATCCTTCATAACGAACTGGTAAAATACAATCCCGAATTGTTGGGTAAAAGCCGTGTGCTGGCAATCACCAAGAGTGATATGCTGGATGACGAGCTGATCGAAGCCCTGTCGGAGGATTTACCCGAAGGCATTCCGCATGTGTTTATCTCTTCCATTACCCAGCAGGGTATTACGGAGTTGAAAGACCTGTTGTGGAAGGAACTGAATAAGGAAACCTTCCACGAAGTCGAGAACATCGTCCACCAGAACATCGATGTCAGTTCGATACCGCTGGATGATGATGACGATGATTTCGTCTTTCCTGTCGACGATGACGATCCGGATGAAGAGTATGAAGAATACGAGTGGGACGATGAAGATGAAGAAACTGAAAAGTAATACAGTAGAAATGTTGCAATTCTCTGGATTAAGCGGAGAAGGCAACATTTCTCATTTTATAACGACCCGTCACGGAGGAGTGAGCCAGGGTAATTATGCGACGATGAATCCGGGAGAGTTCAGCGGTGACGATCCGGCTTCCGTCCGGATGAACCGTCAGCTTCTTTCGGATGCAATGGGAATTTCTTCCGAAAGGATTTTTGCGCCTTGTCAGGTGCATGAAGCGGAAATAAGTTGTATTGATGCCCAACAGCAGGAGATGTACGGAAAAGATGCACTGGTGACGGATATACCGGGAATCTGCATCGCTGTCTCTACGGCAGACTGTGTCCCGGTTCTGGTCTATGCGCCGGATAAGAAGGTGGTGGCGGCTATCCATGCCGGATGGCGGGGAACGGTAAAGCAGATCGTTGCTAAAACCATCCGTTGTATGGCGGACCGTTATTCCTGTGATCCTGCCCTGATGATGGCGGGTATCGCCCCGTCGATCAGTAAGGAGGCTTTCGAGGTGGGCGAGGAGGTGGTCGATGCTTTCAGGGAGACTCGTGTGGATATGAATCGTATCATGGAACGAAACGCTCAGACCGGTAAAGCCCATATCGACCTCTGGGAGGCAAACCGTATCCAGTTGCTGCAATCCGGATTATTGCCGGAGCGTATTGAAGTTTCCGGAATCTGCACCTATCAGCATCATGAAGATTTTTTCTCCGCTCGCCGGTTGGGAATAAAAAGCGGACGTATCCTGTCCGGTATAATGATTAAAGAGTAATACTATATGATACATGTTTCTATCTCGGAAGAAATAGCGAAGGCTTGCCCGGACCTGCATGTCGCCGTTGTGGAATGCGACGTGGTAAACACCGTTTCGGACGAACAATTGTGGAAAGAAATAACAGAAATGGAAACCCATATCCGCACAACCTGCAAACTGGAAGATATTAACAAATTTCCTCCTATCCAGGCAACCAGGCAGGCTTATAAGCGTCTGGGTAAAGATCCGAACCGTTATCGTCCTTCGGCGGAAGCGCTTCGCCGGCGTATCCTCCGCGAATTACCCTTATATAAAATAGATACATTGGTCGATATAATCAATCTCCTGTCTATTCAGAGCGGCTATTCTATCGGCGGATTCGATGCCGGTAAGATCGACGGAGATCTGGTGCTGGGTGTCGGTCGGGAAGGCGAGATTTATCATGGAATAGGCCGTGGCGAACTGAATATAGCCGGCCTCCCGGTCTATCGCGATAATCAGGGAGGCGTTGGTACTCCGACCAGCGATGAAGAACGAACCAAGATCGACATGAATACGGGAAAGCTGTTAATGATTATAAACGGATACTCCGGAAAAGATGGCCTGCAAGAGGCGTTGACCTATGGGGTGTCCCTATTAACCCGATATGTATCAACAACTAATTTGGAAATGGAGTTGATTACGCCTGAAAGTAGAGTGAAAATTATGTTATAAACGCGTTAATTATGTTTAGAAACCTCAAAAACACCCGTTTTTATGCTAAAAAACATCTATTTCCTTTTGTTTTAATCGATTAATCTATAAATTTGCCCCCGTTAACGAATTAACAAAACGAAAAAGAAAATGATCGAATTGATTGGTACAAACGCCGGCCTTGTTTGGACAGTTTTAAACGAAGGCGGAAAAATGAGTGTTAAGGCAGTAAAGAAAGCAACTAAGATCAAAGCAGAAAAAGACATGTATGCTGCATTTGGTTGGTTAGCAAAAGAAGGAAAGTTGTCTTTCGAAGAGATTGAAGGTGAATTATTTGTTGCGTTGATCTAATCGCGTAACCGATACTTGGTTAGGAGGGCTGTTCGGATATTATTTGGACGGCCTTTTGTGTGTTTGGATGTTTTCTGTTTAAAAAAACAGACCGCCTTGTTGTTTAATTCAATTCTAAATTTTACTTTTGTCTAGAATTTGGTGTGAAATGACCGAAGATCAAAAGAGATTGTTGGCTGTATTTGAGGTTAGAGTTCGTGATTTAATGGAATTATGTAATAAGCAAAACCATAAGATCGACGAGCTCACAACTGTTTTGAACCATAAGGAAGCAGAACTGAAGCAGGCAATAAAAACGATTGAAGAGTTGAATACCAAATGCGATAAACTGCTGACAGCAAGAGTCGTTTCCGTAAATGAAGGGGAAATGAAAAGTGCAAGGATGCGTTTATCGAAGTTAGTGCGGGAAGTAGACAAGTGCATTGCACTATTAAACGAATAGAAGCGATGGACGATAAATTTCTTATACATTTAGATATAGCCGAAAAGAGTTACGGTCTTTGGATTGATCGGAAAGACGAGCAGTTGGCGCGGGATGCCGCCAAGCAGATACGTAATAAGATCAATCAGTATCGGCAAAATTTTGCTCAGTCCGATGTGGATGTAAAAGATTTGTTAGCCATGGTTGCTTTTCAATTGTCTATGACTAATTTGCAATTGGAAGATAAAAACGATACAAGTCCTATTACAGATAAGATACAGGAACTCACGGGTGAGTTGGAACAGTATTTGAAGGATAAGTAATTATAATATAATTGTAAGAAGAGTTTCCGCACTGCTCTGCACGGTTGCCGTGTATTGTAGTGCTTTTTTTGTTTTATATATATATGAATTTAAATTATAAGTAAAATGACAGTGTATATAATCATATCATCAATTGTAGCTCTCCTGATAGGAGGGTTGTTGACGTGGTTGAGCATGCGTTTTCTTCTGAAGTCGAGGTACGATTCCGTACTGAGGGAAGCCGAGAAGGAAGCGGAAGTGATCAAGAAAAACAAATTGCTGGAAGTAAAGGAAAAATTCCTTCATCTGAAAGCGGATCTGGAAAAACAAGTATCGGCAAGGAACGCAAAGATCCAGTCGGCCGAAGGTAAGTTGAAACAACGTGAACTGACACTCAACCAGCGTCAGGAAGATTTGCAGCGTAAAAACTGCGAGATTGATGCGGTGAAAGAAAATCTGGCTACTCAATTGGAATTGGTAGATAGAAGAAAACAGGATCTGGAAAAACTTCATCAACGGGAGATCGAGCAGCTGGAAGCCCTTTCCGGACTTTCTGCCGATGAGGCGAAAGAACGCCTGATCGAATCGTTGAAAGACGAAGCCAAATCGGAAGCAACTTCTTATATCAATGAGATCATGGAAGAAGCGAAGATGACGGCTAATAAAGAAGCAAAGAAGATCGTTATCCAGTCTATCCAGCGTGTAGCGACTGAAACGGCGATCGAAAACTCCATTACCGTATTCCATATCGAATCGGATGAGATCAAAGGACGTATCATTGGACGTGAAGGCCGTAACATCCGTGCCCTGGAAGCAGCTACCGGTATTGAGATCGTTGTCGACGATACCCCCGAAGCGATCGTTCTTTCCGGCTTTGACCCGGTTCGCCGTGAGATTGCCCGTCTGGCATTGCACCAGTTGGTACAGGACGGACGTATCCATCCGGCCCGTATCGAAGAGGTGGTGACGAAAGTTAAAAAACAGGTGGAAGACGAAGTGGTTGAAACCGGTAAACGTACGGTGATCGACCTGGGTGTTCATGGACTGCATCCTGAACTGATCCGTATGATCGGTAAGATGAAATACCGTTCTTCTTATGGTCAGAACCTGTTGCAGCATGCCCGTGAAACGGCTAACCTTTGTGCCGTGATGGCTTCTGAATTAGGATTGAACCCGAAGAAAGCGAAACGTGCAGGTTTGTTACATGATATTGGTAAGGTGCCTGATGATGAACCGGAATTGCCGCACGCAATCCTGGGTATGAAGCTTTGCGAAAAATATAAGGAAAAACCGGATATTTGCAATGCAGTAGGTGCCCACCACGATGAGGTTGAGATGCAGACATTGCTGGCACCGATTGTTCAGGTTTGTGACGCTATCTCCGGAGCTCGTCCGGGTGCCCGTCGTGAAATCGTTGAGGCTTATATCAAACGTTTGAACGATCTGGAACAATTGGCTCTTTCTTATCCGGGTGTTGTGAAGACTTATGCTATCCAGGCAGGCCGCGAACTTCGCGTTATTGTTGGGGCAGATAAGATCGACGACAAGGATACGGAAAACCTGTCAAACGAAATCGCAAAGAAGATACAGGACGAAATGACTTATCCGGGGCAGGTAAAGATTACGGTTATCCGCGAAACCCGTGCTGTAAGTTATGCGAAATAAAGTCCTTTAGGATATATTTGAAACTAAAATTTAAGGTGGCCGGTCTGAAGAGATCGGCCATTTTTTGTTGGCTGAAACTGTTAATTATTAGACTGTCGGGAATATATATCAGGGTGATGTGAATAGTCTATTTTGCACAATAACAAGTTGTTATCTGTCTTTTCGTGTTGTGTTTTATCAGTTAAATTAATATATTTGCCGTGAGAGGTACGAAAATCACTATATTCTATATCTAATTACTCATTTAAATCTTTTACCACAATGACACTAAAAAAGTTTGTTTTGATTCCCGTGATTATTGGTGTTTTAGCATGCCTAATACAGGCATTGGACCAGTTGTTGTACACCTCTGTGCCTCCCGAAGGAAATGTCGGTTTTAGTTGGATCTCTTTTCAGTCGTGGGCGGTTTACTTCCTGGCCGGTTGTACGGTGAGGGGAGGGATAAAAGCCTTTATTGCTTATGCGATCGGTATTGCTGCCTCCATTGTTATTATGGTTCTAGGCGGTGCGATGACGCCTGCTCTGGGATTCTTTGCCGTACCTGTGGCGGTAGGAGTGATTGTTTTCTGTGCTATTTTCTGTGAGCGGAGCGAATGGCTGTCCTTAGTACCGGCGTTGTTTATTGGTGCAGGTGCTTTCTTCGCCTTTATGAATTATGTGCCGAATGCCACTTTTGCTACGGCAGCTCTGACGGAGATGATTTATTGTACGATCGGTCTCTTATTCGGTTATATCACTATCTGCCTGCGTAGTGCTTATGAAAAGAAAGTAAGCGAAGACGCAGAGTAGCATTTTTCTTCACCTGCTACCCAAATCGTCATACAGCGTTTGTAACAGTACTTTGCCTTTATTCAGGCGGGTTTCGCTGTTTGTTACCGGGGTTTCGAGCAAGGGTTTGTTGCTTTCGTTGTCGTATATTGAAACGCCTGTGCTGTCGATGAAACCGAATCCGTTGGGGAAGGTGTAGAAGGCGTATTTGGGGGAGCCGGGATCGAGTATGTCGCGGCTGAATATGAAGGAGTCGTGCGGCAGGTTCAGCTGGTACAATAGGGTGGCAGCCAAATCTGTCTGGTTGGCATAGGTGTCGATCACCATCGGCTCTTTAACGGCTCCGCCCAACCAGATCATCGGGATGTGGAAACGACGGGGTTCGTAATCCGTCAGTGTTGAAGGGTAACGGAAACCGTGGTCGGATATCAGCACGATCAGTGTGTTCTTCCAGGTCGGCAATTCCTTTAGCTTATCTACAAAGCTACCGATGCAACTGTCGGTAAATGCAACGGAATTGAGATACGGGTCATCCAGATGGTGGAAAGGCACTTCGAACGGTTCATGGCTGCTCAACGTCAGGAATGTACTGAGCCACGGTGTTTTTTCGTCCCGGCTTTTGATCGATTCGTATAGATGGGTGAAAGTAATATCATCGTTTGCTCCCCATTTACTGAGGCGGCTGGAGAGTGGAAAGTCACGGTCGGCAGTGATTTGGCTGTATCCCGAACTGAAGAAGTAACTTTGCATATTCGTAAAGTTGATATCTCCCCCGTAAAGCATATCGGCTACATATCCCTGTTCTCCCAGGCTTTTGGCGATAGAAGGAAGTGTCTGGCTTTTGGCGGGATACTTCATGATAGAAGTCGTCGGCTGTGCCAGATAACCGTTCAGTACGGCAACAATTCCTCTGTCGGTACGGAAGGAGTTGGCATACATATTGGTAAAAGTGATACCCTCTTTGCTTAGCCTGTTCAGATTCGGGGTGATCCCCGCTTCTCCTCCCACGGCTTCGATGGCGTTTGCCGTAAAACTTTCCATCAGGATGATCAGTATGTTTGGACGGTCGGTTGTCAGCAGATCGACCTTTTCCGTGTTATTTGTCAGGCTGTCATCCGGAAGGGTCAGTGCGGCATAACGCTCCTTTCTCTCTTCTTCCGGGAAGAAATTGAACTGGGCGGCAAAATCCTGTTGTTTGCTGAGAGAAGCGAGCAGGCTGAATGCCGGATTGATCGCTGAGTGGTTCAGAAACTGGTTTTTGCTGAAATAGACCATGCCGACATTGGCGGTTGAAGTAGTCACGCCTCCCCGGATCGGAATGAAAAGGATGCCGGCGAGCAGCAGGACTATGATGGTCCCTCCCAATCTGTTACGGGCCGGAGTCACGGGAAATAAAGGTACGATAAACCGTTTAAACAACCAGAATATCCCGTAAGCATAGATCCCGAAAAGAGCGAACTGAAGCAGGAATGTACCGACCGGCACGCTGGCCATGGCATCGGCGGGCGATTGCAGGTAAAAGAACAGGGTAGCGTCCAGCCGGAACCCCCAATAACCATACAGGGCAACGTCTACCGCAAAGATGGCTGCAACCACGATTCCCATAATCAGAAAATAACTTTTCAGGAACTTCTGATAGAACCTCCCCGGCAACCAGATGGAAATCAATACAGAGAGAAGCGGAATAACTGTCAGATACCCTGAAACCGTACAATCCAGCAATAGACCATGAGTAATTACCTTAAGGTAATCGGTTAGCGAACCCCCGTTCGCTAAGGCATGGTGATATAACATGAAGACCGGCTTTTGAATGGCGAGGACCGGAAGCCAACCAATAAATACTGTCAGAAGAAATAACAACCGCTTTTTCATCTCTATATAATATATGTAATACACACCCCCTGCCCCCTCTCCAGAGGGGAAAAGTTACTATTTATATAACTTTTCTCGTAATTCGGCTACTGTCGGATCGGTGATGTAATCATCGTAATCCATCATCTTGTCGATGATGCCGTTAGGTGTCAGTTCGATAATACGGTTTGCCACCGTCTGGATGAACTCGTGGTCATGACTGGAGAAAAGGACGTTTCCTCTGAATGACTGCAACGTATTATTGAATGCCTGGATAGATTCCAGATCCAGGTGGTTGGTCGGTGTATCCAGGATCAGGCAGTTTGCATCCGTCAACATCATCCGGGAAATCATACAACGCATCTTTTCACCTCCGGACAATACGCTGACCTTTTTCAGCAATTCTTCACCCGAGAACAACATACGGCCGAGGAAACCTTTCAGGAATACTTCGTTGGTATCTCCGGCGAACTGGCTCAGCCAGTCGATCAGGTTATAGTCGGAATCGAAATATTTGGCATTATCCAGCGGCAGATAGGTCGTTGTGATCGTCTGGCCCCATTGGAAAGTACCGGCTTCCGGCTTTTCTTCTCCGTTGATAATCTGGAAGAGGGCAGTCATGGCACGCGGGTCGCGGCTGATGAATACAATCTTGTCGTCCTTTTCTACGTTGAAGTTCAGATCTTTGAACAAAACCTTACCTTCGATGCTTTTCGTCAGTCCTTTCACTTCGAGAATCTGGTTGCCCGGTTCGCGGTTCGGGGTAAAGATAATACCCGGGTAACGGCGTGAAGACGGTTTGATCTCTTCGATATTCAGCTTTTCGATCATCTTCTTACGGCTGGTAGTCTGTTTGGACTTCGCCACGTTGGCACTGAAACGGCGGATAAACTCTTCCAGTTCCTTTTTCTTTTCTTCCGCTTTCTTGTTCTGGTTCTGCTGCTGACGGAGTGCCAACTGGCTTGATTCGTACCAGAAGCTATAATTACCGGCAAACATTTGCAGTTTACCGAAGTCGATATCTACGGTGTGTGTACAGACAGAGTCGAGGAAGTGACGGTCGTGGCTCACTACCAGGATCGTGTGGTCGGAGTTGGACAGGTAATTTTCCAGCCAGCTCACCGTTTCCAGGTCGAGGTCGTTGGTCGGCTCATCCAGTAGCAGGTTGTCCGGCTGTCCGAAAAGAGCGCGGGCAAGTAATATACGCACCTTCTGCTTACCGCTCAGGTCTTTCATCATGCTGTAATGGTACTCTTCGGCGATACCCAGGCCGCTCAACAGGTTGGCTGCATCGCTTTCGGCGTTCCATCCTTCCATCTCGGCGAACTTCTCTTCGAGTTCCGAAACGCGGATACCGTCGGCATCGCTGAAGTCAGGCTTTTCGTAAAGCGCATTCTTTTCGCTCATGACTTCCCACAAGGTGGTATGTCCCATCAGGACCGTGTCCATAACCGTATGTTCGTCAAAAGCAAAGTGGTCCTGGCTTAATACCGAAAGACGTTCTCCCGGGCCTAAAGTTACCGAACCGCGTGTCGGGTCGAGCTGTTTGCTGATCACGCGGAGAAATGTTGATTTTCCGGCACCGTTGGCACCGATAATACCGTAGCAGTTACCCGGCGTAAACTTCATGTTTACATCCTGAAAGAGGATACGTTTGCCGAACTGTACGTCCAGATTGTTTACTGTTATCATATATTGAATACCTATTAATTTTTCGAATGAGTGCGCAAAGATACTAAAATCTATTGACTTTTTGGAACTTCCCGCAGCGTATAACTTGTTGTACATTTGTTTTTTTCTATAATGATATAAGAAATATGACACAAAACATTTTCGTTTACATGGACTTTCAGGTCGCCTGGAAACGGGAGGCGGGAAAGGATAGTACGGCTGATCTTTACCGCGTGGTTCGCAACCGGCTGTACCGTTTTTGGAAAGGCGCTTCGCTGCAATGGACAGATATAACCGCCGCCATGGTAGATGATTTTGGCAGTTCGCTACGCGCCGAAGGGCTGGCGGTGAATACGGTGAACAGTTACCTGAGCAGTTTCCGGGCACTTTGCCATACCGCTTTGCGGGAAGGATTGCCCGGACCGGCCAGCGACCCTTTTGCCGGGTTGCATCTCAAACGGGAGGAAACGGCCAAACGTGCCTTGAAGATCGCGGAAGTCAATAAAGTGATGCAGGCGGACTATCCGGGGGAACCTTCGCTGCGTGAAGTGCTTGACCTGTTTATTTTCTCTTACCTCGCCTGCGGAATCCCTTTTGTGGACCTTGCCTGCCTGACAAAGAAAAACATCGTGGGCGGCGAGATCGTCTATTATCGGCATAAGACCGGGGCACTGATACGGGTGGGGGATTACGCCTGCCATGCGGTTACTCTTGAGAAAGTACTGGCAGAAAGGTTCTCCTTACCTTTTCCCGGTCCTCTCGGCGGGCAAGGACGGACACGAAGCCTATAAAACTGCGCTTCGTAAATACAACAGCCTGCTCGTGATTATCGGCGCCCGCCTGCATCTGTCGGTGAAGCTGACTTCCTATGTGGCACGCCATTCGTGGGCTACCGAGGCGCTCCGTCAGAATATCCCGGTGGCAGTAATCAGCCAGGCCATGGGACATACTTCGGAGAAGACAACCCGTATCTACCTGGCCCAACTGGACCAGTCGGTACTGAACAAGGCGAATGCGAAGATTACGAAGAAAGCGGCCGATATGTTTCTGGAAAGGGCCTGAACCCTTATTTACGAAATAAGGGGCAGGGCTTCATTTAAGGGAAAGAAAAATACCTGTAAACTGATAGGAAAAAGGCTTTTTTTAAGGGGAAAAAGACCGGTTTCGCACAGGTTTATATAGTGAAAGGGTGTTAATTAGATTGATGCCCGGGGACAGTATACACCAAAACAGGCAGGATAAGACTTTTTAAGTAAAAGTTAGTAGCTGACAGACAAAAATAGTTGCTTAGGCACCACTCAGGTACATAACAATCTAGTCTAAAGCAAATTCATGTTTCAAAAATATCTTAATATATGCTTCCACTTTGTTTTTATCCCCTATCTTTGCCGTACAAGATGCTTTGAAAAACAAGTTTTACTGCATTCTGGAAGTTAATATTAATACTTGCCACCCTTATTTCGTAAATAAGGTCTATAGGATAAAGAAAGATAAACGATAGAAAAGAGACTCTTTTATATGCTGATACTCATGTGTTTGCATATGGTATCCATTCCTCTTCACGGACAATATGTGTCATTGAAAAGTAACCTTCTCTATTTGGGAACGAGCACCTCGAATATGGGATTCGAGTTCCGCCTGGGCAGGAAAATGAGTCTTGACCTTTGGGGCGCTTACAATGCCTGGGAGTTCAAAAACGATATGTCGCTCAAACATTACCTCGTACAACCCGAACTGCGCTACTGGCCCTGCCAGACGTATGAGGGCCACTTCTTCGGCCTTCACGGCCACTACGGCCATTTCAATATCGGAAATATCCCGTTTATCCCGGGAATGGAAGAGAAAAACTACCGGGGCTACCATTGGGTGATCGGCCGCCATTGGGGGGAAGCGTTTGTCGGTGCCGGCTACGCCTATATGCAATATGAAAAATACGTCTGCTACGACTGTACGGAAGTGCTCGGAATATTCCGCCGTCATTATTTCGGCCCGACGCGTGCGGACGTCTCCCTGATCTTTTTTATCCACTAATCCGCCCGGCATATGAAACATTTCCTATACATATTATATATAGCCTTTTCCGCCGCCCTTCCGGCCCGTACCCTCGCAGAGGGTGGGGAAGGAGTACCGCCCTGTGTGAAGATAGCCGGCGAACCCACTGCCGCGATCTACAACCGCTATAACAAGGAAATCCGTTTCCTGATCCCCGAAGATGAATCCGGTATTTCGCAGTTTCGTCAGGTGCTGGTCGCCAGCTACGCCTCGCCCGAAGGCTCCTACCAGCATAACGAGACATTGTCGCGCCAGCGTGCCGAAGAGTTCCGCACCTACATCAGCCGCCGTTACCTGTCGGAAGGCTGCCCGGTGATCTGTGGCAGCGTGGCGGAAGACTGGAGGAACTGCGCCGCATGGTCTCTGTTTCCGGCAAACCCTATGCGGAAGCAGTCTGTTTCATCATCGACAACTACGGCATCTTCGAAGGCTGCGAAACCTACCTGATGCAACTGGAAGACGGCCGCGTCTACGGCGAACTACTGCGCGACATCTTCCCCTACCTGCGCCGCGTGGAACTGCGCCTCAGTTAAGAATCGGCTCCGGTTAGCGACGCCGAAGCCGCCCGCCTCTTATATTCGCATCCCGCCCGGCTCACCCTGTCGGAGATGTACCGCGTAGCTCGTTACTACCCGCCGGCCATTACCTCGACCGTGAAGACGTAAAAACCTACCCCGCACCGCCATCAACCGCCAGGTTATGTTAGAGTTGATTATCAGCGACGAAAGTGTCTCTCTCCCCTCTCGAGAGACTAGTTTTTACACAGTCTCTCAAGAGGGGAGCCAGTAACAATCAGTCTATAATTGGATAGTTCTATTTTGATAATAACAGAAACAACCTAATAATTATGAATAAAACAGACTTAATAAAATCAATGGCATCCCGGGTCGGATGTACCGAGGTGGTTGCGCGGCAGATGGTGGAGGTTCTGATGGAGGTGATGGAAGAGGGACTGAGTGACGGGAACGATATTGTTCTGCAAGGCTTCGCACTTTCCGTCCCTGGAAACAGAGTTTTCGTGCAGGCCGTAATCCCCGTACCGGAGAGAGTTGTCCGATCGCTCCCCGTACCAGCGTCAGGTTTAAGGTTGGTAAGAATTTGTTGAGAGCAATGAATAAACGTTAATACGGATCGCGTTCGTTCCGTTATTTATGGCGGGGACTTTTCACTATCAACAGGATAGCATGAAAAATCCCCGCTTTTGTTATGGAAAGAAATTTACTTATCCTATGTGCTTATTGAAAATAATTATCTACTTTTGTGCTCTAAAACATTAAAATAAACCGAACAAAGATGGCTGCAACAAAACGTATCAAGCGTGCATTGGTCTCTGTATACCATAAAGAGGGACTGGATGAAATATTAAAGAAACTTCATAGCGAAGGTGTAACCTTCGTGTCAACAGGTGGAACTCAGACATTTATCGAATCATTAAATATCCCTTGCGATGCAGTGGAAGACCTGACCGGTTATCCTTCTATCCTGGGAGGACGTGTTAAGACTCTTCACCCGAAAGTTTTTGGAGGTATCCTCAACCGCAGAGATAACGAAGGCGATAAAGCGCAGATTGCAGAATACGAAATTCCTGAAATCGACCTGGTGATTGTAGACCTCTATCCGTTTGAAGAAACAGTAGCTTCAGGCGCAGAAGAACAGGCAATTATCGAAAAGATAGATATAGGCGGTATCTCATTGATCCGTGCCGCTGCAAAAAACTTTAAAGATGTAGTGATTGTAGCATCCAAAGCACAGTATCAGCCGTTGATGCAGGTGTTGAATGAAAAGGGTGCAGAAACTTCCCTGGAAGACCGTAAATGGTTCGCCAAAGAAGCATTTGCTGTTTCATCCGGCTATGACTCTGCTATTTTCAATTATTTCGATGGAGGCGAGGGTTCGCATTTCCGTGCTGCCGTAGACCAGCCGATGCACCTGCGTTATGGTGAAAATCCTCACCAGGCTGCTAAATACTATGGCAAGTTCAACGATATGTTCGACCAGATCCATGGTAAAGAGATCTCCTACAACAACCTGTTGGATATCGATGCTGCCGTTAGCCTGATCGACGAGTTCGACGAACTGACATTCGCTATCCTGAAACATAATAATGCCTGCGGTATCGCATCCCGTCCGACTGTGCTTGAAGCATGGAAAGAGGCACTGGCCGGAGACCCGGTTTCTGCATTCGGCGGTATCCTGATTACCAACAGCGCAATCGATAAAGAAGTAGCCGAAGAGATCAACAAGATTTTCTTCGAAGTAATCATCGCCCCGGAATATACAAAAGACGCTTTGGAAGTGTTGATGCAGAAGAAAAACCGCATCATCCTGGTCCGCAAGGATGCAAAGACTTGTCCGATGCAATTCCGTTCACTGTTAAATGGTGCATTGATGCAGGAAAAAGACCTGAGTATCCAGACTGCCGCAGATCTGGAACCGATGACTGACAAACAACCTTCCGCACAGGAAACAGAGGACCTGTTGTTCGCTAATAAACTGGTGAAGCACAGCAAATCGAACGCTATCACTTTGGTAAAGAACAAACAACTTTGCGCAAGCGGTATCGGTCAGACATCTCGCGTGGATTCTTTGAAACAGGCCATTGAAAAGGCAAACGCTTTCGAATTCGATTTGAAAGGTGCCGTTATGGCTTCTGATGCATTTTTCCCTTTCCCTGACTGTGTTGAAATAGCTGATAAAGCAGGTATTACTGCTGTTATTCAGCCGGGTGGTTCTGTAAATGACAAGCTGTCTGTTGATTATTGCAACGAGCATGGCTTGGCTATGGTTAAGACGGGTGTCCGTCATTTCAAACATTAATAATATGCCAATAAGACAATATGCCAATGTGCCAATTATAAGCACTTTTCATTGGCACATTAGCACATTGGCAAATTAACACATTATTTTTATGGGATTATTTTCTTTCACACAAGAAATAGCGATGGACCTGGGTACTGCGAATACCATCATCATCAGTGGTGGTAAGGTCGTAGTGGATCAGCCATCGGTAGTTGCCCTCGACCGGCGTACCGACAAAGTATTGGCGGTCGGAGAAAAGGCACGCCAGATGCACGGAAAGACGCACGAGAATATTCGTACGATCCGTCCGCTCCGCGATGGCGTGATTGCCGACTTCTTTGCTGCCGAGCAAATGATACGCGGCATGATTAAAATGATAAATCCGAAACACCGCTGGTTCTCCCCTTCGCTGCGCATCGTGGTTTGTATTCCTTCGGGCAGTACTGAAGTGGAGATCCGTGCCGTACGCGACTCTGCCGAGCATGCCGGCGGACGCGACGTCTACATGATTTATGAACCTATGGCTGCTGCAATCGGTATCGGTATCGACGTAGAAGCACCCGAAGGCAATATGATCGTGGATATAGGCGGTGGTACGACCGAGATCGCTGTTATCTCGCTGGGCGGTATCGTTTCCAATAAATCGATCCGTATTGCAGGAGATGACCTGACGGCTGATATTATGGAGTATATGCGCCGCCAGCACAATGTGAAGGTGGGTGAACGTACTGCCGAACTGATCAAGATCAATGTCGGTTCGGCGCTGACGTTCCTGGATAATCCTCCTGAAGATTATATCGTACATGGTCCGAACCAGATGACGGCTCTTCCGATGGAAGTTCCCGTTTCTTATCAGGAAATCGCACATTGCCTGGAGAAATCGATCTCCAAGATGGAAGCGGCTATCCTGAGTGCACTCGAGCAGACTCCTCCCGAACTGTATGCCGATATCGTACGTAACGGTATCTACTTGGCAGGTGGCGGTGCTTTGATGCGCGGGCTTGACAAACGTCTGACGGATAAGATCAATATCCCGTTCCATATTGCAGAAGATCCGTTGCATGCGGTTGCAATAGGTACAGGCGTAGCATTAAAGAATATAGATAAATTTAATTTCCTTATTCGATAAGGGGAATAATGTGCCAGTTAATCAATATGCCAATGTGCCAATAAAAGACACATTCGTCGGTGTATTGATTAATTGGCATATTGGCACATTATCAAATTGGCACATTATTATTTATGCGTAAACTGCTGGACTTCCTGGTAAGAAAGAGGCATTGGTTCCTGTTCGTTTTGCTTGAGATTGTTTCGCTGATGCTGATTTATCGTAATAATGCATACCAGCGGAATATCATCTTCAGTTCGGCAAACGTATTGACAGGACATATTGCGTCCGTTTCCGGTTATGTAACATCGTATCTGAACCTGCATGAGATTAACAAGGAATTGCTGGAAAGGAACGGGCAACTGGAGATGGAATTGCTGGAGTTGCAGGACCGTTTGGATATGATGGTGGCGGATACGGTTGCTTTTGCCGGGTTTGCTCCTGATTCGACCGAGCAGTTTGCATATAGTTTTATTCTGGCCGGGGTGGTGAATAACAGTGTCAGCCATCTTTCGAATTATATCACTGTAAACAAAGGAAGTAAAGACGGAATAGCACCTGATATGGGAGTTGTTTCCGAAAGAGGAGTTGTAGGAATTGTTTCGACGGTGAACGATCATTTCTCTGTGATCATACCTTTGCTTAATCCGAAATCGCGGTTGAGCTGCAAAGTGTTGGGAAGTACTTATTTCGGGGCTTTGAGTTGGAAAGGGCGTGATATCCGTTTTGCCAATCTGGAAGAATTGCCGCGTCATGTGGAGTTCCAGAAGGGAGATACGATCGTGACAAGCGGTTATTCGAGCGTGTTTCCGGCAGGGCTGATTGTCGGTACGGTGGCAGATTTTGAAAAACAGCATGATGACAACTTTTTTTCACTGGAGGTGGAATTGGCTACGGACTTTCAGGCACTGAACAATGTCCGTATCATCAAGAATTATAATCAGGCAGAACAAAGAAGAGTAGAACAAGAGGCGAGAAGAAATGATTAATTTATTACGGGGATTGGTTTATTTCGTTGTACTGGTATTAATTCAGGCTTTGATCCTGAATAATATCCATTTCCTGCGGATTGCAACGCCGTTCCTGTATCTTTATTTTATTATAAAGATGCCGGTGGGTACGTCGCGCGACCTGGTCGTTCTTTTCTCTTTCCTTATCGGCCTGGTGATCGATATGTTTTCAAATACCCCCGGAATGCATGCGGCAGCCTGTACGCTGGCCGGATTTATCCGTGAACCGCTGATACGTTTTTTTATGGGGAAGGACTTGCCCGAGGGGATTTATCCTTCCTATAAGACCTTTGGCTATGGTGGCTTCTTCCGATATGTGCTTTCATTTGTGGTGATCCAACATGTCACTTTATTCCTGATCGAATCGTTGACGCTGTTCGATCCGTTATTCCTTGCCATCCGTATCGGGGCGAGTGTGGTAACGACTACATTATTAATTTGTACAATAGAAGCATTCAATATAGAGACACAAAAGAGTGGAGACTAATACGAAGTATACACTTGAGAACAGGCGTTATGTGATAATAGGCGCTGTGGTTCTGCTGGTTCTCGTCTTTATCATCCGTTTATTTTACCTTCAGGTGGTTGAGAACGATTATAAAGCATGGGCAGACAGCAATGCGTTCCTGAAAAAGACTTTGCCGCCTTCACGCGGAATGATTTATGACCGTAATGACAAACTGCTGGTTTATAACCAGCCAGCTTACGATGTGATGCTTATCATGCGCGAAATCCAGCCGTTCGATACGTTGGATTTCTGTAATATCCTGAGTATTACAAAAGAACAGTTTGAAAAACGGATCGCCGAAATAAAGAATCGGCGGTTGAATCCGGGATACTCGTCGTATGTCCCACAGGTTTTTATGAATCATCTTTCGGCACAGGAATGCGGTATCTTACAGGAAAAACTTTATAAGTTCCCCGGTTTCTATATCCAGAACCGTACGATCCGGCAATATGAATATCCTTATGCGGCGCATGTACTGGGAAATATCGGCCAGGTAAACCGGAAAGATATAGAGGCAGATGACTATTATGTGCAGGGGGATGATTCCGGACGTGCAGGTGTTGAACGTTCCTATGAAAAGCAATTGCGCGGGGAGAAGGGAGTGGAGATTCTTTTGCGGGATGTGCACGGCCGTATCAAGGGTAAGTATGATGACGGTGCGAGTGATGTAGCTCCGGTTTCCGGGAAGAACCTGAAGCTTTCGCTGGATATTAACTTACAGGCTTATGGCGAAAAGCTGATGAAGAATAAAGTGGGTAGTATCGTTATGATTGAGCCGGAAACCGGTGAGGTCCTCTGCCTGGTCACTTCCCCCAATTATGATCCGAGTTTATTGGTCGGACGCCAGCGTGGAAAGAATCACAGGATGTTGGAGGAAAATCCTCAGACACCGCTTATCGACCGTTCCATAACCGGTTTTTATCCTCCCGGTTCAACCTTTAAACCTACACAAGGGCTGATTTTTCTTCAGGAAGGGGTTATCACTCCTTCAACGATGTATACTTGTGCCCATGGATATACTTATTCGATCAAGCGGAAACCCGCCTGTCACGGGCATGCTTCTCCTTTAAGTCTTGTTCCGGCTTTGGCTACCTCGTGTAACTCCTTTTTTTGCTGGGGATTGCATGATATGCTGGATAACCGTCGCCGGTATCCCACTGTTCAGGAAGGCTTTGAGGTCTGGAAGAATCATTTGGTGTCGATGGGGTATGGCTATCCTTTGGGGATTGACCTGCCTGGTGAAAAAAGAGGATACATACCGAACAGTAAAGTGTACGATAAACTGCACAGGCGCTGGAACTCCAGCACGATCATCTCTATTGCGATAGGGCAGGGAGAAATATCCGCAACGCCGTTGCAGATATGTAACCTGGCGGCAACGATCGCCAACCGGGGTTATTTTATCACACCTCATGTGGTTAAAGAAGTACAGGATACCCCGTTGGATTCGCTTTATACACAAAAGCGTTATCCGACTATCGATTCTAAATATTATGACATAGTAGCGGAAGGTATGCGCAACGCCGTATTGGGCGGAACCTGTTGGGCGGCTGCTATTCCCGGAATCGAGGTTTGCGGTAAGACAGGAACGGCAGAAAATCCTCACGGAAAAGATCACTCTGCGTTTATCGGTTTTGCTCCTTATAAGAATCCGAAAGTGGCAATTTGCGTTTATGTGCAGAATGGCGGCTTTGGTGCGGCGTTTGGGGTTCCTATTGGGAAATTAATGATGGAACTGTATCTGAAAGGTGAAATATCGCCGGAAGATAAGGCTTTGGAAGAAAAAATGATAAATTCGGTTGTTGCCGAAGATCGTGTTTATTTATTATCTGACCGTGGGTTACAGGAAAACTGAAATATGGAAGACTGTCGACTGGTTTACTATCATACTTTACTTGTTGATGATAGTGGCCGGTTGGTTTACGATTTGTGGCGCCAGCTTCGAATTTGACAGTATGGGGTTGTTCGATATAAACGGACGTCCGGGTTCGCAGCTGATGTGGGTTGGGGTGTCCATGGTGGTTATTTTTATCATACTGATGCTGGAAAGCGACTTCTTTGATGTTTTTGCTTACCTTATTTATGCGGCCGTTATTGTTTTACTGATAGCGACTATCTTTCTTGCACCGGATATAAAAGGCTCGCATTCCTGGTTGAAGCTGGGGTCTTTGCGTATACAACCTGCTGAGTTTGCCAAGTTTGCCACCGCTTTGGCTGTGGCGAAGTTTATGAACTCCTACGGATTCCAGTTGACTACCGTTAAGAATTTTGCCATCACGCTCATGCTGATTTTCCTGCCGATGATCTGCATTATCCTGCAAAAGGAGACCGGTTCGGCTTTGGTTTATTTTGCTTTTTTCCTGATGTTGTACCGGGAAGGAATGTCGGGATATATCCTGTTGGCAGGCATTTGTGCGGTGGCGTTCTTCGTTACTACCATGAAATTCTCGGATGTAGTGGTTGGGGCTACTGATATGGGAGAACTGATCGTCTCATCTATGATACTGGTTATCTCCTTTCTCCTGGTGGTCGTGGTGCGGAAGGACCGGATGGCTTTGCAGGTTATGCTGGGAGGAACGGCAATCGTATATCTGGCTGCCTATATCGCTTCTTTGTTCGTGCCGGTAAACTTTGCTTGGGTCTCGATGGGATTGCTCGTGTTGGCTGTTATTTATCTGATTTATCTTTCCGTAAAGAACTGGGTCTGGCATTATGCACTGATAGCCACCTTTGCTTTGGGATCGATGGCCTTCATGTATTCGGTGGATTATGTGTTCGACGAGATACTGGAACCCCACCAGCAGATCCGTATCAAAGTTTCACTGGGATTGGAAGATGATCCGAGCGGTGCCGGTTACAACGTGAACCAGTCGAAGATCGCTATCGGGTCGGGCGGACTGACCGGGAAAGGTTTCCTGAACGGGACGCAAACAAAACTGAAATATGTACCGGAACAGGAGACGGACTTTATATTCTGTACCGTAGGAGAGGAGCACGGTTTTATCGGGTCCTCTGTGGTGCTGATCTTATTCGGGATATTTATCATCCGGCTGGTTATTCTTTCCGAGCGGCAGAATACGGCTTTTGCCCGGGTGTATGGCTATAGCGTAGCCTCCATCTTCTTCTTTCACCTGGCGATAAATGTGGGAATGGTTACCGGAATAACGCCCGTAATCGGTATTCCCTTGCCTTTCTTCAGCTATGGAGGCTCTTCTTTGCTGGGATTTACAATCTTGTTGTTTATCTTCCTGCGCCTGGATGCTTCCCGGAGAGAGCGATGATCAATTAGTCTTTTCTACCCGGAATCCGATTTCCTGTATTCCTCTCAATGTACTGTCGCGCATTCCCTGGCGGAAACTGAATGTGTACATCCCCGGGTGTTCGAATTTGTAGTTGGTCCGTATCGGAAAGCTGGACTGGAACAGGGATATGCCATGCCCGTGCCATTTTCCGAACTCGTCAGCCAACACACATTCTATCGTATCCCGTTTCAAAGGACCGATCGGCTGCTCTTCATTGCAGAAAAGCCAGAGGTTCTGGTAAGGATACATATTATTATTACGAACCTCGAATGTCAGGTTGTAGGGAACGGAAATGTCGTCTACATGAAAAGAGAAATAATATTCCTTATCCTTCCCCCACATTGTATTATCAATGGCCTGGTACTGGTCGTACAAGGCCTGTCGATCGCAGGAGAAGCATAAGGATATGAAGAGAACGACAATGAATCCTTTAAGCTTCGGGCTTATTTTCCGGTTTGTTGCCCGGTTTAGCTTGCTGCTGAGGTCTGTCATTATTCGCTTGCTTGTCATTATTGCCTTTAGGTTTTTGTCTGTTTCTGTTATTCCGGTTATTGTTGTTACGGTTGTTGTTACCGTTATTTCCGTTATTATTAGCGTTACCGCCTTTGTTACCGTTGTTGTTGCCGGAAGGTCTGTTGCTGTTTTCGTTACCCGGCTGTCTGTCGTTATTACCCGGCTGCTGCCTGTCGTTGTTGACGGGTCTGTTACCGGCCTGTTTGTTGTTTGCCGGCCTGTTGTTGCCGCCTTCGCCACCGGCAGCAGCGTTCGCATTGTTTCCGCCGCCATTGCCGTTATTGCCTCCGTTGTTTCCTGCCGGACGTTTTTTCTTCTTTTTCTTGACTGAGTCGAAACGGGTAACGCTATCCTGGCCGAGAATGTCCTGAGCATCGCGTTTGGGCGGCTGAGGTTTGGTGTCGGCTTCCAGTGTGACCGGTTTGCTTCCTTTCTTATTCATATTGATCACATCGAATGCACGTTCGGCTGATATTGTTATCAGGTTCGCGGCAAATGATTTGTCGGTAGAATAAGTTATTTCGCGTTTGAAGATGTCTGTCTTGAAATGGTAGTAGTTGTTATCTTTCGTTTCAAGTACGATCTCCCTCGAGGGCAGGCGTTTCTGAGCTTCCACATAGGCGTCCACTTCGTAATTGATACAACATTTCAGTTTTGCACATTGTCCGGCGAGCTTCTGCGGGTTCATGGAAATATCCTGGTAACGGGCGGCACCGGTAGCCACAGAAACGAAGCTGGTCATCCAGCTGGAACAGCAAAGTTCGCGTCCGCAAGGTCCGATACCTCCGATACGCCCGGCTTCCTGGCGGGCTCCGATCTGCTTCATTTCGATACGTACGCGGAATGCTTCGGCCAGGACTTTGATCAGCTGGCGGAAGTCGACACGTTCGTCTGCGATGTAGTAGAAAATAGCCTTGTTGCCATCCCCCTGGTATTCTACGTCACCGATCTTCATGTTCAGTCCCAGGTCTGCTGCGATCTGGCGTGAACGGATCATGGTTGCATGCTCTTTCGCTTTCGCCTCTTCGTATTTCTCGATATCGGTGGGCTTTGCCTTGCGGTACACTTTTTTAGGTTCGTATCCTTCTCCGGTACGTATATTGTTCTTTTTCATTTGAAGAAGAACAAGTTTTCCGGTGAGGGTTACTGTTCCTATATCATGTCCGGGACTGGCTTCGACAGCGACCATATCTCCTTTTTCGAGAGGTATTTTGGAGCTGTTCAGGAAATAACCTTTCCGGGTATTTTTGAATTGTACTTCTACATAATCGGTTGCGTTTTCCGCATCAGGTACGTCGCAGAGCCAATCGTAGGTATTCAGTTTTGTATTTTGTATTTTGCTGCATCCCTTTTTCCCCATGCAGCAGCTTCCTTTATTTAGTTTGAAATCCATTTTCCGGTAATATATATGTTTTATAATGTGTATTGTATGTATGATACGTACAATTACGCAAAAATAGTCAAATATTCTCAGAGAATGAGCAAGGGATAGTGAAAAAACAAGAACAGGAAAAAAGTGAAAGGCCCCCAAGCCTGTATTTCTACCGTTTGGGAGCCTTTTATTATAAATATAGTAACAGTTTAGTCTACTAAGCCGTGACTTTTAAATACTTTGTGAATAGCTTCAAGCGCATAATCCAACTGCTCTTTCGTATGAGTTGCCATCAGGGAGAAACGGATCAGCGTATCTTCAGGAGCGACAGCCGGCGAAACTACCGGGTTTACGAAGATACCTGCTTCGAACAGTTCCTTAACGATCAGGAATGTCAGGTCGTTGTCGCGGATGAACAAAGGAATGATCGGAGTAGCTGTATGTCCGATTTCGCAACCCATGTTGCGGAAGCCGTCCAAGGCATAGTGAGTCAGTTTCCACAGATGCTCGATACGTTCCGGTTCGCTCAGCATAATATCGAGTGCCGCACCCGCTGCTGCGGTAGCTGCCGGAGTGTTGCTTGCACTGAAAATGTAAGAGCGTGAATTGTGACGGAGGTAGTTGATGGTGTCTTTGTCTGAAGCGATAAATCCACCGATAGAAGCCAATGATTTACTGAAAGTACCCATGATCAGGTCGACGTCGTCGGTAACACCGAAATGGTTACAGGTTCCGCGTCCGTGATCTCCGAGAACTCCCAAACCGTGTGCTTCGTCAACCATGATGCTGGCATTGTATTTCTTTGCCAAAGCTACGATTTCCGGAAGTTTGGCTATGTCTCCTTCCATACTGAACACACCGTCGATAACGATCAGTTTCACTTTGTCGGGTTCGCATTTCTGGAGTTGTTTCTCCAGCGAATCCATATCGTTATGCTTGTATTTAAGTTTGGTTGAGAATGACAGGCGATGGCCTTCGATAATGGAGGCATGGTCCAGTTCGTCCCATAAGATATAATCTTCACGCCCTGTCAGGCAGGATACTACTCCCAGATTCACCTGGAAACCTGTTGAATACACGATTGCGTCTTCTTTTCCTACGAATTCGGCCAGACGCTTTTCCAATTGGATATGGATGTCAAGCGTACCATTCAGGAAACGTGAACCGGCACATCCCGTACCGTACTTTTTGATCGCTTCAATTGCTGCCTCTTTTACTTTAGGGTGATTAGTCAATCCTAAATAAGCATTTGAGCCAAACATCAGGACTTTTTTACCGCTGATCATCACTTCAGTATCCTGATCGCTTTCGATCATTCTGAAGTAAGGATAAATCCCTGCTGCCATAGCTTTTTGAGGAGCATCGTACTTTGCTAGTTTCTCTTGTAAAAGTTTCATATTATTATTGAAGAGAATGATTTTCTCGCTAATTAAAATTCCATTAATAGAATTAAGGGTTTGTCGTATACATATTCATGTATGTTTCGGCAAATCCAGCCGCAAAAGTAGTAAAAAAATAACTTATAGTAGCCTTAATGCTTTAAAAGTTTTACAAAAGCATTATTTTTGTCGCTTCAATCTTTATAAACAGTTAGGATGGACGGGAAAAAAATAAAGGTACAGGCTATAATAAATCCTATTTCCGGGGTGGGATCGAAGAGAAAGATCCCTAAGATGATCGAGCGGATGTGCGAGAAAGGAGGATGTCCGTTGGAAATTTCTTTTACGGAATATCCGGGACATGCCAGCGAGTTGACCCGGAAAGCGATCGATGAGGGGGCTAATTGCATTATAGCAGTTGGTGGTGACGGTACGGTGAATGAAATAGCCCGTGCTATGGTTCATTCGGATGCCGTTTTGGGGATTGTCCCGAAGGGGTCTGGCAACGGGCTGGCCCGCGAGCTTCATATACCGATGGATGCTAAACGGGCGTTGGAACTGATCATAAAAGGACATGTTTCAACAATCGACTGCTGCAAAGCTAACGACCGTGTTTTCTTTTGTACCTGCGGAGTGGGGTTCGATGCGGCAGTGAGTCAGAAGTTTGCCGAGGAAAAAAGGCGCGGTTCGCTTACCTATATAAAAAATACGGTGGCAGAGTATCTGAGTTATAAACCGGAGCCGTATGAACTGTTGGTGGACAACCAGACGATCAAGGAAAAAGCTTTCCTGGTGGCATGTGCCAATGCTTCCCAATACGGGAATAACGCTTTCATAGCTCCGCATGCCAATATACAGGACGGACGGATGGACCTGACCATTCTGTCTCCTTTTACGCCGCTGGACATAGCGCCGCTGGCAATCCAGTTATTTACGAAGCAGATAGACCGGAACAGTAAGATCAAAACGATGAAGGCGCAGCAGGTTACGATCATTCGCCAGAATCCGGGTGTCATGCATCTGGACGGTGAGCCGGTTATGGCCGACAGCCGGATCGATATTTCGATCATGCCGCAATCATTGCATGTGGTTACGCCGGAAGTCGTTTCCTTTACGGAGGAAGTCCATAATCTGTTCGGTGAAGTAACCCGCTTCTTCGATAAGAAATTACCTTACATTTTCAGGTAAAAATCTTTGGTCAGAGCAATATACTCCGGGGTATACTGATGCCGGGCTTCCTCGATGGTCAGTGTATTCCGGTTTTTTGTGTCTGTACTAACAGGAGATAATTCGACCAGTAACCGTTTGGGGTGTGCTCCCGGAACAGGGATCACGTTCGTTTGCCTGCAAATATGCAGGGAGTTTTTTTGAGCGGTCTCCCTGACTTCCTCTAGTTGCTCGTAAGGCAATACCAATGCTATACGTCCGGGCGAAGAGAGTAATGCCCGCGCGTTTTCGACCAGTTCGGATAGAGGCAGGCTGTCCGTATGGCGTGCAACCGAACGTTTATTATCCGGACATTTCAATGAATTGATAAAGTAAGGCGGATTGGAGACGATCAGGTCATATTTTTTCTGTGCCATAGAACGGGCGAAATCCGCACAGGAAGCAGGAATAACCTTTATTCTGCCGGCAAAAGGCGAAGCCGCCACATTTTCTTCCGCCTGGACACAGGCCTCCTTGTCGATGTCGATCGCATCGATGTCCGCACAGCTCCGTTGGGCGAGCATCAAAGCGATGATGCCGGTCCCGGTTCCTATATCTAATATGTTTTTGCATGAGGCCGTATCTGCCCATGCTCCCAGCAATACGGCGTCTGTTCCGACCTTCATCGCGCATTTGTCATGCCGGATAGTGAACTTTTTGAATTGAAAATAAGGATTTGCCATACATATTTTTATAATGTAAGGTGCAAAAGTAGCTAGAATTGCCTGAAAAGCTGTAACTTTGGCACGTTTATTGTATCAATCTACACAATTGATAGGGAAGAAATATGATGAAAGAAAGAATGAAGAGGTTTGCCGATGAGTCGTATGACGATTTGGATGATAATATTGGGATTGTAATGCCCATCCTGACAGAGTGTGATGTGGATGAGGATTTTACAGAAGGTATAGATAAAGTAGGAAAAGTCGTTCCTATTCTTCCGTTGAGGAATATGGTTCTTTTTCCGGGTGTTGCCATGCCGGTCATTGTCGGTCGGCCTAAGTCTATGCGTCTGATAAAAGAAGCAGTCCAGAAAAAAACACTGATAGGCGTTGTCTGTCAGAAAGAGATGAATACGGAGGATCCGGGTTTTGATGACCTGTATACTACCGGTGTGATCGCTGATATTGTGCGTGTGCTGGAAATGCCAGACGGTACGACAACGGTGATTCTGCAAGGTAAGAAGCGTTTTTCCCTGGATGCCCTGGAAGAAACGGAACCCTATCTGAAAGGAAAGATATCCTTGCTGGAAGATAAGATGCCGGATAAGACCGACCGTGAGTTTGAAGCGCTTATCTCAACGATCAAGGATTTGACAATTAAGATGTTGGGTTCGTTGAGTGAACCGCCCCGCGATCTGATATTTTCCATAAAGAATAATAAGAATGTTCTTTATCTGGTCAATTTCTCCTGTAGCAATATCCCCAGCGGAGCGGAAGAGAAACAGGAACTGCTGTTGATCGGTGCCATGAAGGACCGTGCATACCGCTTGCTGTTTATCCTGAACCGTGAATATCAGCTGGTAGAATTGAAAGCCTCTATCCAGATGAAGACACATGAGGATATCAATCAGCAACAAAGGGAATATTTTCTGCAACAGCAGATCAAGACTATTCAGGAAGAACTGGGTGGAAATATAAATGAACTTGAAATACGGGAGTTACGGGAGAGAGCCTTTAAGAAGAAATGGCCGGCTTCTGTTGCTGAGATATTTGAGAAAGAAGTTCGTAAACTGGAGCGTCTGCATCCGCAATCGCCCGATTTCTCTATCCAGACACAATATGTGCAGACAATTATTAACCTGCCCTGGAATGAATACAGCAAAGATAATTTTAATCTGACACATGCCCAGAAAGTGCTTGACCGCGACCATTACGGACTGGAAAAGGTGAAGGAACGTATCATTGAACATTTGGCTGTCTTGAAGCTGAAAGGTGATATGAAGTCGCCTATCATCTGCCTGTACGGACCTCCGGGAGTGGGTAAAACTTCATTGGGTAAATCTATCGCTGAGGCGCTGCACCGCAAGTATGTGCGTATCTCGTTAGGTGGATTGCATGATGAAGCGGAGATTCGTGGCCATCGCCGGACGTATATCGGTGCGATGAGCGGCCGTATTATCCAGAATATCCAGAAGGCCGGAAGTTCAAACCCTGTATTTATCCTGGATGAGATAGATAAAGTAACGAATGACTTCAAGGGTGATCCGGCTTCCGCCTTGTTGGAAGTGTTGGATCCGGAACAGAACTCGACTTTCCACGACAACTATCTGGATATCGACTATGACCTGAGCAAAGTCATGTTTATCGCTACGGCAAACAATCTGAATACGATTTCACAGCCTTTGCTGGATCGTATGGAACTGATCGAAGTGAGCGGATATATTCTGGAAGAAAAAGTGGAGATTGCCGCCCGTCATCTGGTACCGAAGCAACTGGAGGCACATGGTCTCAGCAAAGGTAAGGTAAAACTTCCCAAAAAGACATTGCAGGTAATTATCGAATCATATACCCGTGAAAGCGGTGTGCGTGAGTTGGATAAGAAGATTGCCAAGATCATGCGTAAGTTGGCGCGTAAAGTTGCTTCCGACGAAGCGATCCCGGCACAGATCAAACCGGAGGATCTTCACGAGTATCTGGGAGCGGTTGAATACAGCCGTGATAAATATCAGGGAAATGATTATGCCGGTGTTGTTACCGGGTTGGCGTGGACGGCGGTAGGCGGAGAGATCCTTTTCGTCGAGTCCAGCTTGAGCCGTGGCAAAGGTTCGAAGTTAACTTTGACAGGAAATCTGGGAGATGTGATGAAGGAATCTGCCATGTTGGCACTCGAGTATATCCATGCGCATGCCTCTTTGTTCGGTATTAATGAAGAGTTGTTTGAAAATTGGAATGTTCATATCCACGTTCCCGAGGGAGCCATACCGAAAGACGGGCCCAGTGCCGGTGTGACTATGGTCACTTCGCTTGTCTCCGCTTTTACCCAGCGTAAGGTGAGAAAGAATCTGGCGATGACCGGCGAAATAACATTGCGTGGAAAAGTGCTTCCGGTAGGTGGTATCAAGGAAAAGATTCTGGCAGCCAAACGGGCAGGTATCAAGGAATTGATCCTGTGTAAGGAAAACCAGAAAGATATAGAAGAGATCAAAGCGGATTATGTGAAAGGATTGACTTTCCATTATGTGGAAGATATCCGTCAGGTGATCGACCTGGCTTTGCTGAAAGAGAAGGTAGACAATCCGTTGTTCTGATACACTGTCTTCTGTCTCCTAAAGACGTTTTGTTTGTTCCATAGTAATGAAACAGTTGTTTCACCCTATAGAAACAGTTGTTTCATTACTATGAAACACTTTTCAGAATAAGATATAAAGGATAAAAAAAACCGGTGCATCCAATAAGGGTGCACCGGTTTTTTTATGACTGATTGTTTCCTATTCAGCTTTTGCTTCTGTGTTTGTATCTTCTTTAGCTTCGGCTTCTTCAGTGGCAGGTTCTTCTTCCGGAGTGAAATCTGTAATTTCGGCTCCGATCAGGATGTTATACCATGTCAATAATTTTTTGATATCGCTGGGATATACTCTTTCGCGGTCAAAATCAGGTAAAACTTCAGCAAAATAAGTACGCAATTCTTTAGTGTCGGAAGGTACTGTGACTTTGGCTCCGTTTTCTTTATTTTTTACGCTGGTAAGTACTTCGTGCAAAGGAACTTCAGTCTCGGTTGTATAGATAGCAATATCACCCAGCGAGATTACTTTATCTTTTGCGTACGCAGGTACTCTTTTCTTATCTGTCAACGATTCGACAATCAGCATGTTCTTTCCGTGGGAAACCAATTTAAATAATCCCGGTTTTCCCGAAATAGACAAAATAGTCTTCAACATAATACTTCGTTTTCTAATAGTGTTAAACTTTAAAGCTGCAAATGTAGTATAACTATACGATTTTACCGAAGTTTGGGAGACTTATTTTACAAATCTGTTTCATAAAGACACCAGAAATTTCTCAACCTGGGGAAGTAAAGCCTGCTTATCGTCGTTGTAGATAACATAATCGGAACGGTCTCTTTTTACCTCGTCCGGCAACTGGTTGTTGATGCGGCGTACGATTTCTTCCCGCGGGACGTTATCTCTCGCTACCGCCCGTTCGATACGGAGTTGCATGGGCGCATATACCATCAGGCTCTTGTCCACCACTTCGTTGAAACCCGATTCGAAGAGTATAGCCGACTCGATGGCACATATATCGGATGCCTGACTTTTTGTCCATGCTGAAAAATGACGGTTCACTTCGGGGTGTATGATCGCATTTACCTGCCGGAGATATTCCGGATTACTGAATATATGTGATGCGAGCAGCTTCTTGTTCAACCCTTTTTCTGTGTAGAGGTCTTCTCCCAATAATGCGGTGAGTTTTTCTTTAATGACAGGAGACGTGTCGGTCAGCAGTTTACTTTCCGTATCGGCGACATAGACCGGTACTCCGTATAAATTCAATAACGAAGCGACAACCGATTTGCCGCTTCCGATTCCGCCGGTTATTCCAATTTTAATCATGCAGATTGTTCTGTTCCAGGATAAATTCTATTTTGTCCGGGACAAGCGTAGCCGAACTTACCCAATCCGGTTTCTTTGTCAGTTGGATAGGTAAGGTGCCGGAGACGTTTTGTTCCAGATCTTTGAAAGAAAACTTTATTTCAAATGCATCTTCCGACAAGTCCTTGAAACGGGATAACGGAACGCTGCATGTTACCTTTGCTATGGAAGGAAAAGTACGCAATGTATAATGTGGAGGAAGTCCTGTACAGATGACAGGTATCTCCAATGTCTTTTCTGTAAACTCTTCAATAGGGATCGTTATGGTAACGCTTGTCGGATCATACGTCGCTTCACTGATCTTTTGCAGTTGTACGGTCCGTGTAATCGTTTTCGTCCCTTTCTTTATTTCGGTGAAGACGGTTTTTGCCTGGTTCAGCGTATCCAGTACAATGTCGCTGGCATATACACTGACTGTCGATGGCGAGATCAGGATGTTACCCGACACATGGAAGCCGGGATTTGTCTGGATAGTTCCGTCGAATACGACCGGGATATCTTTCTTTATCCGTTTACTGTATGCCGCTTCAATAGACTGGGGCTCGAAACCGACCAGCGAGGTCGTGGCAAGCAACTGTTTCTGTATGTCGCTTTGGATCGTTTTTTTGGTAATAGATAATGATCCGCTTTTCTCAGCCTGATTTTTCATATTCGTTTCGATCGGGGCAAACGATCTCCCGAAGGAATAGTTCAGCAGAACACTTCCTTTATCCTTTACCTTGGCAATGATCTCTTGCGGAGGAGTTTCGGTAAAAGAGATATCCGGTGGAATATTCTTGTATCTGACCGGGATGCTGATTTCTATTTCATATTCCTGCTGAAGGCTTTGCAATAACCAGAAACCTAATGACAGTAGTACGAAAAAGAAAAAGATTAATGCTTCCTTCCATCTCTGACGACGCAGAAAAGCATTAATCTTCATCCGGGCAGACTTGAATGATTGATTAATATCAAGCTGCGGCATATTTTGTTATTTCTTATTTTTGCTGTGCGTCTTCTGAAGAAGCAAAGATAGAAGTTTTATCTACACGGATGCGTACTCCGTCTGAAATTTCTATCAGCATATAAGTATCGCCGATTTCTTTGATCTTTCCGTAGATACCTCCGGCTGTGATCACTTTGTCACCCGTTTTCAATGCTTCACGAGATTTCTGTATCTCTTTCTGCTTTTTCTGTTGCGGACGGATCATGAAGAAATAGAAGATCGCAACGATAACCACCATCATAAGGATGCCTGACCACTGTGACTGGCCTCCGGCAGCCTGAAGTAAAATACTAACTAAGCTCATAACTAACTATATTCATTTATAAATTTGTACCTATTGACTAGCTACAAATGTAAGTATAATAATTAATCTTTAAGCAATACCTTTTCTTTTTTTAACTCGGATACAATAGAATCCAGGATTCCATTGATGAACACGCCGCTTTTAGGTGTGCTGTAATATTTAGCCGTGTCGATGTATTCGTTGAAAGTGACATTGATGGGGATAGAAGGGAATGTCATGATTTCAGCCAGTGCAACCTGCATGATGATCAGGTCCATATTGGCGATACGTTCTGTTTCCCAGTTCTTCATATGTTTGTTGATACGCTCCCGATATTCGGCACCTTTCAGTAATGACTGACGGAACAGTTTGATAGCGAAAGACTGGTCTTCCAGATCCTTGAACATAGGAAGCAGTTTCTGTTTCCCTTTGTTTTTTTCTTCGAACTGTTTGATTGTTTTCAGCGTGAATGTTTCAACGATTTCGATGTCGTCGTTCCAGTAAATGCTTTTGTCCTCCAGGTACTCTTCGATCATTTCGTTACCACAGATTAACTTTTTGAATACGGCACGCCAGAATTCTTTGTCAGTCTCGTAAGAATCGTTTTCGTTATCCAGATACTCGTTGTACAGGTCGGAAGCCAGGATCAGATCCAGTACATTCTTGATAAACTCTTCATCGTTTACCCACGATAATCCCTGTTCCGCCACATATTTCTGGAGCGCTTCGTTTTCGGCAACCTGGGCTGCGAAACGATTATTAACCAGACGGGTGTTAGGGTTCAACTCGGCGTGGGTCGGCATGTACTTGCTTTTTTTGGCGTCAAGTGTCCGTTGCTGTAAGTTGGTGACTTCGATAATTAGAAGGAGGAAGTAGTGATATAAGTCGTACGACTTCCGTAAGCTGAAAAGCAATTCATTTTCCGCTACTTTGAGGTCATTGTTTCCGTTTTGATAGAATGAATAAACTATCTGTAAAACTTTAATGCGGATTAAAATTCTGTTGATCATCGTTTGAAGGAACTACTTTATTATAAATTAGGTTGCAAAGGTAGTCAATCTTTTGATAAAAGGCCCCCGGTTTATTTAATTTTATAGGTGTTAGGCGTTATTTTACACTTTCAAACGTAAAATGAGATATTTTGATGCGTTAAAATAGTTGTTGTTTAAAAAAAAATGCACATATTTGAAGCAAGTTATGAATATTGGGTGGGTGTTTAACAAATGTTGGCTATATGGATGAGTCGGTGAAGAAAATACAGGTTGAAGGTGGCGATAAAGAGATTTTGTACTCTAAGGCCATAAAAGCAGGTAAGAGGATCTATTATCTGGACGTAAAGAAGAACTTGAAGGACGATTTGTTCCTGGCGGTGACCGAAAGTAAAAAGGTGCAGCCTAAAAACGGAATGCAGATCTCTTTTGAGAAGCATAAGATTTTCCTTTATAAGGAAGATTTTGACAAGTTTATGGAGGGAATGAATGATGTGATCAATTACATCAAGCAACGTAACTCTGAAGATCTACAGGCACAAGCCCCGGATGCTGAGACAAAGACAGACGATGGTTCAGACGAGATAAAGCTGGACATCGATTTTTAAAAGGGGGGAAAATAATAACGAGCTGTTTTTCTTTATAAAGAAGAAACAGCTCGTTATCTTTTTATAGGTATCCTGTTATAAAGGTTGCCTATTTTTACTGCGGTTTATGCAACCGGATGAATTGCTTCAGTAGGACATGCGTCAGCGCAAGTACCACAATCAGTACACATTTCAGGGTCGATATGATAGATATCACCTTCTGAGATAGCTCCTACCGGACACTCGTCAATGCAAGTACCGCAAGCAATACAATCTTCACTAATTAAATAAGCCATTTTCTTAAACGTTTAAATTGATAACTATTAGTTGGTGCAAAAATAGAGTTTTATTTGTATTTCTGCAATAAGTTCTAATCTTTTTCGTTATAATTCAAAATTGATTGAGAGTTGAGACGTCTATTATTTCTATTATTGATATGCAGCCTTGCCGTCCCGGGTGTGATGGCGCAGAAAGAGAAGGTGAAGAATCAGCCGTATGCCGATTTGAAATGGTTTCATCTGGGATTCCATGTCGGATTGCATGCGCAGGATTTGTTGTTGACAAATACAGGTGTTACGACTGACGGTGAAACATGGTTTGCCGAAATCCCGACTTATTCGCCCGGTTTTAGTGTCGGTGTGATCGGTGATATGTATCTGAATCCCTATTTTAACCTGCGTTTCATACCTACAGTCCATTTCGGGGATAAGAAGTTCGTCTTCCGGGAACAGGTTACGGGTGAGGAGTTCACTACTTCCGTCCGTTCCACTATTCTGAGTTTTCCTTTGAGCGTGAAATTTTCGGCCCTCCGCCTGAATAACTACCGTCCTTATCTGATCGGTGGCGTATACGGAGCGATGGACCTTGGACGTAAGAAAGGGATGCCTGTTTTATTGAAAGCGGCAGACTTCGGTCTGGAGTTCGGTATAGGATGTGATATTTATCTGCCGTTCTTTAAACTCTGTCCGGAGTTGAAGTTCAGTTTCGGGCTGGTCGACCTGTTGCAGAAAGATCGTAGCGACCTGACCGATAAGGATCTGATCAAATATCCGAATGCATTGTCGAAAGCTACCTCCCGTATGGTTTCGCTGACATTTAATTTCGAATAAACAGTTCTATATAAATGTAGGCGGCAGGAGCTGCCAGCATCAGGCTGTCGAACCGGTCAAGCATTCCGCCATGGCCGGGCAGCACGTTGCCGGAATCTTTTACTCCCAATGTACGTTTCAGCAACGATTCGATCAGATCGCCCCAGGTTCCGAATAAGACAACGGTAGCCGACAATCCCAGCCAGTTATACCAACTAACTTCCGGTGCATACCATGCCAGAGCCTGCGAAGCGCCCAGGACTACGGCTAAACCTCCGAAGAAACCTTCCCACGATTTTTTAGGTGAGATACGTTCAAACAGCTTTCTTTTTCCGATCATGGAACCGACCAGATAAGCGCCGGTATCGTTCAGCCAGATGAAAATGAAGATCGCCATGACGAATAACGGGGAATAAACTACTTTACCCGGGGTGTCAGGTATGGCTGCGATAAAGTTCAGCATCGAAAATGTCCCGGCACAATACACCTGTGCGAAAAGAGTGAATGCCCAGTTGTTGATCGGGTTCGGTGCTTTATAATATAACTCGGCAACTAATGTATATATAAGAAATAGGAGATAAGGCAGGAAAACGACGCCGTCTGTCAGTTGGTTTGTGTAAGCGAAGGTGGCGGCAAATAAATAAACGCCTCCCAGCGAAGAGACTGCCCGTTTTATGGAGGCATCCTCATAATGCTTTACCAAACCATAAAATTCCCATAATGTCAATCCGGTGATCAGACTGAAAAGAACAAGAAAAGAGATCGGGTGGTAGCAAATTGCTCCAACCAGCACTGCAACGAAGATTATACCGGTAAGTGCCCGTTTTATCAGATTTTTCAAAACCGTATGTTGTTTTGTTCGTTTGTTGATTTATTTTCCGTGCAAAGATAAAGAATAAATCTAAATAAAAAGAGACCGGACAGTATCTTTACGAAAGAACTGTCCGGTCTCTTTTTATTTATCCCATGTATGTTTGTCAGGCAATATTGTCAGTCTCATTGGTTCCTGCCGGTACAGCCCGAACTTTGTAGTCGCTTGATTGGGGAGTTGTTTCATCCGTTTTTGTTTCTTCGGCGGCAACTTGCTTGTCGTTGTTTGCCTTTTCCTGCAAATCCAGAATTTCCTGTGAGCGTGAGATCCAGGCCCGTTTGCCGAAGATATGCTCAACATCTTCCGTATAGATCACTTCGCGTTCGAGCAAGACTTGCGCCAGTTTGTTATGTCCTTCTGCGTGGTCGGACAGGATTTTTTTAGCGCGTTCGTATTGTTCGGTAATGATTCTTTGTACTTCCTGGTCGATCATGCGGGAAGTCTCCTCGCTATACGGCTTGGTGAATCCCCAGTCCTGACCGCTCGAATCGTAATAATTCAGGTTAGGAAGTTTTTCACTCATACCGAAGTAGACAACCATGGCGTAAGCCTGCTTGGTTACCCGTTCCAGGTCATTGGATGCTCCGGTCGTTATTTTACCGAGGAAAAATTCATCTGCTGCACGTCCGCCCAGCGTTGCGCACATCTCATCGAGCATTTGTTCGCGGGTGGTGATCTGGCGTTCTTCCGGCATATACCAGGCTGCTCCCAATGCTTTACCTCTCGGTACGATAGTCACCTTAACCAACGGATTGGCATGTTCAAGGAACCAGCTTAATGTGGCATGGCCTGCTTCGTGATAAGCAATACTCTTCCGTTCGTCCGCGGTTGTTATCATAGTACGTTTTTCCAAACCACCGACAATACGATCTACCGCATTCATGAAATCATCTTTCTGAACGAACTTTTTACCGCCACGGGCCGCTATCAATGCTGCTTCATTACAAACATTGGCGATATCGGCTCCAGAGAATCCCGGAGTCTGGCGAGCCATGAATTCTGCATCAACACTTTCATCTATCTTGATCGGACGCAGATGCACGCCGAATATCTCTTTACGTTCGTTTAAGTCCGGCAGTTCCACACTGATCTGACGGTCAAAACGTCCTGCGCGGAGCAACGCCTTATCCAGAATATCTGCACGGTTAGTGGCAGCCAGGATGATCACACCGCTGTTTGAGCCGAAACCGTCCATTTCTGTCAGCAACTGGTTCAAGGTGTTTTCGCGTTCGTCGTTACTGTTCATGTTGGCATTTTTGCCACGGGCACGGCCTACGGCATCTATTTCATCGATGAACACGATACACGGGGACTTCTCTTTGGCCTGGCGGAACAGATCACGGACACGTGACGCACCTACGCCGACAAACATTTCGACAAAGTCGGAACCTGACAGTGAGAAGAAAGGAACATCCGCTTCACCGGCTACCGCCTTTGCAAGCAATGTCTTACCTGTTCCCGGAGGACCGACCAATAAAGCGCCCTTAGGTATTTTACCACCTAATTCGGTATATTTTTCCGGATTTTTGAGGAATGCGACGATTTCTTCCACCTCTTGCTTGGCTTCTGACAAACCTGCCACATCTTTAAATGTCACTTTCCGGTCGTTATCTTTATCAAAGAGTTGTGCTTTTGCTTTGCCGACACTGAATACCCCGCCCGGACCACCGCCTGCACCGCCTGACATTCTTCTCATCAGGAAGATCCACACAACAATGATCAGGATGATCGGTCCGAAAGAAACCAAAAAATTCCATATGGCATCGTCGCCTTCTTCATATCGTACTTGAGTATCAATATGATTCTCTGTTACCGCTTTGTCGTAAAAATCGGAAAATTTGTCTGCTGACGGTATTTTGACATACACTTTTGGGTTTGTGCCTAAAGTCGTGCTGTCACTTTTAAAGACTAATGCTTTCTTACCGCTCTTGACAGTGGCCTCCACCAGATTTTTCTTGTTGTAGACAGCCATTTTGTCAAAGACATTATCCTGGGCCAGTTTCTGGAATTCGGTCCATCCCAATTCTTTCGATGCCGAGGAATCGTTCGTCAGATACAGAGCAATAAGCATCATAAAAATTAGCCCGTACATCCAATACAGGTTAAACTTGAACATTTTAGGCTTATTGTTCTTCGGCACTTTATTAAACATGTCGTTTTTATTTTCCATACTTTGAATTCGATAATATTAATCCGGCTTAATCGAGATTCGGGATCTGGGTGACTTTAGAGTCAGACCATAGGGTCTCCAGATTATAAAACTCGCGTTGCTCCGGCAAGAATATGTGTACAAGAACCGTGCCATAATCCATCCCTATCCATTGGGCACTCTGGTTGCCATCAATAGACAAAGGTTTCTCGCCCGCTTTTTTGCGCGCGAAATCCCACACGGAATCAGAAAGTGCTGATACCTGAGTAGGAGTGTTCCCTTCGCATATGACCATATATTGGCATACGGCTCCGGATAGTTGGGTTAAATCTACGGTTACAATATTTTTGCCTTTTTTCTCTTGTAGGCCTTCAACAATTGTGTTTACTAATTCTTTTGTTTGATCCATTTATTTTTATTGAATAATTTTCGAAGTTGCAAATATACTTCTTAATTTATTATCTGCATGCTTTCTCTATTTAATATATGTATAAACCCTGTAAATTCAAAACAGGAGAAAAAGAAAAATGTTTATTTTGATGAAATTTTTTCTCGAAATATTTGCAAGAATAAAAAATGTCCGTATCTTTGCACCCGTAATCGAGAAACATACTACTCGAGACAATAAAAATTGTTCTATGGTGTAATGGTAACACGTCAGATTCTGGTCCTGAAATTCCAGGTTCGAGCCCTGGTAGAACAACAAAAAAGGTTTGAAATTCAATTTCAAACCTTTTTTTATTTCTCCTTATTCATTTTCTTTTCCCCATCTGAAGCCGATGCGATCCAGTAGTTGGATGCGTTCGCTGCTGAGTTTACCTCTTCTTCTCAGATAGCCCATTCGCATCCACCAGGAGTAAAGGGATTCTTCTTTTTCACTCTCGGTCCCAGTCCTTGAGCGAGGGTACCGCTTTTCGTTTGTTATGAATTCGCTGAACTCATGGTATCTTTCGATCCATATCTTTTCGAGCCGTTCCGGCGAACGTCCGTTACTTGACTGGCTGTCGGACCAGTCAAAACCCAGGTCGGTCAGCTTTTTGATCTGCCTGGGGGTTAGCGTGACGCTTGTATCCTTGCCGTTTTTGTAAGCTCTCATTTTGCTGCACCATTTCGCCAGTCGTGATTCCTCCTGGTCTCTGGTGTGGGCAGGCCACCGGCCGGTGTTGTTGTAGTAATCCCTGACCAGATTGAACGATTCCTTCCAGCTTCTCCTTTTGTTGTACGTATACCAGTTGAATCCTATGTCATCCAGCAATTTGATGCGTTCTTTATTCTGTTTGGTCTTAGGTGTGTTTTTTCGGGTGATTTTTTGGGTTGCACACCAATTGGACAATTTGATCTCTAACGGGTCTGAAGCACTGCTGGAAGGCCAGCGCTGTTCTTTTTCCAAAAAGATTTTCAGGTTATTATAATTATTCTGCCACTGTTCCGTCTTTTTCCGGATCTTGTCTGCGTCGATTCTGTCGATTAATCTAATCTGTTTTCTTATAAGTTTTTCCGGAGAATGATTTTTAAGGAATCTGCATCTGCTAATCCATTGGCCCAAACTTCGTTCTTTTGCCTCTTTCGCCGTAGGCACAGGCCATTTGTTATGTTTATCGTAAAAGACAATAATAGCACGCAAGATGCCGTTTCTTTTTTTCTTTCTTTTATTCATATACTTACTACTCTGGATCTTCTTTGTCTGTTATGTATGCTCAAAGATATTCAAATATTTGACTTTTAGTCATATCATTTTGACAGAATGTTATTTTATCCCTGTTTTCTATGCTTTTTTACAGGAATATTCACTTCTGTTTTCAAAATACCAGAATCTCGTGAAGATAAATGAATACAAAGCGCTTGTATTTTATCCGTTATGATGTTGTTTTGATTCGCATTATATTTTGTCAACCAGCATCAAAAAGGCTTTCTTTTAGTTCTTATTTTTAGTCTGATTTCTACTTTTCATCCTTTTAGGGAGATTGTTAAAAAAATCATCCGTATGATTTCATAAATCCATCCGCACAGTATGCACAAAACTTCTGCCCGTTGTGCCCTTTGTGAATTGGTAAAATGCCTTCTCCAGCCGCTCCGTATTGCTTACAACAAACCGATTGTAGTCACCAGCGGTTATCGTAGTCCGGAAGTAAATCGCTTGGCGGGTGGTGTCCGTTCCAGCCAGCATGTGAAAGGGGAGGCGGCAGATTGTTATGTCCCTGATATTTATTTCCTGTTGGATACTCTTAAAAAGAGCGGCCTGCCCTTCGACCAGGCTATTCTCTACCGAAAGAAGCATTTCCTGCATTTATCATACCGGGTGAATGGAAAGCAGAGACGTCAGGTATTATATAGATGAATAAAAATCCCCCAATCGCAAAAAAATATTTGTGAGTTTTGCAATTGGGGGATATTCACTATATCAGAAATGATTAATTCTGTTCTTTCAGGATCACATCGTGTGCACCACCTTCTACGATACTTGTTGAAGATACCAGTGTGATCTTGGCATTTTTCTGTAAATCAGGAATTGTGATGGCTCCGCAGCTACACATAGTAGCTTTGATTTTACCTAATGTCAGATTGAGGTTGTCTTTCATTTTTCCGGCATAAGGCACGTAGCTGTCTACTCCTTCTTCAAACTTCAGTGAAGCTGTGCCTCCCATATCGTAACGTTGCCAGTTCTGGGCGCGGTTTGAACCTTCACCCCAGTATTCTTTTACGAAATTATTGCCGATGCGCAGTTTCTTTGTAGGAGACTCGTCGAAACGGGCAAAATAACGTCCCATCATCAGGAAGTCGGCACCCATTGCCAGGGCAAGTACCATATGGTAGTCATGTACCAGGCCGCCGTCGCTACAGATAGGAACATAAATACCGGTCTGTTCTTTATATTCGTCACGCGCCTGGGCGACATCGATCAGGGCAGTAGCTTGTCCGCGTCCGATACCTTTCTGTTCACGGGTAATACAGATAGAACCGCCACCGATACCTACTTTGATGAAATCGGCTCCGGCTTTTACCAGATATAAGAAACCTTCTCTGTCTACCACGTTTCCGGCACCCACCTTAACTTTATCACCATATTCTTTTTTGATCCATTGCAATGTTTCGCATTGCCATTCGGAGTAACCGTCGGAAGAGTCGATACATAATACATCTACACCGGCTTCAACCAATGCGGGAACACGCTCCATATAGTCGCGGGTATTGATACCGGCACCAACCAGCAACTTTTTATCTGTACCGGAAAGTTCGTTCGGGTTTTCGCGGTGGTTGTCATAATCCTTGCGGAATACGAAATAAGCCAGATTCTGGTCTTTGTCTATGATAGGAAGTGTATTCAGTTTATGATCCCAGATGATCTGGTTAGCTTCTTTCAACGAGATGCCGACTTCGCCGACGATCAGTTTGGAGAAGGGAGTCATAAACTCTTTTACTTTTGTGGAAAGATCGTCTTTTTCGGCACGATAGTCGCGGCTGGTAACTAATCCGAGCAGTTTACCGTTAGGAGTTCCGTCGTCGGTAATACCGATTGTGGAATGTTCTGTCTGATTAACCAGGTCGATAACGTCGGCCAACGTGTTTTCAGGAGTCAGGTTAGAGTCGCTGGTGACAAAACCTGCTTTGAACTTTTTCACTCTTCTGACCATCTCTGCCTGGCTGGCGATTGGCTGTGAACCGAAAATGAATGAAAGACCACCGTTACGGGCCAGTTCGATAGCCAGCTCAGGACCGGATACCGATTGCATGATTGCCGAAACAAACGGGATATTTAATTCAATAGGAGACTTCTCGCCGACATTGTGTTTGACAAGTGATGTTTTCAGTGAAACGTTTGTGGGCACACATTGTTTGGTGGTCAAACCGGGAATAAGCAGGTATTCTCCGAAGGTTCTAGATACATCGTTTAAGTAAACTGCCATATGATTAATATTTACAGGATGAATTTTTGTGCAAAAGTACTGAATTCTGTTCAGATATGTTTTCATTTAGGTGCATTTTTCATACTAATTAAAGGACTATTGTCTGAGGAAGGGAGGTATCGGAACTTTTTCAGCGGATGGAATGTTATATATGTGAATTAAAGAGGAGGAATATTTTATGAAAATGGTAGTAGATAAGGCGAACTCTCGTGGATATGCAAATCATGGTTGGCTTAAAACATATCATACATTTAGTTTTGCAAATTATTACAATCCCAAAAGGGTACATTTCGGGATGTTGCGTGTGTTGAACGATGATACGGTTGCTCCGAGCGAAGGCTTTGACACACATCCGCATAAGAATATGGAAGTGATATCCATACCGCTGAATGGCTATCTGCGTCATGGCGACAGTATACAGAACAGTGAAACCATTACCCCGGGTGATATCCAGGTGATGAGTGCCGGTACAGGTATTTTCCACAGTGAATTCAATGACAGTGCCGAACAGCAGCTTGAATTTTTGCAGATATGGGTTTTCCCTCGTGAGGAAAATACGAAACCGAAGTATAATAATTATGATGTACGTTCTTTACTGAAGAAGAATGAGTTGTCGTTGATCCTTTCGCCTGACGGTGAAACACCGGCTGTGATCAACCAGGATGCCTGGTTCTCGATAGGTGAACTGGATGCGGGACAGATCAAGGAGTATAAACTTCATAAGAAGAGTACAGGCGTTTATCTTTTCGTTATCGAAGGAGAAGTGGAAGTGAATAACACAGTGCTTTCCAAACGGGATGGTGCCGGTTTTTATGAAACAGACAGTATTACGATAGAAGTGCTGAAAGATTCCCGGATCTTATTGATGGAAGTTCCGATGAATTGATAGTATCTGATCTTTTGGGTGAATATGAATCTGAAATAGTCTGAAGGAGGTATGTCAGGCATGGCACACCTCCTTCTATTTTTTAGTAGTCCCTGTCAGACAGGAAATCGATCATCCGCAGGATGGCCCGGCTACAGGCCGGACAGAAGGGGGCATAATCACGCATCATACAATGGTCCATCGGGCGATAGATACCTTTGGGTATGTAACCGCCTCCTTCAAATACACCGGGTTTGTCTTTATGCGCATCGTCCAGCGGGGTGGGTACCGGAGTTTGGGCAGGCAAAAGGTCTTTCCATTTGCTGTCGAAATCGACCAATGTGGTGATATTGGGCTCCCAGGGTTCGTATTTCAGATTGTAGAAATCCTGATAGGCGACTTCGGAAGAAAAATACTCGTCGGCCAGTCCGGCAAAGCTGTGTCCGAATTCGTGAACGAAAACATGCTGTGTCCGCTCATTATCGGCTGTCCCCATGGCGTAGAAGTTGTACATGCCGCCCCCTCCGTAGGTGTCGGTGTTGACCAACAGGAATATAGCATCGCAGGGAACATTCCAGACTGCGTCGCGGATGGATTTCATATCCGGTGTTGTCAGGTAACGGTCTACGCCGAACGTATAATATCCTGAATTTAATGCGGTGTTCTTATAGATGCCTTTTCCGGAGATGTCTGTTCCGCGGTCTTCCGAAATCAGGTTAACGGCCCATACATTAAAATTTTCCCGTTGTGTTGTGTACGGAGATGTCTGGAACAACGATTCCGTGAATTTTTTAGCATCGGCAACGAATTTTTCCTGATCGTCAGCCGTATATCCTTCTGCAATAAAAACCAGGTCGACCTTCTCACTGGAGTCTCCCTTGTATTGGATTTGTGTGACTTTGTTGTCCTTGAGTTTTCCGCGATCGATAAAAATGCTGGCCGGGTCGATATCCATTTTCAACAGGGGATGGAATTGCATGTCCGCCTTGTCGCGGGCTGTGATCTCAACTGTTACGGTTGCTTTCGGATAGGGAACCGAGATGCTGTTTGTCCATGCCTGTGTTTCAGTTTTGGCTTGTTCTGTGCTGCGCCACTCTTCAAAAAGCGTATTGAATCCGCGCGAATAGATTAGTTCGTTATTTGATTTGTCGTATATGTTGACGTAGTAACCTCCGTAATAGAATTTGTCAATCAGGTTTTTTACCGGGCCTCCCCATACGGGTTCTTCCCGCAACTGTTGGATAGCGGCTGCCTGAAATTGGGAATTGCCACTTAAAGCAAAGTCGATCCGTAAACTTTTTTTGGTGAAGTGTTTGTCAAAGTCACTTTGCGCCAGGCAAGCAAGGCTGCAAAGGCATGTTATCAGAAGCAAGGAAATTTTTGTTTTCATCTTTTGGTGTTTTATTCGGTGTGATTTATACGCGCAAATGTAATATAAATAATTAATCCCAGGAAAAAATCCCGGGATTAACCCTCTCTTAGTTATGTCGGGACTTTCTTGTGCCATCTCTCTTGGCAAATCCCTTATCGCCTTTTTCCTTTTGACTAATTATATCCCTATATTTTATAACATTACCATGATTATGTAACAAAGTTCGTTTATTCGTTTTACCTTGCCAAACTTATCTGATGGATAATATTTATGAGCTGATAGACTTTGTTTATAACAGGTGGTATTTTGTTTTTAATAAATTATTTTGGTTTAATATAGTCTTTGATTTATAAAGTTTGTTTTTCTTTGTAGATTGATTCAAATCTAAATTGTGATGGGAAACTCATTAGTCGAACAGCAGCTGATAACAAATTTCTTTGTTTATTATCCTAAGGGAGGTGCCTTATATGATAGTGATGGTTTGTTGATTGCTTTAAATAAGGCAATGTGTGAAAAGTTTGCTATAACAGATTTATCAGACTTCCTTTTGAGTAATTTGTTTGAAACGACTTTTCTTTCAGATATGCAAAAGACTTATTTGCGGAATGGGAGTGTGGTCAGCGATAACCTGCCGGTCGGGTTTTCTATTATTCCCGGATTTAGTGAGGATGGAAAGATCATAGGTTACACCTTATTGCTGACCGATCCGAGTCCCAAAGAATGGGATGTTACGATGTATGACCAGAAGATGCGGGAGTTGACCGATATTTCAGAGAAGGTCGCAGAAGCTGTTCCCGACACCATCTTGTTGGTAAATGACAAACTCATTGTAGAGCGGATCATCGCCTATGCTGCCGAAACCTGCATTACCCCCGAAGCTGCCAATCGACGGATTGACGATTTACCCGGTTTTATCTATCCGGATGAAACAAAGAGGAATATGGCGAAAGTTGTACAGAAATGTCTGGATACATCGGAAGTTATTAATCTGGATATGTCGATACCCGGTCATAATGCTCCTATTGTCTATTTTAAGATACGGATGGTACCGTTGCATCATAAATATGTGGTGATTTATATCCGTAACGTCTCCGAAGAAGTGGAACGGGAAAAGGAGAACAAAACATTGAGCGGTAAATTGTCAGAGAGCCGGACCATGATGGAACTGGCTTTGAAGAATAGCCATATCACGACTTATTCATTTAACTTTCACCGTTTCCAGACTTGCGACAAGGAACATTGTAACCATTGTTTCCAGTTTTACGGAGCCAACAATTACCTGTTGGAAAGGAACAAATACATCTGCCGGGCCTTGTCTAATCTGCGTCACCCGGATGACAGGGAAGACTTTTTCTTGTTATTCAATGAGATAAGGAATAAAAAGCTGCCTGAGTTTGCCGTTAATTTCCGTTTGAAAAACGATGAGGGCGAATATCGGAGCTATGAGGTAATAGGGAAGGCTCTGGAGTATAATGATGACGGTCAGGTTAATCTTATTGTGGGATGTATGGTCGATAATCAGAAATATATAGAATATGAGCAAACTCTGATAGATGCAAAGGAGAAGGCAGAGAATGCCGATCAGCTGAAATCTGCCTTTCTGGCAAATATGACACATGAAATCCGTACCCCGCTGAATGCTATAGTCGGCTTTTCGGACCTGTTATCTATAGAGACGGACCCGGACCTGAGAGAAACGTACATAAGCCTTATAAAATCGAACAATGAGTTGTTGCTGCGACTGATAAACGATGTGCTGGATATTTCAAAGATAGAATCAGGCATGGTGTTTTTCGCTTATACGGACGTGTATCTGCCTTCTGCTATGCGGGATATGTACAATATCATGCAACTCAGGATGCCGGAAAATGTGGAATTGATTCTGGATCCGTGTCCTGATATTATGATCCGGACGGATAATAATAGAATGGTACAGATTCTTAGTAATTTACTGACGAATGCTATAAAGCATACTTCTTGTGGCTCTATCCGTTTTGGGTATACCTTGAAAGGGGATCATGTTCATTTTTATGTATCAGATACCGGCAAAGGTATTCCGGAGAAGGAGCTGGATCATATTTTCGGTCGTTTTGTACAACTGAAAGGGGCTTATAACGGTATAGGTCTGGGATTGGCTATCAGTAAAGGACTGGTGAATAAGATGGGGGGCGAAATTTCCGTTTCATCCAAAGTCGGAGAAGGATCTACTTTCCGTTTCACATTGCCTTTGGCTAACATTCTTTCATAAACTCCGTCGGTGTTTTTCCGTACTGTTTCTGGAAGCAGGTGGAGAAATAGGCCGGAGAGGAAAAACCTGTCCGGAATGCAATTTCGTTGATTCGGTTTTCCCCGTTTTTCATTAGCAGGACTGCTTGTTTCAGCCGTGCGATCTTGATGAATTCGACCGGAGATAAACCTGACAGACCTTTTACTTTCCTGTATAGGCTGGAGGTACTCATGCCCATTTCTGTTGCCAGCATTTCAACGTTCAGCGCATCGTTGGTGATATGTTCTTCCAGGTATGCGTTGAGTTTCCGGAGGAAAAGATCATCGACTGTAGAAACGGCCAGGCTGGTTGCCGGCGTGGAAGGTGTTTCCTTGTATGTTCTGGTCAGTACTTCCCGGCTTTTCAGCAGGTTTGCGACCTGGGCAACAAGCAACTCTATCGAAAACGGCTTTTCCATATAAGCATCGGCTCCGTTGTTCAGTCCTTTTAACCGGGATTGCAGATTATGCTGGGCTGTCAGCAGGATAAAAGGAATATGGCTGTAATTGACATCATTCTTTACTACGTTGCATAGTTCGAAACCATCCATAACAGGCATCATGACATCGCTGAGGATCAGGCTTACCGGCTGGTCTTTCAGGATACAGATTGCCTCTTTTCCGTTGGCGGCTTCCCGGATGCGGTATGTTTCTGCCAGTTCTCTGGCGATAAATCGCCGCATATCTTCCTGGTCTTCTACGATCAGGATCATAGGCTTATCATCATTCTGATCGTCGTTGCTTTCCGTAATGGCGTCTTCCGTATTCTTTCCGGTTGTCAGCAGGTAGCAGTCTTCCTGTTCTTTGGGCAGAGTCAGGATAAACCGGTTCATTCCTTCCGGAGTCTGTGTGTAGTTCAGGGAACCTTTATGAAATTCGGCTAACGAACGTGCCAGGGAGAGGCCGATACCGCTTCCCTGCTGGTGTTCTGTCTCTTTCAGGCGGTAGAAAGGAGTGAAGATGTTTTCTATTTCGCTGTCAGGGATCAGCATGCCGTCGTTGGTAACGGATATGATAAATTCTTTCCCGTCTTCCTGCCTTTGTAATTGCAGAGAGATATATTTGTCCGAGTATTTTATAGCGTTGGTCAGCAAGTTGTTCATGATCTTGGAAAAAGCCTCCCGGTCGATGAAGGCATAGAATGATTCGTCGGGAATATCACAGGTGAATCTTTTATTCTCCTGTTCTATGACTGGCAGGAACGGTTGCAGAATAGTATGGAGCCAGAGCGTTACGTCTGTGTGTACATAATTCAGTCTGAATCCTCGGCTTTCCGTTTTCCGGAAATCGAGCAACTGGTTACTCAGGTTCAATAACTGCTGTGTGTTTTTCTCTATGATTTGCAGGTTCTCCCTGGTAGACGGATTGCCGTCTTTCGATTTGATGATTTTTTCCAAAGGAGCCTTGATAAGGGTAAGCGGGGTACGTATCTCATGGGTGATAAAGGTGAAGAACTGTATTTTTGCATCATATAGTTCTTTTTCTTTTTTGCTTTCAAACAAGTCCTGGTTTATACGGTGTTTTTCCTCCAGTTTGGCCTTTTTATAATTGTAGAAGAGGACTATGCAAATACAAATAATCACGATATAGACAAAAAATGCCCATCCGGTAGCCCAGAAGGGAGGCGTGATAATGATTTGTAACGATTGTTCGTTGTCCTGCCACAAGCCGCTGCTGTTGGTTGATTTCACTTTGAATGTGTATTCACCCGGGGAAAGATTGGCAAAAGTTACATTTTTATTCTGGTCCATATAGTTCCAGTCTTTATCCACCCCTTCCAGCTTGTACGCATACCGGATGGCATCCGGAGAGGTATAGCTGAGGGCTACATACGACAGAGTAAATGTGGAGGCATTATAGGGCAACTTTAAAACTTTCGTGTCTTCGATGGAGGAAGTAGGAAGGTTATATTTGTTTTCTTCATTGTCCGGGAGATTGATCCCGGTGATATACATGGGAGGCATAAATGTGTCTTCTTTGAATTGGGACGGGTTGAATGACAGCATTCCGTTGATGGTTCCCATATAGATTGTCCCGTCGGGTGCCTGATAGGAAGAGCTGTAGTTGAATTGTGTTTCATGCAGCCCGTCGGTATACGTATAAGTCCGCATTGCATAGGTCTCCGGATTGAATCTGACCAGGCCGTTTGCCGTAGATAACCAGAAATTATGTGAATCGTCTTCAACGATCCGGTAAACGATATTGCTGGGCAGTCCGTTGTCAGTGGTGATCCGGTTAAAAGACTGTGCCTCTTCGTTGAAAAGGGAGAGGCCGCTTACTGTGGTAACCCAAATCCGGCCTTTTGAATCTTCGAATACGGAGGTCGTATTGTTATTGCCGATGCTTTCGGATTTATTACTGCCGGACCGGTATTGCTCTACTTTGTTTTCTTTGCGGAGGTAATGGTAAATACCATTGGAGGTTGCTACCCATATATCGCCCCGGCTGTCCTGGTATATCTGCCTGATAAGAGCGTAAATATTATTCCAGGGACTGAAACTTTCCGTTTGTTTATTGTAAATCATTAAGCCGTTGGAGGTACCCACCAGCAACTCATTTTCGCGTGTCTTATAGAAGCAGAGGATAAAATTACTGTTGAGGTTTGTTTGGCTGTTTTCCCGTGAATAATGTTTGATGATCTTGCCGGAGGGGATGTCCAGCACATCGATCCCTTTGTTGAATGTCCCGACCCATAGCTGGTTTTCGACAGCCAGTAACCCGTGAATGTTGGTAGCCGATAGCGGATGGCCGGGATTATTGTATGAATAATTGGTGATCTCTCCGGTCCGGGGATTGTAGCTGTTGATCCCGTTATCCTCTGTTCCCAGCCATAGGTTGCCGTAGCGGTCGGGCGTGATTTCGCGGATTGCGTTTCCGAGTAGCTGGGGATGTGTTTTGCCTCCGATAAAATAACTGAATCGGGTATACTCCTTTGGCAGGTAACTGATCCCTCCGAAAAAAGAGCCGGCCCATACACCTCCCTCACGGTCTTTGGTGAGCGAATAAACGGCGTTGTCGGCAATGGCGTATTCGTTTGTCAGAGATTTTCGTAGGTTTGTAATTGTTTGGTCCTGTGTGTTGTAAATGTAGATGCCAGATTCCGATGCAATCCAGTAGATGGTAGTATTGTATGGGATGATGGCACGGACCTGTATTTCCGGGATTATTGTCACGACACGCTGGGCCTGATATTTGTAAAGCAGAAGTCCGGCCTGGTTGGTGCCGCCCAGAATACCCAGGCCGGGAATCTGGCATACCGCTTGCAGGGCGATCTGGTTACTGATCTGCGTTTCATTCAGGAATGGGATCTTCTGAAAGTTATCTGTCTCGACCTTGTAGGTATATAGAGATTGCCTGTCAGAAAAAAGAGGTTTCCCGTCATTTGTCAGGGTAATAATAGCCGGATGGAAAAATTCTTCTGCCGGATAAGTTCGTGAACTGCTGTCTGCCGGATTATAGCGGACAATCCGGTTATAGTCGATAAACCAGAGATTCCGGTCTTTGTCTTCCGTACCGGCAAAAAATGATTCGGACTCATTTTGTCCGGACGATAACCGGAACGGATGGAATGTATCCGTCCTGTAATCGTAGTAACAAGTTCCTCTGGCTGTAAAAATCCATATCTTTTCGTCGGAACTTTCAAAAAGGTTGACGATACAATCGTTGGGCAGGCTGTTCGGGTTGTATGAATTGTGCCTGTATATTTTAAATGTATGTCCGTCGAAACGGTTCAATCCGTCTTCGGTACCAAACCACATGAATCCCCGCTGGTCCTGTAGGGAGCAATAAACCGTGTTATGCGATAATCCCTGCTTATTGTTGTAATGCCTGAAATGCGGATCGTTGGCATATCCGGGCAGGCAGAGCAACAATATAAATAAACAGGCGGCCAGCAGCGGTATTTTCTTCATATCGATTGATAATAGTGTTTCTCGAAGGCAAAGCTAATAAATAAATAAGAAAAATAAGCCAATTATGGTTGTTCTGAATGATATTTGAAAGCATATGCCCGAAAATTGAAAGTCCTTTTGCCTGGAAAGCAGTTCTTTTGCACTAAAAATAACGAATGGTAACTTTAATATCCGAGAACATGAAGAAAGCAGTATTGGTATGTTGTGCTTTGGCACTTACTGTATGTGCGCAGGCTCAGTGGAAGCCGGCAGGTGATAAGATCAAAACAAAATGGGCGGAACAGATCAACCCCCAAAACGTATTACCCGAATATCCCCGTCCGCAACTGGAACGTACGGACTGGGTAAATCTGAACGGTGAATGGGAATATGCCATTAAACCGAAAGGGGAGGTGGAACCAAACTCCTTTGACGGGAATATCCTGGTTCCCTTTGCGGTGGAATCTTCCTTGTCCGGTGTTCAGAAAGAAGTAGGAGAAAATAATGAATTGTGGTATAAGCGTTCATTCGCTGTTCCTGCGAACTGGAAGAATAAAGATGTGGTACTTAATTTCGGTGCTGTAGATTGGAAAGCAGATGTGTTTGTCAATGACATTCTGATAGGCTCTCATCAGGGTGGTTTTACTCCTTTTTCATTTAATATCACTCCTTATCTGACCGGAAAAAGTAATCAGAAACTGGTTGTACGTGTGTGGGATCCGAGCGATAGAGGCTATCAGCCACGTGGAAAACAGACCTCTAATCCGGAAGGCATCTGGTATACCCCTGTTACCGGAATCTGGCAGACTGTGTGGTTGGAGCCGGTAGCCACCAATCATATTACTTCGGTAAAGTCGATCCCCAATATTGATAACGGGACGATGAATGTAACGGTAGGTACTTCGCAGCCTTGCAATACGGCTGTTGTCGAAGTCAAGTTGCTGGATAAAGGGCAGGTTGTTGCTTCGGCAAAAGGCGTCCAGGGAAAAGAACTTCGCCTGGCTGTGCAAAACCCGACTCTTTGGGATACTTCCAATCCGTATCTGTATGATATGAAAGTATCGTTGACGAAAGATGGAAAAGTAGTGGATGACGTGAAATCATATACGGCTTTCCGTAAAATATCATCCAAAAGGGATGCGAACGGGATTATGCGTATGCAGTTGAATAATAAAAACCTCTTCCAGTATGGTCCGCTGGATCAGGGCTGGTGGCCGGACGGATTATATACGGCTCCGACGGATGAGGCTTTGCTGTATGATATCGTTAAAACAAAAGATTGGGGTTTCAATATGATCCGTAAGCATGTGAAAGTGGAACCGGCCCGTTGGTATTATCATTGCGATAAGGAGGGTATCCTGGTTTGGCAGGATATGCCGAGCGGTGATATGGGTAATCAGTGGGCACCTCATACTTATAATGGTGGAACGGATAAAGAACGTTCTTCCGCATCGATTGCAAACTACTATCAGGAATGGAAAGAAATTATGGACTTATGTGTATCCCATCCGTCCGTTGTCGTATGGGTTCCTTTCAATGAGGCATGGGGACAGTTTGATACGGAAAAAGTAGCTGAATGGACGAAGAATTATGATCCTTCCCGCCTGGTAAATCCGGCCAGCGGAGGAAACCACCGGGCTTGCGGCGACATTCTCGACCTGCATAATTATCCGGGACCGAGCATGTTCCTGTTTGACCCGCAACGGGTAACTGTGCTGGGTGAGTACGGCGGAATCGGTCTGCCCTTGGAAAACCATTTGTGGTGGAATAAACGCAACTGGGGATATGTCCAGTTCAAGAACAGCGACGAAGTAACTGCCGAATATGTAAAATATGCCAACGAACTGAAAGAGATGGTTGACCGTGGTTTCTCCGCTGCCGTTTACACTCAAACGACAGATGTGGAAGGCGAAGTGAATGGCCTGATGACATACGACCGTAAAGAAATCAAGATAAACGAAGCCGCCGTGAAGAAAGCCAACCAGGCGGTGATTAACCAATTGTCAAAGTAGATTTATTCTATACCAAGTAAGAAAATTTACATTGTTGAAATAGTTGTCCCTATACCTTTTTTGCAGGTATAGGGACTTCTTGTGTAAATCAATTAAAATAAGTACATTTGCCGGATAAATGAATATGATAATGAAATATAATACAGAAGAAAAGAAATTGGTTATGCCCGAATACGGACGCAATATCCAGAACATGGTTGATTATTGCGTTGCAATAGAGGACAGAGAAGAACGTAAACGTTGTGCCAATACGATAATCAACATCATGGGAAATATGTTTCCCCACCTGCGTGATGTAAACGATTTCAAACACATTTTGTGGGATCACCTGGCTATCATGGCAGATTTCAAGCTGGATATCGACTATCCTTACGAAATCGTGAAGAAGGAAAATTTATATGCCCGTCCTCCCCGTATCCCTTACAATAACAACCGTATCCGCTACCGCCATTACGGAAAGACATTGGAACTGATGATCCGTAAAGCAACGGAACTGGAAGCGGGAGTGGAGAAAGACCAGCTTATCAAACTGCTGGCTACCCAGATGAAGAAATCTTTCCTTACCTGGAATAAAGAGTCGGTCGACGACCGTAAGATATTCAAAGACCTTGACGAACTGTCAAGCGGAAAGATCGTTTTGGATGAAGAAGTTCATAAATTAGCAGAAAGCCGCGATATTCTGGCCCGGAATAATACTAACAAAAAGAATTATCCCCGTAAAAGCCGATGAGTTCGTTTGTTATAGAAGGTGGTTATAAATTATCCGGCGAGATCACTCCGCAAGGAGCCAAGAACGAGGCGCTGGAAGTGATCTGTGCCGTATTATTGACTTCGGAGAAAGTAACGATCCACAATGTCCCCGATATCCTGGACGTGAACAATCTTATCCAGCTATTTCGTGACATGCAGGTGAAAGTGGAACATCCTGCTGCCGACACCTATACCTTTCAGGCAGATGCCATCGACCTGGATTATCTGAATACAGAAGACTTCCTGCGTAAAAGCGGGTCGTTGCGCGGTTCGGTGATGATCGTCGGTCCGCTGGTAGCCCGTTTCGGAAAGGCTTTGATCCCGAAACCGGGAGGTGACAAGATCGGACGCCGCCGCCTGGATACGCACTTTGTCGGTATCCAGAAGTTGGGTGCTTGTTTCAGCTATGATGCCGAACGCCAACTGTATGAAATCGAAGCCAAACGTTTGAAAGGTGCTTATATGCTCCTGGATGAGGCTTCAGTGACCGGTACCGCCAATATCCTGATGGCAGCCGTGCTGGCCGAGGGGACAACTATCATTTATAACGCAGCCTGCGAACCCTATTTGCAGCAATTATCGTCCATGCTCAACCAGATGGGTGCCCGCATATCGGGGGTAGGTTCTAATCTGCTCACCATCGAAGGTGTCGAGTCCCTGGGAGGAACTACCCATACCATTTTGCCGGATATGATCGAAGTCGGCAGCTTTATCGGTATGGCAGCCATGACCGCATCGGACATCACCATAAAAAATACCGGATATGACAAGCTGGGAATTATTCCCGAGTCGTTCCGCCGCTTAGGTATCACTGTCGAACAGATAGGTGATGATATCCATATTCCTACACATGATTCTTACGAAATAGATACCTTTATCGACGGTTCTATCATGACGATAGCCGATGCTCCCTGGCCAGGACTTACGCCTGACTTGCTGAGTGTCTTCCTGGTGGTTGCCACCCAGGCTGTCGGTAGCGTGCTGATCCATCAGAAGATGTTCGAAAGCCGCCTGTTCTTTGTGGATAAGCTGATCGACATGGGGGCGCAGATTATCCTTTGTGACCCGCACCGGGCTACGGTGATCGGTTTGGGTAACCGTTTCAAACTACGCGGTTCCAATATGGTATCTCCGGATATCCGTGCCGGTATCGCCCTGCTGATTGCGGCAATGAGTGCCGAAGGAACCAGCCATATCCATAATATCGACCAGATCGACCGTGGATATCAGAATATCGATAAACGTTTGAATAACATAGGAGCCCGTATTACCCGGCTCTGACATTCCCTGTTATGATAAGAAAAGAAGAAGTTTTTAAGATCGGGCAGTTTGCCAAACCTCACGGGATAAAGGGAGAAATCTCGCTGGTGACCAATTGCGACCTGTTTGATGATGTCGAAGACCCTTGTATCATCTGTGAAATGGATGGCATCCTGGTGCCCTTTTTTATTGAGGAATACCGTTACAAGACCGATACCGTCATGCTGGTGAAGCTGGAGAATGTAGACGACGAGAAAGCTGCCCGCGAGTTTACAAACCGTGAAGTCTTTTTCCTGCTGGAAGATGCAGATGAGGAAGATTTGGTGGGCGACATGTCATGGGACAGCTTTATCGGATACACTGTGATCGACGAGCGTCACGGGGAACTGGGCAAGATCACCGACGTGGATGAAACGACGATCAATGTACTTTTGCAGATCGACCATCACGGCAATGAACTGCTGCTTCCGGCTGTCGAAGAGTTGATAACGGCTGCGGATCATGAAAACAAAACACTGCGGGTATCCGTTCCCGAAGGTCTGCTTGATTTATAATAACGTTAATTAGAGTAAACAATGCCCGTGTAGATACGGTTTTTGTTACTTTTGCGTTTTAACATAAAAACATGGCACGAAAACAACGAAAGAACAATAAGAAATCATTCTGGCACCGGATAAGGTTTAAGTACAAGCTGTCTTTTTTCAATGAAACGACGCTCGAAGAAGTATGGTCTTTCCGTTTGTCGCAATTGACGGCATTTCTTACCCTTGCTTTGTTTGCTTTCATGCTGATCGCTTTCACTGCGCTGATTATCATTAAAACACCGATACGAAATTATTTGCCGGGTTATCTGGACGTGGAAATACGTAAGGAGATCGTGCAGAATGCATTGCGTGCCGATTCGCTGGAGCGGATGATCTCTATCCAGTCGCTTTACCTGGAAAATGTAGCCGGTATCTTGTCCGGTACGATCGAACTCGATTCTATCCGTCAGATAGATTCCCTGGCCCATGTGGATGCCAATTATGAGATTCCCCGCAGCAAATCGGAAGAGAAATTTGTAAAGAGTTTTGAGGAAGAAGAAAAGTATAACCTGACGGTGCTGAATCCGAATCCGGTTCCTACCGACGGTATCTTTTTTTATAAGCCGGTAAACGGTGTGGTCTCTTCGCATTACGAGGCGGATGCCCGTCATTTCGGGGTAGACCTGGTGGCAGCTCCGAAAGAAAGCGTACTGGCAACTCTGGACGGAACGGTGGTATTCACCGGCTTTGATCCCAATTTCGGAAATGTGATCCAGTTGCAACACAAAAACGGATTCCTGTCCGTTTATAAACATAATGAATTATTGCTGAAAGAGATTGGCGACCACGTCGTTGCCGGCGAAGCGATCGCTTTGGTGGGAAACACGGGGAAACTGTCTACCGGTCCGCATCTCCATTTCGAGTTGTGGTATAAAGGTATTCCGGTCAATCCTGAAGAATATATAGCTTTTTAAATCGATGAAAAGAAGTTTAGCCATATTAGGTTCTACCGGTTCAATCGGGACACAGGCTTTGGAGGTGATCAGCGAACATGCCGATCTGTTTGAAGTATATGCTCTGACCGCTAACAACCAGGTAGATTTACTGATTAACCAGGCACGAAAATATATGCCCGAAGTGGTCGTTATTGCCAACGAACAGAAATATCCCGAACTGAAAGAGGCTTTGGAAGATCTGCCGATCAAGGTGTGGGCCGGTTCGGACGCTATCGCCCAGGTGGTACAGTCGGAACCGATCGACATGGTACTGACTGCCATGGTCGGATATTCCGGCCTGAAACCGACGATAGCCGCCATCAAGGCAGGCAAAGCCATAGCGTTGGCAAATAAGGAAACATTGGTGGTGGCCGGCGAACTGATCACCTCGCTTGCCACGGAACATAAAGTGCCGGTATTGCCGGTCGACTCTGAACATTCCGCCATTTTCCAGTGTTTAGCAGGAGAATGGGAGAATCAGGTGGAAAAGATCCTGCTTACCGCATCCGGTGGTCCGTTCCGCACGAAGACGATAGAGGAACTGGCAGTGGTCACAAAGGCACAAGCGTTGAAGCATCCGAACTGGAGCATGGGAGCAAAGATCACGATCGATTCGGCTTCTATGATGAATAAAGGCTTTGAGATGATCGAAGCGAAATGGTTGTTCGGTGTAACGCCTGAACAGATACAGATCGTGGTGCATCCGCAGTCGGTCATTCATTCGATGGTGCAGTTTGAAGACGGTGCCGTGATGGCTCAGTTGGGTATTCCGGATATGAAGTTGCCGATCAGTTATGCGTTTTCTTATCCGAAGCGCTTGACGAGTAAGGCTCCCCGGTTGGATTTTAACCTCTATTCCACGTTGACGTTCGAGGAGCCCGATATGACACGTTTCCGTAACCTGGCTTTTGCGTTCGATGCCATTCGTACGGGAGGAAATATGCCGTGTATCCTGAATGCTGCCAACGAAGTGGTGGTGGCTGCTTTCCTGCGCGACGAAATAGGTTTCCTTCAAATGAGTGATGTGATTGAAAAGACGATGGCGACCTCTTCTTTTATCGCAACGCCTACCTATGAAGATTATGTTGCGACAGATGCCGAAGCACGTAGGGTAGCGGCTTCGGTCATGAACACGATAGCCGGAAAATAAACCGGGGAAGGTTATATGAGTAAAAAGAAATAAATTAATACAGACAAACAAATAGATGGAGACATTTTTAATTAGAGCGTTACAGCTCATCCTGAGCTTATCGATATTGGTCCTTGTACATGAGTTCGGACATTTTATCTTTGCCCGTATTTTTAAGGTACGGGTAGAGAAGTTTTATCTTTTCTTCGATCCTTGGTTCTCATTGTTCAAATTCAAGCCGAAGAACAGCGAAACGGAATATGGTATCGGCTGGTTGCCTTTAGGCGGCTATTGCAAGATATCCGGTATGATCGACGAAAGTATGGACAAGGAAGCGATGGCACAGCCTGCCAAACCGTATGAGTTCCGTTCCAAGCCGGCCGGTCAGCGTTTGATGATCATGATCGCAGGGGTTTTGTTTAACTTCCTGTTGGCGTTGTTTATTTATTCGATGGTGCTTTATACCTGGGGCGAAACTTATTTGCCTCTGAAAAATATGAAGCATGGCATGTATTACAGCGAGGCATTTCAGGAGGTAGGTTTCCGCGACGGTGATATCCTGTTGAAGGCCAACAATGAGGAATTGGATCGCCTGGATCAGTCCAGCTTCCGTAAGGTTGTGAAAGCAAGTAATGTAACAGTCCTGCGTGATGGTGTGGAAACGGTCATTCCTATACCGGAAGATATGATGCAGCGTTTTATGCGCGAAGGAAAAGGATTTGCCAGTCCGGATCGTGTTCCGATGGTTGTAAAGAAACTTTCTGAGAAAGATTCGCCTGCTGCTACTGCCGGTTTGCAACCGGGAGACAGTATTGTCTCGATTAACGGCCAGGCAACCCCTCTGTTTGAAGATGTGGCTAAAATGCTGGATCAGAATAAAGGAAAGGATATTACACTTGGATTTTACCGTGGCGGAATGGAACAGTCGGTTGTTATCCAACCGGATACGGCGGGTAAGATCGGTGTTTATCTGATGAGCAAAACGGATTTATACCCGACGGTAACCCGTACTTACGGCTTTTTCGAATCGTTTCCTGCCGGTGTCAGACTGGGTATCAATACCTTGAAAGGCTATGTGAACGACATGAAGTATGTATTCACTAAGGAAGGCGCTTCGAGTTTGGGCGGCTTTGGTACGATCGGCAGCATTTTCCCGACAGTTTGGGATTGGCAGGTGTTCTGGATGCAGACAGCCTTCCTGTCAATCATCCTGGCCTTTATGAATATATTGCCTATTCCGGCGTTGGATGGCGGCCATGTGATGTTCCTCTTGTATGAGGTAATTGCCCGTCGCAAGCCGAGCGACAAGTTCCTCGAATATGCCCAGATAACCGGTATGTTTCTGCTTTTCGCTTTGCTGATCTACGCAAACGGTAATGATATATTCCGCTTCTTCTTCAAGTCCTGAAGTAGACCGGAGGTTTTTTGAGCACATGTTATCCGAATAGATAAAATTCGGGTGACATGTGCTTTTTATTTATACTTGTTTGTATTATATTTGCGGAAAGATGATGAATCATCCCCGATGATTCATACAATCAATGGGAATGATTTGTATAATCATCCGGAATGATTCTTTGTCGATTCACTGATAAGGAGGAATGAATATGGCATTTTACAAGAAACAAAAGTTAGGAAAAAAATGGTATCCGCGGGCAGTGACGGGAAAGAGCCCATTTACGACAGACGATGTAGCAGCTCGTTTGTCAAAGATTTCCACTGTGAGCCGTGGGGATACGTATGCCGTATTGGCAAATCTGGGTGATGTGTTGGCCGATATGTTGAGCACAGGGCAGTCGGTACGCTTGATGGGGATTGGAACTTTCTATCTGACCTGCCAGTCCGTCGGGCAGGGGGTGGATATGCCTGAAGAGGTATCACCTCGACAAATTACAGCCGTTAAGGTGGGGTTTATTCCTGAATACAAGCGTGGTCATAAAGGGCAGATTACCGAACAGACCTTGATTGCAGAGGATTTGGAATGGATTTGTTTGGAGTAAATCGAACGGAGATTATAAAATAAGGCACGGATTATGATGTGTATCCGTGCCTTGTTTTGTTGTATAACCGAATGTGTGGATTCAGGGATGTTATTTAGCCAATGTTTCGTTGATGGAATCAAGGATTTTCTTGGCGTTAGCGTTCGCTGCGTTAAGAGCTACTGCCTGTTCCATGTATTCTTTTGCCTTTTTCATCTGAACGTCTGCCTTATCTTTTTCAGCTTCATATTTAGCCGGGTCGGTAGCAGCAGCCAGAATCTTGGCTCCTTCGTTGTAATACATGGCTCCTAAGCTATACAAAGCATTTTCTTTGTATTTGGGATTGCTTACGATCAGCACGTCTTTGTATAATTCTTCAGCATCAGCAATCTTTCCGCTTTTTTGTACAGCCTGACCTTGTTTCATGCAATATACATAAAGCAGTTTTTCCAGATCTGCATCACCCGGTTTAGCTTTCAGGCCGGCTTCAACGGTTGCTGTAAATTCGGCAGCTTTATTCAGGTTACGCAATGCCATTGCTTTACCTGTATAAGCGTCATCAATGTTTTTGTTCTTTTGAATAGCCAGATCGTAATACTTTACAGCATCTTCATACTTTTTTGCCTGGAAAGCGGCAAATGCACAGTTGAAAACACGGTCTGCATCTTCATTGTTTGTTTGTTTCAGGAACCCGTCATACTTTGTAAAAGCTTCTGCATAGTTCTTTGCTTTCAAGGCAGCATCACCTTCATCACGCAGTTTATCAGCGTCTTGTGCAAATACGTTTCCAATACTCAGGCAAAAAGCCAATAACAAAACAATTTTCTTCATGGTTGTTAAACGATTTAATTTTTATTATTAGTTGCGCTAAGGTAGTAACCTCCATAAAAGTATCAAAGCGTTTTTACATTTTTTTGTAATTATAAAGGAAAGAGAGGGAGTAATTGATTTATCAAAGTTGGATGAAACCAGGGGAGAAGAGGTTGTAGAAAATGTCTGTAAACGGCACATAGATGACACTGATTGAGCAGATAACCACAGATTTTATATTTTAATTTAATCTTTATCTGCGGTCATCTGCTCAATCAGTGTCATCTGCGTGCTATCTGTAGATTATAATACCGCCGGATAACAAGGTAATCCGAACGCTTCGGCAACAGCGGGATAGACAATCTGTCCCTCAATGATGTTCAATCCGGGATAGAGTGTCTTATCTTCTTTGCAGGCTTCCTTCCAACCTTTGTCTGCCAGTTCTAGCACGTAGGGGAGGGTAGCATTGGTCAATGCCAGCGTGGAAGTCTGGGGCACGGCACCCGGGATATTGGCTACGCAATAATGTACGATACCGTCGACTGTGTAAACGGGATCGGCATGGGTTGTCGGATGTGAAGTTTCGAAACAACCGCCCTGGTCGATCGCTACGTCTACCAAGACACTGCCGGGTTTCATTAGTCCCAGCATCTCTTTTGTGATCAGATGAGGAGCCTTGGCTCCGGGAATCAGGACGGCACCGATCACCAGGTCGGTCGCCGGAAGTTCCGTTTCGATGTTATGCGTAGAAGAATATAAAGTCCTGACATTGGCGGGCATGATCTCTTCCAGATGGCGCAGGCGTGGAAGTGAGATATCGGCTATTGTCACGTCGGCACCCATTCCGGCAGCCATCAGCGCGGCATTGTAGCCAACGATACCGCCGCCGAGTACCAGTACGCGGGCAGGTTTCACTCCCGGTACGCCACCCAACAGGATGCCTTTGCCTCCCTGGGGTTTCTCTAGGAAACGTGCGCCTTCTTGTATCGACATGCGTCCGGCGACTTCGCTCATAGGGATTAATAAAGGAAGTGTACCGTCCGGATTTTCTACCGTTTCGTAGGCCAGGCAGACGGAGCCGCTGTCCATCATGGCAAGCGTCAGCTTTTCGTCCGAGGCAAAATGAAAATAAGTAAAGACCAGTTGTCCTTTCCGTACTAAAGGATATTCTACGGCAATCGGCTCTTTTACTTTCACGATCATTTCAGCAGTCTGGTAGACGTCGTTGATCGACGGGAGAATCTTTGCTCCGACTGTCTCATAGGCTGAATCTGGAAAACCGCTGTTCTCACCCGCAGTATGCTGCACATATACGGTGTGTCCTCTTTTTACCAACTCTTTTGCTCCGGCAGGCGTAAGCGCTACCCGGTTCTCATTGTTCTTGATTTCTTTAGGAATTCCGATGATCATAATGTTAGTCTTTAATAGTTATTATGCTGCAATGTACGAAAAAGGCTGACATTATGCTGTTATAAATCTCTTTTTATTACTTATTGACAAATCTTTTTCAACAGTCGGTATCGGCAATCTCAGGAGAACGCAAAGCGTTCTATGAAAGGCCTCATCTGGTGAGCGTAAAGCGAAGCATCCGTAGTGAGCGCCCGGAGGCTGTGCTGTTTGAGCGTAGCGAGTTCACAGACGACAGCGAACGTAGGATGCTGAGTAGCGAGGCAGATGCAGCCTTGATCTTTTGGTTACTTTTCTATCAAGAGAAAAGTAACAATCAAACTTGATAACAAATGAAACAATACAAATACCTCCTTTTTGACCTCGACGGTACAATTACCGATTCGGAAAGCGGGATTACCCGCTGCGTTGAATATGCACTGAACCATTTTGGCATTCAGGTAAACGATTTACGCGAATTATCACCGTTCATCGGTCCTCCTTTGATGGATTCATTCAAAGACTTTTACAATTTTACCGATGAACAGGCAACCATCGCCGTTGCCAAATACAGAGAAAGATACGCTGTCAAGGGTATTCTGGAAAACGAATTATATCCGGGGATTAAAAAATTGCTGGCACAAGCCCGACAAAACGGCAAAATCGTCATACTGGCCACATCCAAACCGGAAATATTCGCCAGACGCATTCTGGATTATTTTGAATTAAGCAGTTATTTTTCTTTCGTCGCAGGAAGTGGCCTGGATGGTTCGCTTCATACCAAAACGGATGTAATCAACTATATATTAGATGAAAACAATATAACGGACCGAGATTCAGTCGTCATGATCGGCGACAGGAAACACGATATCATCGGTGCCAAAAATACAGGTATAGATTCTATCGGCGTTTTATACGGATTTGGAGATTACAAAGAACTATCGGAAGCCGGAGCGGATTACATAGCAAAAGATATTCCGGCACTCCGCAGATTACTTCTGTAGTTTTGCATTATTCTTCCGATTTTATTCACGTTTTCGGTGTTTTCCTCTTACTTTTGCATATGAAGGAAAGCAATTTAGGATTTGCCTTATGATGAATGTTATAGAAAAGATAAACTCTTCGTACCCCATTTCTGATGATACGATACGAACATTGAAAGAAAATGTGACTTTATGCCATTTCCCTAAAAAATATCAGTTGATAAAGGCAGATATGTTTTGCAAATCAGCCTATTTCATAGAGAAAGGAATGACCCGCTCTTTCTGGCTGGTAAACGGGGAAGAAATAACGACCTCCTTTTCTGACGAGGGGGGAATTGTATTCAGCATGGACGAATTATACTATAACAAACCCAGTGAAGAATTTGTGGAAACACTTGAAGACGTTGTTGCCTATAGAATATCACTGACCGATTTATTACGGCTGTTTGAGACAAATATTGAATTAGCCAATTGGGGAAGAGTCATTCATCAAAACGAATACAGACGATTGCACCGTTCACATAAAGAACACCTTACATTATCAGCCAAAGATAGATACGAAGAATTTAAACAGCAGTTTCCTCTGGTTTGCCAGCGGGCACAACTGGGATATATCGCTTCATATCTGGGAATAACGCTGTCGACGCTCAGCCGTCTCAGAGCTCAGAAATAATCTTTCCCCGGCAAAATTTGACGTAGGACAAATGTTAGGAAACAGAAGTTCTCTAATTTTGGGGCGTCATAGGCAACAGCTTACAATAATAATCTAAATTATAAATTTTATCATGCAAAACATTTCTTCCGCTGCATTTACAGACACTAAACCTCATTACGACCTTCTTGACGGATTAAGAGGGGTTGCGGCCCTTTTAGTCGTATGGTATCATGTGTACGAAGGCTACGCTTTTGCCGGAGGCAGCGATACCATCGGAGGTATCAACCATGGCTATCTGGCCGTGGATTTCTTTTTTATCCTATCCGGCTTCGTTATCGGCTATGCTTACGACGACCGTTGGGCAAAGAGTTTAACCCTGAAAGATTTCTTTAAACGCCGTTTAATCCGTCTGCATCCGATGGTTATCATGGGAGCGGTTCTGGGTCTTATCACTTTCCTTATTCAAGGCAGTGTAAAATGGGACGGAACACATGTGGCTATCTCCACGGTTATGTTATCTTTACTTTGCTCCCTGTTTTTCATACCTGCCATACCGGGAGCCAGTTACGATGTCAGAGGGAATGGCGAAATGTTTCCGTTGAACGGTCCCAGCTGGTCATTATTCTTCGAGTATATCGGTAATATTCTTTATGCCCTGTTTATTCGCCGATTGTCAACCAAAGCATTGACTGTAGTCGTCTTTTTGATGGGTGTGGCACTGGCTGCGTTCGCATCCCTCAATGTTTCCGGATACGGTAATATCGGAGTGGGTTGGACACTGGATGGCGTGAACTTTATCGGCGGATTGTTACGAATGCTTTTCCCTTTCTCCATGGGTATGCTCTTATCCCGTAACTTCAAACCCATAAAGATTAGAGGCGCTTTTTGGATTTGTTCAATTATATTACTGGGATTGTTCTCAGTTCCTTATCTGGAAGGAACCGACCCGATTTGCATAAACGGACTTTACGAATCGTTTTGTATCATCATCGTTTTCCCTATCCTTATTTGGTTGGGAGCATCGGGAACGACTACGGATATAAAGTCTACGAAGATTTGTAAATTTTTAGGGGATATCTCTTTCCCGCTTTATATCATACACTATCCGTTCATGTACCTGTTCTATGCCTGGTTGATCGACAAGCAGCTTTTCACTCTTGGAGAAACCTGGCAAATGGTATTGGGTGTTCTTACCTTAAATATAGTTGTGGCTTATCTGTGCCTGAAACTATATGATGAACCGGTAAGAAAATGGTTAAGCAAAAAGTTCCTGGCTAAGAAATAAGTATTCTATACATTAATTATAATACAGACGCGGATTTACGGATAACTCTTTATACAAGAACCGTAAAATCCGTGTCTGCAATATATTAATAACATAAACCTATCAGATACCTGCAAAGAATATCTCCGCCAAACACAGCCACACAATAAAGAATACCTAACGGATATCCTTTCAGATTACAGGACACTTTCAAAGCCTTGAACATCCAAACCAATGCCCACACCAAAAATATCATACCGATCAACGACAGCCATATCCCGACCAGGAAACCGGGTTGAGCCATTAGCTCCATCGGCGGCACATTCATATCGATCTTCGCCAGGTTTTGCATCGGAGGCAGCATATTGAATAAATTCATAAAGATAAAAGGTAACTGGGCAAAAGCAACAGTCCCCAAGACATCGATCACCCTTATCCGTGAACGTGACAGAATCAATCCACCCAGATAAAACAACACAGCCGGGACTATCCAGACAACCAAATGTTCCACCGCATAACACCACCAGGCCGGATTAGGTGCCGGACCAAAATGTAACAATCCGTGATAATGCCAGCCGGAAAGATAACATATAACTGTAGAAACTACCATTCCTAATAATCCCCACCCTAACGCTTGTCCTCCGGCAATCCATTCAAACGGATTAACAAGAAAATTTAACCACTGTCTTTTCATAACTACTCTATCTTATTTAATTTATCAATCAGATCATCCAGTACATTCCTGACGGTAGGATAACTCACTCCCATACTCTTCGCCATGTCTTTCAGGCTTCCGCTTGACTTAATAAAATCAACGATAAACTGTTGTTCTTTCTCGGTCAACCGTGCCAAAAGAGGCAGTTCAAAGTTCCCGCAAACCTCCGTGTCGCATTGCCCGCAAAACAACCTCCCCACTCTCAGAGGGGAATCACAGGCCGGACACTGCAACGGCAAACGTTTTCTGACTTCTCCCATAATCACTTTTTCTCTTTAATAAACGAACTCAGCGACGAAATCAAAGTGGCATTAACCGGTAAAGAAGGATTTGCATACACCGCCATCTGTTTTTGAGGATCAGTCGTATCACAATCTTTCAGTACATGATTCATCTTTTCTATCAAAAGAAGTGTTGCAGAAGGAGCCGCTTTCTTCAACAACTCCGCATCTTCCACCAGAACCTGTATATCATTTTTCCCTTGTACGATCAACACTGGAATTTTCAACTCCTTTATTACCTGTTGGGGATTATATTTATACCATGATATCATATAGGGTTGGACCGATTGCCTGAACAAAGCCTCCATACCGAACGGTACATTCGGGACTAATTTACTCTGCTTCAACGAATCATTGATAGAAGCGACCATATTCCTGACAGATTCAGGTTGGGACGAAAGCTGTTTTTCTATTATCTCATAAGCCGGTCTTCCCGCCCCAGCCAAAGAAACAAAAGCCTTTACTTTCGGATCATTACGGCATGCCAGCATCCCGATCAACGAACCTTCACTATGGCCGATCACCGTAATACCGGTAAAACGTGAATCCTTTCCCAGATAATCGATCCAGCCTTTCACATCGTTGACATAATCCTCAAAACGTAAGTCAGACTCTTTCTTTCCTGCCGGTGCACTGGATGCTATTCCCCGTTTATCGAAACGTAAAGAAGCTATGCCCTGCTCTGCCAGATCTTCGGCCAGATACTTTAAAGAATTATTCGTCATCTGTCCGATCGCAGAATTACCATCCATATCGGTCGGTCCTGATCCGGCAATCAACAAGACTACAGGAGAAGATTTCATTCCCGGGGGAAGAAGTATTTTTCCATGAATGGCTCCGTTTTGAGTATTCAGGGTTACCGCCTCATCGGCCAGCGGCATCAACTGCCCGAAACAAACAACGGTAATAAAAGAGAAGATAATGCTGAATAATAATTTTACCTGTTTCATATTATTGCTTTTCTAATAACTTATCCGGACAAATATATAAATTATATTGAATAAAATTCAATACGAGATAAACTTTATTCAATTACAGATAAAAATAATTCATAACAGGTGAGGTATTCCTGTCCCAGGATATCCCTTATTTTTCTTTTCCCATATTTTAGCCATTCCAATTTGTATCCCTTATCTTTGCAACAGATTAAATACATAACATAAACGAACTATATCATGAAACGAAACAACCTATGGATAACCACCCTGGCCTTGGGTATCGCGTTATCCGCCTACGGACAGCAAGCCGACGGAGGTATTTCCGCGGAGATGCTGCAACAGATCAAACAATCTTACAAAGGAACACCGACTGATAAAGCAATTCATAATGCGATCAGTAATAACGACATCAACAAACTGGCAGTAAACGCTGAAAGCAAAAACAATTTCGACACTTACTTTTCTCACAAAGTAAACGGTAAAGGCATCACCAACCAGAAATCTTCCGGACGTTGCTGGTTGTTCACCGGACTGAACGTATTCCGTGCACAGGCAATCGCTAAATATAATATGGGAGATTTCCAGTTCTCACAAAACTATTCTTTCTTCTGGGACCAACTTGAAAAAGCAAACCTTTTCCTGCAAGGTATCATTGATACCCGGGAAAAACCGATGGATGACAAGATGGTGGAATGGTTATTTAAAAATCCGCTCAGCGACGGAGGACAGTTTACCGGAATATCCGATATCCTGGGAAAATATGGCGTTGTCCCCTCCGACGTGATGGTAGAAACCAATAGTAGCGAGAGCACCGGAAGAATGGCAAACCTGATCAGTCTCAAACTGAAAGAATTTGGTCTGCAACTACGCGACCAGTCAGCCAAAGGGGCTAAAGTAGCCGCACTGGAAAAGAATAAAACCGAAATGCTGGGAACTATTTACCGGATGCTGGTCCTCAACCTGGGTGAACCGCCTACGAAATTTACCTGGACACGCAAAGACGCCAAAGGCGAACCGGTTGAAACGAAAGAATACACGCCCCAGTCATTCTTCGACGAATATATCGGAAAGGATCTGACAAACAATTATGTCATGTTGATGAACGATCCGAGCCGCGAATACTATAAGTTATACGAAATCGACTTCGACCGCCACCGCTATGACGGCAAGAACTGGACATACGTTAACCTGCCGATAGAGGACATCAAGGAAATGGCTATCGCCTCTATCAAAGACAGCACTATGATGTACTTCTCTTGCGACGTGGGTAAATTCTTCGATCGTGAACGTGGCCTGCTGGACGTGAACTATTACGATTACGGCTCACTGATGGGTACCACTTTCGGTATGGATAAGAAACAACGCATCCAGACATTCGCCAGCGGTTCGTCGCATGCCATGACCTTAATGGCAGTAGACCTGGACAGCAACGGCCAACCGAAAAAATGGATGGTTGAAAACAGTTGGGGACCGGGTGCCAACAACGGACATTTGATCATGACCGACGAATGGTTCAACGAATATATGTTCCGTCTGGTAGTCGATAAGAAATATATCACCGACAAAGTAAAAGACGTCCTCAAACAAACACCGACCCGTCTTCCGGCCTGGGACCCGATGTTTGCTGACGAAAATTAATCGTTCTTTTATTACTTTTCGAGATGTTTCCGTTGCAAAATAAGAGCCTGTTTAAATTTATTATCAGGCTCGATTTTAGAAAATAATGAGCCAATATGCCAATGTGCCAATTAGAAATAATTGAAACAACAAATCAGCAAAGTACTCCGATAGTTCGGGACTTTGCTGATTCAATATCGTGTGAATAGCTTACAATTCGTTTATCTCTTCAACAGACAGACCAGTGCACAGGGTAATTGTCTCAATATTAACTCCCTGATTTTTTTTAAGTTGGCTGCAATTTGACGTTGTCCTTCGGCTTTTCCTTTAGCCAGCCCTTCTGCTATCCCTTCAATCTTTCCTTTTTTCAAGCCTTTCACCTCTGCTTCCTCTACCGCATATTCCAGCGTATTACGCCAGTCGCGATAAATCTTCAGGTTCTCATCGTAAACTGCCCGTTCGTGAGGAGTCATTGCATTCAGGTTTGCTACGTCGAGCAGGCGCTTGAAGGCATCGTTTTTCTCCTTAAACGGAGACATATCAAATAAATTCATATTCTTCAATATATAAACCATATTCTCCAGAGGCGTTTTACATTCCTCTTCTCTTAGATTGAACAGATCGAACGACAGATAAATCTGTTTCAGTTCTTTTTAGAAGTTTTACTTCCTATCCAAGTCCCTTGTTTCCACAAATACTCCAATAGCCCTTGTTTGTGACCCGACAGCCAGTAACGGCTGAAATGTTTTTATTCCGTTCTATTTCCCCCAATCCGAAGGCTCCGCCCCCATCTGCAAGACCAAAGTCTCTCCCTTCATCAGGTCGTCATGCATCAGATAACATTTATCGTAAGGCTTTCCATTTAGAGTTGCCTGCTGGATATATATATTTTCAGGGCTATTATTGTGAGCTTCAATCACAAATGTCTTTCCCTCAGCATAGTTCGGGTCCAGATTGAAGACAACCTTCTCAAACACCGGACTCGTCAGTTCATACCGCTGATCGCCCGGACAAACAGGATGTAATCCACTAGCCGCCAACACATACCAGGCAGACATCTGGCCGACATCTTCATTACCGACCAATCCCAGCACCGAATTTTTATAAGCATTCCGGCAAATATCCCGCGTCCATTTCTGTGTAAGCTCCGGAGCACCCAGGCGGTTGAACAGGAATGGCACGTGATGTACCGGCTCGTTGGCATGATTATAATATTGATTCCATAAATAGTTGGCTGGTGTTTGTTCAAACATATCCGTCAGATCGGCCAGCACCTTTTCCCGTCCGCCCATCAGTTTGATCATACCTTCCACATCATGAGGTACAAACCAGCCTTGCTGGTAGGCATTACTTTCCACACAGCCATATCCTTCGGCCAGTCTTCCCTGTTCCGGCAACGGCAAATATTCCCCTTTTTCATTACGGGGACGGAACCATCCGTAATCCGGATCGTACAGGGTCGTATAAGTTCCTGCCCTACGATCAAAAACATCCTTATCCGCCTCTTTCCCTAGCCATTCGGCCAAACGGGCCATACACCAGTCGTTGTAAGCATATTCTAATGTATGGGAAATGGAACCCGGTGTATATCCGTTCTCATTATTTCCAAACATCCGGGATGTATTCAAAGCATACTGATAAGCCTTGTCTATATCATACGAACGGATTCCTTTAGAATAAGCGTCACATAACACGGAGATAGCCGGATTTCCCAGCATACAGCCGGAATAAGCATTCAGCAACTCCCAACGTTCTAGATAGTTATTTCCGCTTTGGTCCGCAATCTCAACCAACGAATTAATCTGGTCATTGATCAGGGTCGGATTAATAATCGTCTGCAAAGGCATCTGGCTCCGGAAAACATCCCAGCCGCTAAAGATCGTCCGTTTAGAAAACTGGTCTGTTACATGTACCTGTTTATCCGCTCCCATATACTCTCCGTTTACATCACTGCAAACGCGGGGATCGATCATCGTGTGATAAAGGGCTGTATAAAAGATATGCTTTTCATCCTCCGTCCCGCCAGACACGGATATTTTGGAAAGTGCGTCATTCCATAACTGCCGGCAGGATGCCAGTGTCGCATCAAAATCCCACGCATTCATTTCCGAATGCAGGTTCTCTTCCGCATTCCTCATACTGGTAAAAGAGATACCGCTTTTCATCAGAATCTGATCTCCGGTTTCCGTCTCAAAGTCAGCATAGAATCCAAGATGTTTGCCTACATAAGAAGTCACGTCCGGAATGATCCGGGCATTCCTCACTACTTCCTGATAGCGTTCGCTCTCTATATCTCCACGTTTGCGCGTCCAGTCATCCGGTATATCGGCCGACCATACGCCATGTGACCGGAACGGTCTCGAGAACTCGGCATAGAAATAGACAGTATAATCTGCTTTACCGTCGCCATTCCCCCAACCGCCGCCTTCAGGAGGACATTTCATCTCTCCGCGGATCGTATGGTCATTGATCACTTCGACGGCTTGCCAGGTGGAAGTTCCCCCCACCCTTCTCGCCAGGTCTATCTGGATACGCGATTCTTTACTTTCAGGAAATGTAAAACGCAACATTCCACTATGGGGAAGTGCCGTTGCCTCCGCTTTTATCTGATAATCCGTCAGCATCACAGCGTAATAACCGGCAGATGCTTCTTCCGAAGACTTGTCGTACCGGGACCGGTATCCCTTATCCGGATCGTCCGATGCACCCGAAAACGTATGCAGTTTTCCTACCGTGGGCATAACCAGCAGGTTTCCCAGATCGCCATACCAGCCAATCCCGCTCATTTGTGTAAAAGCAAAACCTTCGATAGAAGTATGTTCGTCACTATACCCGGAACCATTATCCCCTCCGGTAATCGTATTCGGACTGACCTGTACCATACCGAACGGTGCCGTTGCCCCGGGAAAAGTTTTACCTAAACCATGATAAGATCCACCCGCATCCATACTGGTGGAGGCACCGATAAAAGGATTTACATAAGAAGATAAAATCTCTTGCGATTCCTGGTTATCTTTTACAGAACCACAAGAAAACGAAACAACACAGAGAACTAATGAACACAAACTAATATTTTTTTTCATAATGCTATCGATTGATAAGAATAATATTATTATGACTACATTTCAAATATTTCCATTCAGCTAACCTATATATGAAATATAAATTAAGGAAGCGGAAACGACTCAAAAACTTTATTTTGAATTTGAGTCATATCAATCAATCTCCTTTCAATAAGTTTCCAATCATATTTACCATTCAACATAACAATATCTTCTTCGAAATCTATGTCATCAAAATAAGTAATAGCCTTGAAAGGTCTGATGAGATTTGACCCGGGGAATTTACGCTCATACAACCTAAGCATTGAATTAAAAGGAAAACGAGTAGATAAAAAAGCTATATCAATAAAATCTTTTAGCCGCGAACCATTATCGGCAATAGCTGAAAGTTTCATGGCTACGATATCCTCCATACTATACAATCTTATATCAGACTCGGTGTATGGCTTCTCAAGATAACCATAAGAATGGGTAATGCAGTCTATCTTAACACCGTCTATGGTTCCCTTCAAGGTATTTTTTTCCATGAAGTCAGTACGGAAACCATATTTATCACGAAGGAATATTTCTAGTTTCCCTGCATCAAATGATTCCGGTGTAAAAAGAACCAGATCAACACTGATTCTATGACCTAAATATAAGGCCAAAGAAGTTCCCCCTGCCAAATTAAAATTTGACATCACACTTTCACTTTCCAGCATTTTTAAGAGTTCAAGAGTTGATCTCGCAACAGTTTCCGTGTGTAACATTTTAGTTCTTCTTTTTTAAGATTAAAGGCAATACAGACAAAATTCATATCCCGGGACGACAAATTGGGAACTTCTTTTATTATTTCCCTAAATCCTTCTATACCGCCATACAATTTAAATGCAGCATAAAAATCCTTTAGCCATCCCCTCTCTATGACACGTTGAACTACTACTTTTCTTGATTTCCACCAATCAAAATGAGACAAGTCATATTCCCAAAGCAAGGATGACGAGATTGATGTATCACCAGTGTATGTCTTATATTCATCAAATATAGTCATTTCCTGTTCTTTTTGTACCTATACAAATTTACTACATTTCGAAAGAAGACACAATTATTCAAACGTTTTTATTACTTATCATCCTTACAACAATTATCTTTTTATTGGAATGCCCCATTGACTCCATCCCCTATTTCCCACATTCTAAGTGTTTATTACATCATCAAAGGATATAATCACAAACTAACCGGCGAAGGCAAGGATACTAATTTATTCCTCTTCACTATTAATCTGAAAAATCGTTTTTGGTATTGTCTGATAAATCGAAAAAGCATTATTTAATGTTAATCCTTTAAGATTCATTGCCTGTCATCTTATAAACTCAAAATCATTTTTCGTATCTTTAGAATCGAAAGTTCTAAATAGATTTTAAATTTATTACTATGGACAAAATGAAAAAACAATCTGAAAAAACACCATTCATATCAGTCGTGATGCCGGCTTATAATGTCGAAAAATATGTAGAAGAAGCTGTTTGCAGTATACTGGATCAAACATATTGCGACTTCGAGTTTATTATTGTGGATGACGGATCTACGGATCGTACTCGGGAAATATTACGTTCATTCTCCGATCCCCGCATTTCCTTACTGTTCAATGATAAAAATGAAGGAAACTACCCAGCGAGAAATCGAGGATGTCGTTTGGCAAAAGGAAAATATATTGCCGTGATGGATGCGGATGATGTTGCGTTGCCGGAAAGATTGGAAAGGCAAGTAGAATATATGGAGAAGTATTCGGATGTGTTGGCTTGTGGGACAGCTTATCGATTAATAGGAAAAAATAAAGTGATCATACAGCCTATAGAATGGCATGAAATTCGATATATTTTACTCATGACTTATTGTATGCTACATCCAACAATGATGATACGTTCTGAATCTATGAGTAAGATTAATTTTTACAAAGAAGATTCAATTTGCGCAGAAGACTATGATTTAACTTTGCGTTTAGCTATAAATGGAAAAATAGTAAATCTACCGGATATTTTATTAAATCGAAGATTGCGAGATGATCAGCTATCTTCTCTTTATATGGAAGAACAAAATATATACGGAAGTTATATTCAAATGCGTTATCAACATGAAATGGGTATATTTTATCCTCCAAAAGATAACAATGCTTTTTTAATTCATTTAGCAGCTTACATCCGCTCCATTGTTTCATATGTTGATGGTAGTGGTTTATTCCATGGAAAAATGGGATTAATATTGTTTTTTTATTGTTATTCCAAATATTCTAAAAATCATGAATATCTAAAATTGGCAGATCAGATGTTAAGTGATATGATCAAAAAATTGAAAACAGATATACCCGTTGGTATCAGCTCTGGGTTATGTGGTTTAGGTTTATTTCTTGGTTTTTTAATTTCTGAAAAGTTTGTAGAAGGTGAATTAGACGAAGTATTAGAAAATATTGATCGAATGGTTGTCTCTAAAACAAAGTTTGACACAGAAGATTGGTCTTTTGAATCAGGAATAATTGGCATTGCATATTATGTATCTTATCGGTTAAGTAGTGGTAAAAAAGATATAAAAAAGATTTTTGAAGTCTCATACAGAGAGCAATTATTAGATAAAATAACAACTTTGGAAAATCATGTCAAATGGAGTAATCCATACTCGTCGTTGTTAAACCAATGTTGTATAAATTTACAAAATACAGTTACTCAATCTATAGACTGGAATGAATTTTTTAAAATGATCATACTGCCATTACCTACTACACTTTCTTTTGGTGGATGGAACTTTGGTCTAAATAAAGGGGCTGCGGGAGTAGGTATGAGCCTAATACTCAAACTAAATATATAGAAAGTTATATATACGGTGAAGCAGATCGACCGGGATTGTGACGCATAATTTAAAATCAAATTTATGAAGTTAGCTAGAGTGAAATTTTTGGATGCTTCAGAAAGTCAAAAATTGACGAAAGATGAACAAAAAATGATTCTGGGAGGCTATAGTGGTAATGAATGTTGTTGGTGGGAATCTGGTACAGATCGTGGTTGTTCTAATGCTGCAGGAGCTTATCATATGGGTGGACATTATCATTGGGAATGCAACACTTCTTATGCAAAAAAGAAATGTAATTGTTAAAAGAATCAGAAAGAATGTCACATTTTGTTCTACATAATATAATATGACATTCTTTTTTATAATACAAACAGACAATCATGAAATATATAACGATAACAATAATATTACTATTTACATCTTGTTCCTTTCACGAAGATAGGACTGAAAAAAAAATTATACCAATATCGAAAGCTGTTGGTTCTGGTGAAATATTGAATTTAAGCGATTATGCAAAGTCTGTGAAATATATTCCGTTGGAAACAACGGATAGCATATTAATCGGAAGACTTACAAATGCAATACCGATAGGGAATAAATATTTGATTGGCGATGCACCATTGGGGTATACGTCAAAATATTACTTATTTGATGAAGAAGGTAATTATGTTATTCCAATAGGAAGTATAGGCCATGGTCCCGGACAATATAATAGTATACGCTCTGTTGACACTGATAACAAGAATAAAACTATATTACTGGAAACAATACCCAAATGTTTTGAATACAATTGGGACGGTGTTTTAATTGATGAGAAAATAAAAATGGATTCTGCCGGATATTATCCTTTTCAGACAATGTATGCAGGTAAGAATTTATATTTGTCAACTATCTCATCTCCGGAAACTCGCGAATATAAGGCGTTTTTATATGAAAAAGAGGAAACGGGATTAAAAATAATTCGAACCTATTTGAATTATTTCCAGCGTGAAAAAACAGGGATAAGCAAAGGGAGCTGGGGAACTACAGATGGTAAGATATTCAGGGGGAAAGATCAGATTCGTTATTGGCGCGCCTGGGATGATACCATATTCACGTTCAATGCGAAGCAGGATTTAGAAGTTGCCTATGTATTTGATTATGGAAAATACAAGGCTCCAACAGAATGGATGTTCTCTTACCGAACAGATCAAGCAATGGTCTATCATATATTTCCGGAAATAATTATGGAGTCTAAAAATTATCTGTTTTTCAAATTCAGCTTTGGTAATAATGCACCGGAAAAATTTGAATACGAACAAAGATCTCTTAATCAAGGTAGCTGGCAGACAAGAAAACGTATGAATGTTACAGTATGTTCTATATTTGACAAAAATACAGGTAAACTTATATTATTGAACCAACCTGTCAAACACAAATATTTAGGTTTCCGAAACGATTTGGACGGTGGTCCCTGTTTTTGGCCGAAATATATATCGGCAGAAGACGAAATGGTTACTTGGTGGACTGCAGATGAATTTTTAGACATATATGGACAGCTATCAAATCCTTCTGCAGAATTGAAGTCCATTGCTGAGAAATTAAATTCAGACGATAATCCGGTATTGATGGTGGTGAAACTTAAATAGGGAATCATGGATAATTCATTTTTTAATGTTTGTGATAAGTTTTTACAACTTCACCGGATTTGTGTTGATCCGGCGGATTTGAGAAAACTGTTGTATTCCTCAGATTCTTATCCGTCCTTAAAATCGTTTACGGATATTTTGTCCATTTGGGGTATCAGACACCAAGCTTTAAGAATTGGATGGAATCAATTGATAGAATATGGAACACCGGTAATGCTACACTATCAGGGTGAAATCCCTCGTTTTGTCATAGCAACAGATGTAACCTCAGACGAGATCACTTATTATAAAAGTAACTTAAAGAAGAAAACAGAGCCACGGGACAGTTTTCTCGAACACTGGAACGGTGTTGCTCTGTATGCAATAGAATCTGACTCTTTTTCTTGGAAATGTTATTTTTTGAACAGATTCAAAAAATACAGAATGCTGTTATTATTAGTAATGGCTTGTTTATTAATACTTTCGTTATTTTTGACCGTACCGATTGAAAAGGACTTTTATTTATATGGTTTTTCCATATTGAAGATAATCGGCCTGTTGATTTCTATTTTCTTGTTGAGACATGACTGGGAGAAAAGGGGACGCACAGAACAGAATTTTTGTACACTGACAAAAGCATTCAGTTGTGATGCCGTTTTAAGTTCAAAAGCATCGAAACTCTTCGGGTTGATAAAAATGTCCGATATTGGCATAGTTTATTTTTCAGGTGGATTAATGCTCCTATTATTTTTGTTTTATGGAATTGTAGAAGCTCAAAAAATGTTGGATATATTGGGACTTTTATCTTTTTGTTCTTTGCCCTATATTCTTTTTTCATTGAGTTACCAGCGTTTCAAAGTAAAAAAATGGTGTCCGTTGTGCTTGGGGATATTGATGACTCTGTTAATGGAAATCATCTTAGGAAGTATCCGAATTTTGACAAATGGCTTCTACTTTCCCACAGTATATTATTGTTATATTACCGGACTGTTTTTCTTGGTGTTAGCATTGGTTTGGAATTTGTTAAACAGTTTCATCAAAGCCTATTTAAAAATAGAAGAAAAAGATTTGAATTATTTGGCATTAAAACGTAATAGCCCTGTATTCCGGTCAATGTTGGACCAACAACCAGTTATGGATATGTTTTTTTCAGAAGGAGATATCCTCATCGGCAATCGGAATAGCCATATGGTAACAATCGCTATCAATCTATTTTGCACACCTTGTCTCAACTTGTATAGTCAGCTACAGGATTTGATAAACCGATATCCCAATACTTTTTGTTTGAACATTCGTTTCATGGGTATGGATGAAGAAATACGGGACCAACAAATAGGATTGAGTTTGATAACAATGTATTATCAAGACAAAAGTTTGTTTCTAAAAGCGTTTGGATTTTGGAAAGAACATAAAGACTATCCACTGTTCCAAAAAGAATTTGGTGATATCCGTTTTTCAGATCTTGCTAAACAAGAACAAGCAAAGCATTTTATTTGGAGGAAGCAAATACATCTCAATCAGACACCTGCGGTCTTTGTCGGAAATCGGAAATTGCCGGAGATTTACACTAATGAGGATTTGGTTTATTTTTTGGAATACGGAGTGATAGGAGATCTTTAAGTCCGATCCGGCTAACTAACTATTGGATGCAAAGTTTCAGGAGAGTTTCCTCAAAATTAATCGATTGTCAAAATGATATTTTATGTGCATACTGGATGAATTGTACGGGTATTGGGGAACGCTGATCTATTTTATAAGACTCTCGCGGACTTGCTTCCGCTTGTTATGATCTAATTGTTATCATATTTATAACACAAAAGCATATATCATCTATTACTGCTACCAATATAACGCACTGTTTTTTATATCGCCGACATATTGATAATCACGACATGCATTAAAAAAAGGCTGTTCTGGAAATAAAAGCTGTTAAAAAACATATGATTTTCACTTTGAGAAGCACTAAACAGATGTGTTTTTCTTCGCTAAATTAAGAAATTCTTCATTACAGCAAAAATTTATCTTGTTTAAAACGAAGTTGAAGTTCGTTTTAAACAAAAGTTTTATCGTTTTAAGCGAAATAAAAAGTCGATATTTGACACCCACAGCGTTAACAAATGCAAATATAAGTCTTCTAGAATGAAGAAATAAAAAACAAACCTGTTTCTTTTAAAGCCTATTTACGATCATAATATCTTAATATATACTATTTTTATGTTATTTTGATTTTACCATTTACTTGATTGCTAGAAGCGGAGGATAACAATAGTTTAAAAAGAATGCATGATAAAAACATCCTTTATACACAAAGCTTTCAGCATTTTATTTGAATAAAAAAACAATCTTCAAAAGTCTTTTATTCTACACAAAAACAATCCTGGAAGATTGTTTCATGACTTGATCATTCCCAAACGATTTATCTTCAATGCTTTCCCTTTTCCTGTAAAACGTACATTCATTCAAAGAACAGAGAAACAATTCAAAACTTTTTTTGTTTTCTATTTGCTTTATTCAACACTTCTCCATACATTTGTTGCCGTACACACTGGTAAAGCGTTATTGGTCGGTACATTTTATTGATTACGGAAGCGTTTTAAAGATATTATCTTGGTTTAGAAACTTCGACAATTTCAGAACAATGGGATAATAGACAACAGAACGCTCACGTACCTTTCCTTGTTATATCTGTTCATAGGCATTGTTATATGTAATGTCTTTATGGATATATAAATAAAAGGGCGTGAGTTGTTGTTTATATTCATTGTTCGGGCAGTCGAAGGCCTCTAAACCAGATATAATCAACAATCCTCACGCCTCTTTTATTTGTATAACCATCCACTTGGGGATTGATGGATATCTAGTATTAGTATTTGTATGAAAAATCATGTTCTCAGTTTTTTTCATCGGTTCGCCTTGATACTATTCTTATCAGGGATGTTTATCTGTCAGGCCTATGCGCAAAGAACTACCGTTAAAGGTATTGTAAAAGATCATTCAGGAGAAGCACTTATCGGTGTGAATGTTATGGAAAAAGGAAAGACCAATGGGACCATAACCGGTAGTGACGGAATGTTCAGTCTGAATGTATCTGGGAAAAAACCGATATTAGTATGCTCTTATATCGGTTATGTAACAGAGGAAATTCCTGTCGTCAGCCAGGAAATGCTCACAATCACGCTAAAAGAAGACACCGAAGAACTGGACGAAATACTGGTTATCGGTTACGGCACGGCTAAGAAAAAAGACCTGACTGGTGCTATTTCCCGTGTAAAAGCAGAAAAAATGGAAGCAGAAGCTCCACGGTCTGTCCAGGACCTGCTACGTGCCAGTGCAGCCGGTTTATCCATCAGTATGTCTACCGATGCAGCCGGTACAGCCGACTTGCAGATACGAGGGAAAAACACATTAAGCGCAGGTTCGGCTCCCCTGATCGTACTGGATGGTGTCATTTACGACGGTTCCATGCAGGATATCAATGCCATGGATGTCGAAAGCATCGATGTTCTGAAAGATGCCAGTTCAGTCGCTGTCTATGGGGCCAAAGCGGCGAATGGCGTTATTGCTATTACGACAAAAAAGGGGAATACGGGCAAGCCGGTTATCACTTTTAATGCCAATGTCGGCCTGGTACATAATTCGCGACTACCTAAGACTGTCGACGGAGCAGGCTTTCTGGCTTTCCGTCAGGAATATGCAGAAGGCTTGTTATCACAAGACGAGTTAACCGCACAACCCGGCAAATATGCCGACCCGCGAACCTTGTCATCGATGGGAATCGATCCATTGACATGGTATAATTACGATCAGAAAAATCCGGGTTCAGCCCTGCCTGATGACAAGACACTGGTCACGACCTGGCTAACCCGTCTGAATCTACAGAACATCGAGATTGAAAATTATCTGAATGGTGTGGAAACCAATTGGGATGACATTGTTTATCAGACCGGCCTGCAACAGGATTATACCACCAGTATTTCCAACCGTACGGATAATTTCTCTTATTACTGGTCGTTAGGATATGCCGACCGTGAAGGAGTAAAAACCGGCGACCGCTACCGGAACTTCCGCTCACGACTGAATCTGGAATCAAAGGTTACTTCTTTTCTTACTGTCGGACTGAATTCCCAGTTCGCAACCCGTATCGGCGGTTATCTGGCAGCTGATGTCGACCAGCGTGAACATAATTCGCCTTACACGACTAATGAAATTGACAACCTGGATAGTCCGTACCGGATGTATCCCTCCGGCGACAACAATACAAAAAATCCGTTCTTCGACAACCTGTACCGTGACAGACGCGATATAAACCATGATTTCAATGCCAATTTGTATGCCATCCTGAAACTACCCTTCGGCCTGGAATATCAAATGAATTTTACTCCCCGTTACCATTGGTACGAATACATGAACCATGAATCGTCCCAGCATCCCGAATGGGCCGGGGAAGGCGGCAAGTCGGAACGTAAAAACGAGAAAACGTTCAACTGGCTGCTTGACCATATTGTACGCTGGAAACAGGAGTTCGGAAAGGATCACCGTGTAGAAGCAACATTCCTGTTCAATGCGGAAAAAGGACAATGGTGGCAAACGGTAGCCAAGAACCAGCAATTTACCCCGAGCGACGTACTGGGATATCATAACATCGGAGCAGGAGCCATTCCATCCGTTTCCAGTAACGATACTTATAAAACGGGGGATGCGCTGATGGGACGTATATTCTACTCTTTTAAGGATAAGTATCTGATCACAGCCTCGGTACGCCGTGACGGTTATTCCGCTTTCGGACAGATGAATCCGCGTGCCACATTCCCTGCCGTGGCTTTAGGATGGGTCTTTACTTCCGAAAAATTCATGGAGGCATCGGGCAGCTGGCTGAATTACGGAAAACTCCGTTTCTCCTGGGGACAGAACGGGAACAGGGATATCGGTCAATATGATGCATTGGCTTCCCTCAACTCCGGACTGCATCCCTATATCGACCAGAACGGAAATGTGTATGTTACCTCCCAGATATACATCAACCGTATGCCGAACAATACATTGAAATGGGAACGTACTGCCTCTTATAATATAGGTATCGACTTCTCTGTGTGCGGTGACAGACTGAGCGGTAGCATGGAAACCTACATGGCCGAAACCAACGACCTGCTGGTTAACCGCTCCCTGCCCTCTATTTTAGGATATGACAATGTGAAGGCCAACCTGGGAACACTGATCAACCGTGGTTTTGAACTGACCTTGAATGCCAATGTGATAGAGAACAGAAACTTCTCATGGAATTCGAGCGGAACCTTCTCTTTCAACCGGCGGAAGATCAAACATCTGTACGGAGACAAAGAAGAAATAAAGGATGCCGACGGGAATGTGATCGGTTATAAAGAAGCGGACGACCTGGCAAACAAATGGTTTATCGGGCATGATACGGATCAGATCTGGGACTATGAACGCGACGGCGTCTGGCAACTCGGAGAAGAAGAAGAGGCTGCCAAATATGGGAATAAGCCGGGTGATTTCAAATATATCGACCAGAACAGCGACGGGGTAATGGATAATGATGACAAAATATTCCAGGGTTACACCACTCCACGCTTCCGCTGGTCCTGGAGAAATGAGTTCACATTCTATAAGAACTTCAATTTATCCTTTATGGTGTATTCGCACATCGGGCAATACGGAACCTTCAACCGGGCAGCCAATACGGGAGGAATGTTTGACCGCTACACCGTTGTAGATATCCCGCGCTGGACAAAAGATAATCCGACGAACGATTACGGACGCCTGGGTTCCAAGAACATCGGCAGTAATTATGTAAAGAAAACATTCGTGCGTATGGAAAACATCACATTGTCATATAATGTACCGCAGGACTTCCTGAAAAGATTCTCCGTACAGAACATGCGTTTCTCCGTTGCCGTCCGTAATCCGTTCGTCATCACGGGATGGACTTTCGGCGATCCGGAAGGCGGTGACACGACGCTGAGAACCGTCAATTTCGGTGTAAACTTTACTTTATAAACATTGATTAACCCATAAGAATTAAGATTATGAATCAGAATAATAAAAAATACCTGGTACTGGCCTTAGCAGCCTTACCTTTACTGAATTCCTGCAGTGACAGTTGGCTCGACCCGAAGCCGCTATCTTTTTATACTCCTGAAAACACCTATGTAGATGCTGCCGGTTTGTATTCGGCACTGGTAGCGTGTGAACGTAATATGCGCCACGAATTCTTTACGGACGGCGCTCCGATCCTGACGGAAATGTACACCGCAGATATTGCCGTACATGGGAAAACCGACGAAAGCGGTTCGTTGGTGGACTTCGATAACGAGATGCTTCCTGCCCGAACCAAGAATGATATGAAAGGCAAGAACGGCTGGTATTGGGCAGAAGGTTTTAAAGGAATCAAGTACGCCAATATCGTGATCAGCCGTCTGGATGCCGCCACTTTTAAGGATGAGGCGGAGCGGAATGCCGTACTGGGCGGGGCCTATTTCCACCGCTCCTATCGTTACTATAAACTCACCCACCAGTTCGGAGACGTTCCCTGGTTAAGTGAAGAAATTACCCGGCCGAAACTCGACTTTTACTCCTATGACCGTTGGAGTATTCTTGAGCAATGTAAAAAAGATATGGAATTCGCTTACCAATGGGTACCCGAACAAATGGACCGGGGCCGAGCCAACAAAGATGCCTGCGGTATGTTACTGATGAAAATATGCATGTCATTGGGAGACTTTGACCGAGCCATCGAAGTTGGAAAGGAAGTCGTCGCCCGGCACCCGCTGATGACACAGCGCTTCACGACCAACCAGAACAAGCCCAATACGAATTTAATGCATGACCTGCATAGCGTAGAAGCCAAAATAGACATGAGCAACACGGAAGGCATCATGTATGTGGTAGCCTACCCCGACATCGTCGAAGCCGGAGACAAACGTATTTATACGATGCGTAACGGACTCCCTTACTGGGCAAAAGGGGCAGCGATCAAGACACCCGACGGAAAATCAGGAACAGCCATCGTCCCTGCTTCCGAAGATAAAAACACGGAAATTGACAATGATGCCAACTACGGCCGTGGCATCGGAACCTGTCGTCCTACGAATTATTTCCAGTATGAGATCTGGACCGACAAGGAAAAGGACGACCTGCGCAGTCCGAACAATCATGACAGCTGGAAACGAATGGAAGACCTGCGGTATAATGAGCCGAGCCTGAAGAAGAACAACAGCCCGTGGTATGGCCAGCAACTGGTTCGTCCGAACGACATCTCCGTGGCAGACTCCATCCGTTGCTGGTACATGTGGCCGCATTATAAACTGTTTGTCCCGGACCCAACGAAAACTCAGGATCTTCAGGGTGGAGAAACACCCTGGTATATCTATCGTTCAGCAGAAACCTATCTGATGATGGCCGAATGCTATTACTGGAAAGGCGACAATGCCAACGCCACCTCCATGCTGAATATCGTCCGTGCACGTGCCGGAGCAGAGCCTTTGACCGGCACGATCGGTATAGCAGAAGTACTGGCTGAACGTGCCCGTGAGTTGTATTATGAAGAGAACCGCCACGTAGAACTGGTCCGTATATCCTATCTGTATGCCAAAACAGGCAAAGCATGTGAGGCTTTCGGAGGACGTATCTATACCCTGAATAATTTCTCAGGACCAGGTGGAACCGGAACAAACAACAAAGATGTAGGCGTGAATTTCTATTTTGACTGGGTGATCAAGCACAATAACTTCTATAATAAAGGTATCGTTATCCCTTATGGCGAATATCGCCTGAGTGTACATCATGTACTGTGGCCCGTTCCGGAAAATGCGATCAAGACAAATACCGGAGGAGTTATCAATCAGAATATCGGATATCCGGGAGCAGAAAACAACATCACTCCCCTGAAAGTAGGTGAAGTAATTCCTGAAACAGAATAGACCAATGATAAGAAGCGCAATTCATTAGAAACATCAACAATGCGCTATGCCCCGGACGATCGGAAGAAAGTGGAATACACCGGATTCGGAGACTCCGGGGCTAAAAAACAAAATACCGATTGACTGGTGTCCAATTCCTTATCGGCATAAACCTAAAATCAAACACCAGATCAATCGGTATATTTTTTACAACTTTATTATTCGTAATATCTTATCTGTCGCCCCGGCATTGCCATTTACAAACTGTCCGGCACTTTCGCCCGCAGCTTCCAGCACTTCATGATAGGTCAGCAATTCATCCATCTTCTCGCAGAAGGATTGTTTATCTGATACGGAGAAGCCGCCTCCCACCTTGATCAGGTCTTTTGCTTCCTTGAATTTATGATATTTCGGACCGAATAAAACAGGGATGCCATACACTGCCGCTTCAAGCGTGTTATGAATACCCGCTCCGAAACCGCCACCAATATAAGCGATCGTTCCGTACCGGTAAATAGAAGACAATAAACCGAAACTGTCAATGATCAGGCAATCTTTACCTTCTAACGAAAACGGATCCTGCTTCACATCCGATAAACGGACAGAGGGACGTTTCAACAGTGACTCGATATACATAAGATGTTCCCGATGGATCTCATGCGGCGCAATGATTAATTTAATCTCTGGATGCTCATTGAAATAAGGGATCAGTATCTCCTCATCCTGAGGCCAGGAACTTCCGGCAATAAGAGTAAAGTGTTTCTCTTCTCCTCCTTCACAAACAAAACGTTCCACATTGGGCAATTCACGGGCCTGGTTGCGAACGTCCAATACCCGGTCGAAGCGGGTATCACCGGTAACCGTCACATTCCTGATACCAAATTCATTCAATAATTCTTTCGAGCGATCGTCCTGTACGAACAAATGTGTGAAGCAATAAAGCATCTTCCGATATGAATAACCAAACCATTGGAAAAACAGCTGGTCACGACGGAATATGGCAGAAATGATATAAACAGGGATGCCTCTGCGCTTTAGCTCATGCAGATAATTTCCCCAAAACTCATATTTTATAAATACGGCAATAGCCGGGTTTGCCAGATTCAGGAATTTCTTCACCCGGTAAGGCGTATCGAAGGGCAGATAGCAAATGACATCTGCCCCGTTATAATTCTTACGGACTTCATATCCCGAAGGGGAAAAGAAAGTAAGTAGTATTTTATACTCCGGATGTTCCGCCTTGATCTTCTCCATCATCGGACGTCCCTGTTCGAACTCGCCCAGGGAAGAAGCATGAAACCAGATATATTTTGCATTCCGGTCTATCTTCTCACGAAGAATGGAATTCGTTTTCCACTGCCCCAGACGCATGATCCGGGCCTTCTTATGGAATGGAGAAATCAACGCAATGATAAATGCGTAAAAGTGGATTGCCAGACTATACATAACTTATTTAAGCACTTCAATCGCTCTTTCGATACGGCGAATAGATTCTTCTTTTCCTAATGCTTCTGTAATATCAAATATATGAGGACCTTTTCCTTCACCGACTAATGCCAAACGGGTAGCATTCATTATATTACCCAAATGGTAGCCTTTGCTTTCGATCCAGGCTTTCACCTCTTCTTCCGTTCCTTCGATATCGAACGGTTCACGAACGCGCAGTACTTCGATCAGTTCTGCCAACTGGGCAGCAGAATCGGCCTTCCAACGTTTTTTTGTTGTCTTCTCATCGTATTCGGTCGGAGCAACAAAGAAGAATGCACAAACATCCCATAATTCTTTAATAAAAGAAACACGGTCTTTCATCATACCGACAACCTTCTCCACATATGCCGGATCGGCTTTTATACCGTGGCTTTCAAGGATAGGCATGAACAATGTTGCTACTTCTTTATTGTCTTTTTTCTGGATATACTGGTGGTTGAACCATTTTCCCTTTTCATAGTCGAACTTGGCACCGGCCTTGCTGCAACGGGTAAGATCGAAATAGTTGATCAGTTCGTCCATACTCATGATTTCCTGATCGTTACCTGGATTCCATCCTAACAGGGCCAGGAAGTTAACAACCGCTTCCGGCAGGTAACCGCTTTCACGGTATCCTGAAGAGATATCACCGGTTTTAGGGTCATGCCATTCCAACGGGAATACAGGGAATCCCAGACGGTCACCGTCACGCTTGCTCAGTTTACCGTTTCCTTCCGGTTTCAATAACAAAGCCAGGTGGGCAAACTGCGGCATCGTATCTGCCCAACCCAGATAACGGTACAGCAATACATGAAGGGGAGCGCTCGGCAACCACTCTTCGCCACGGATCACATGAGTGACTTCCATCAAGTGGTCATCGACAATGTTTGCCAGGTGGTATGTAGGCAACTGGTCAGCCGATTTATATAATACCTTATCATCCAGGATAGAAGAGTTGATTACCACTTCACCACGGATAATATCATTCACATGAATATCTTCGTTCGGCTCGATCTTGATACGGACAACATACTGGTTTCCGGCATCGATCAACGCCTTTGTCTCTTCAGCAGAAAGTGTCAGGGAGTTACGCATCTGCAAACGGGTGGAAGCATCATACTGGAAATTAGCAATTTCCTGACGTTTGGCATCCAGTTCAGCCGGTGTATCAAATGCAATATAAGCCAGACCGTCATTCAGCAACTGGTCGACATATTGCCTGTAAATAGCTTTTCGCTCGCTCTGACGGTACGGACCGTATTCGCCACCAAAGTTCACACCTTCGTCGAATTTGATACCCAACCAGGTAAGCGCTTCAATAATATAAGCCTCCGCTCCCGGAACAAACCGTTGAGAGTCGGTATCTTCAATACGTAAGATCAAATCTCCGCCATTCTGTTTGGCAAATAAATAGTTGTATAAAGCTGTACGAACACCTCCGATATGCAGCGCCCCTGTCGGGCTGGGTGCAAAACGGACTCTAACTTTCCTTTGAGTCATAATTATTTCATTCTATAATAATGCGGCAAAAGTAGTCCTTTTTTTTCTCTTACTAAACTTTTTTATGTACATTTCGCCCTCAAATGAGAATCTTATGAAACTAAAAAACTATAGTATACACCCAGCCGTATATTTCATCGTGGCATCTTTGCTGATCGCCTACTTTTTTCCTCGCGAGGGAAAGTTCCGTTACCAGTTCTATGAAGGTAAACCCTGGAGGTACGGATTACTGACGGCTCCAAGCGATTTTCCTATCTACAAGACTGATGCAGAAGTCGATGCCGAGAAAGATAGTGTTTTGAAAAACTTCGAACCGTATTTCCGTATGGATGCGACTGTCGAGAACACGGAAGTCGACAAATTACGGGCCGCCTATACCGATGGCCTGAACCGGAAAGCGACACCTGCCTATATGCATTATATCGAAAATAGTTTGATCAGCCTATATAAAAACGGGATTATCTCATCACAGGAACAGGAAAAACTGAAAAAGGATAACTATGAGCGTGTCAATCTGTTGGAGAACAATATCGCTCATTCCCGATATGCCAGTGACTTTTTCACCATAAAAACGGCTTATGAGTTTATCATAAACAACTGTCCGCCGCGGCTAGACAAATCGGTCCTGCAATCCTGCGATATAAATAACTATCTGAAGGAAAATATATCGTATGATGAAGCGATGTCAGAGAAAGTAAAAGACGATATGCTCCGGAGCGTATCCCTGGCGAACGGTATGGTACAGGCCGGAGAACGTATTGTAGACAGGGGGGAGATTATTGATAACCATACATATAATGTACTGCGTTCGTTGAAGATTGTGCACGAGACCAAATCGGGTGGAGCACAACGCCAAAGCATTATTCTCGGAGGGCAGTTTGTATTGGTCTGCGGCATTATCTTCTGTTTCTGGTTATACCTGTGGTCTTTCCGGTTAAAGATATTGCACAACAGGCGGAATGCGCTTTTCCTTATTCTATGCATATTTGTCAGTTGCATATTAACGGAGTTATGCGTCACTTATGCGCTGTTCAATGTTTATATCCTGCCTTATGCGATCGTGCCTATTGTTGTCCGGACCTTCTTCGATTCGCGTACAGCCCTATTTACGCATCTGGTCATCGTGCTGATCTGTTCGCTGATGGTACCTTTCCCGCATGAGTTCCTGCTGTTACAGATCATTGCCGGAATGGTGGTTACATTCAGTCTGAGAGACCTGTCGGAACGTTCGCAACTGATTCGCTGCGCATTCCTGATCTTTATGTCCTATACGTTATGTTATATAAGCCTTGCCCTGTATCAGGAGGCGGACTTCAACAAGATCAACTGGTTGATGCTTCTATACTTCGGTATCAATTTCATCCTGCTGATGTTTACTTACATCCTGGTTTATATGCTGGAAAAAACATTCGGATATGTATCGAGCATCACGCTGGTGGAACTATCCAATATCAATACGCCTATTCTTAAAAAGTTGTCGGAAACATCTCCCGGAACATTCCAGCATTCCTTGCAGGTCTCTATCCTGGCATCGGAAGCCGCTGCAAAAATCGGAGCAAATGCCCAACTGGTCCGTACAGGAGCCATGTATCATGATATTGGGAAGATGGCAAACCCGGCTTTCTTCACCGAAAACCAAAGTAGCGTGAATCCGCACAGCCAACTAAGTTTCGACCAGAGTGCCAAAGTGATCATAAATCATGTCACCGATGGAGTCAGGATCGCTGAAAAGGCATTGTTGCCCAAGGCTGTCGTCGATTTCATCCGTACACATCACGGATTAGGAAAGGCTAAATATTTCTATAATTCATTCAGAAACCAATATCCGGATAAAGAGATCGACGAAAAGACGTTTACTTATCCGGGACCGAACCCGTTCTCGAAAGAGACTGCCGTGCTGATGATGGCAGACTCCGTTGAAGCCGCCTCCCGCAGCCTGAAAGAGCATACGGAAGAAAGCATCAGACAGTTGGTGGATAAAATTATTGACGGACAGATAGCAGACGGATTACTGAAAAGTGCCCCGCTGACGTTCCGGGATGTAGAGACGATCAAAAGCGTATTTGTCGACAAGCTGAAAACAATGTTCCACACCCGTATCAGTTATCCCGACCTGAAGAAATAGTTTCGAGCAATCCTCCACAGGCGTCTTCCAGTAAATCGAGTACCAACTCAAAACCGGAAGCGCCCCCATAATACGGGTCAGGGACATGATCATACAACTTATTACGGGAATATTCCGTCATCTGATGTATTTTGGCTACTGATTCCAGATCGGGAGCTTTCCGTTTCAGGTCATCTATATTCCGGTTGTCCATTCCGATGATCAGATCAAAATCATAAAAGTCAGTCGTACGAACCGGACGGGAAATAGAATCCAGCATATATCCCCGGCGGGAGGCATGCGCCCTCATCCGCTGGTCGGCACGTTCTCCCTCATGGTATCCCATGATACCTGCCGAATCGACTTCTATATAATTGTCAAGGCCGGCATCTTTTACCAGCTTCTTCATCACAGCCTCCGCCGACGGAGAACGGCAAATATTCCCCAGACAAACAAACAATATCTTATACTCTTTCTTCTCTCCCATAATTTTCAATTCTCAATTTTCAATATTCAATTATCAAGCCGGGTCCACATCATAATGCACCAGCAATTGCCTGAATGGCAAATAGCGTTGCATCTCTGAATGAACAGCCTCCAGTATTTCCCTGACAGGGGCGATGGCGGCGGCTATCTCTATTTTCAACACAATCTTCTTGATATGCAAAGTCTGCACACGTGTTACCGGAGGGGTGACAGGTCCCAGTACCCGCTCTCCGAGACGGGCATGCAGTTTCTCGGCATAGATCACCGACAGTTCCTGCAAAACCGACTCATTGCGGCTCCGGAGCACCAACACGATCAACCGGTAATAAGGAGGATACCGGAACATGCTACGCTCGCTCAACTGCAAACGAACCATTTCCTTATAAGCAAAATGCTGCACCATCCGTATCAGAGGATGTTCCGGCTGGGAAGTTTGTAAAACAACCGTACCACGTTTATCCCTTCTCCCTGCTCGTCCGCTTACCTGCACCATCAGTTGGAAAGCACGTTCGTGAGCCCGGAAATCGGGATAGTTCATCAGGTTATCGGCATTCAGGATTCCAACAACACTGACATTTCCGAAATCCAACCCTTTCGACAGCATCTGCGTTCCGATAAGGATTTGCGTCTTTCCTTTCTCGAAGTCGGAAATGATGCGTTCGTAAGCCGTACGGGTACGCGCCGTATCGAAATCCAACCGTTCGACCTTCGCCGAAGGGAACAGGGAAGCTATTTCCTCCTCCACCTTCTCTGTCCCAAAACCCATCATCTTCAACTCCGTACTCTGGCATTCCGGACAATGAGGCGGTAACTGGATAGTATATCCGCAATAATGGCAAACCAATTGGTTATGATATTTATGATAGGTCAGGCTGACATCACAGTTCACGCAATGAGGCACCCAGCCACAACTCTTACATTCGATCAGCGGGGCAAACCCACGCCTGTTCTGGAACAAGATAGCCTGTTCACCGCGTGCCAGGGACGCATTTACTTTCTCGACCAATAACGGGGAGAAAAGTGTATCCTTCATGATCTTTTTCCGCTTCAGTTCCTTTATATCGGCAGTTATAATCTCCGGCATCAGGCAGTCACCGTAACGGGTAACCAACTCTACCAGTCCATACTTACCAGTCGTTGCATTGAAATAAGAATCGATCGAAGGGGTAGCAGATCCTAGCAGCGTCTTTGCCCCATGCATTCCCGCCAGCACGATTGCAGCATTGCGGGCATGGTAACGAGGGGCCGGATCTTGCTGCTTATACGTATTTTCATGTTCCTCATCCACAATGATCAGTCCCAGGTCCTTGAATGGCAGGAAGAGAGAAGAACGTACACCCAGCACTACCATCGGTTCGTTCCCATGCAGGAGTTTGTTCCATACTTCCACACGCTCGTTATCCGAGAATTTCGAATGATATACCAAGAGCTTATTACCGAACAGTTTAGCCAGCCGTTCGGTGATCTGCGTCGTAATAGCTATTTCAGGAAGCATATATAGAACCTGGCGTCCCAGCTTCAGAACCTCGTCTATCAGCCGTACATAAATTTCCGTCTTACCGCTGGAAGTAACTCCGTGAAGCAGACAAACATCTTTAGATGTAAAGGTATCATGTATTTCGCTATACGCTTTCTCCTGTGCCGGACTAAGCGGACTGAGAGGTTGCAAACGGCATACCGGAACCTGCAAACGCCCCACTTCTTTTTCATAGCTTTCAAGGACTCCCTGTTTCAGCAACCCGTCCAATATCGTTGATGAACAACCGCTGCGTTCCAGTAATTCTTTTTTGGATACTTCCACGGTTAATGCCGGATTTAATGCGTGGCTCAGATCAAGGAAGCAAACCAGCAAAAGTTCCTGCTTCTTGGCCCGCTTAAAATCAGCAAAGGCTTCCTGCAAGCGTTCTTCGGTTGCATATTCCTGAGACAGACGGATAAATGTCTGCATCTTCGGAACAAACCCGCGTTTCATCTCTTCGCTGACCTCCACTGCCCCACGGGCCATCAGGGAAGCAACTACGGGAACGACATTGCGCAGGCCTGTTTTCTTTTCCAACTCCGAAACTGTTAACTTGAGCACTCCTTTAAAAGCATCCAGCACAGCCTGCTCATTAGGACGCAAAGGACCGTCCGCCTCAAAATCGGCATTATAGGTGACAGCCGTCTCGCTTTCCAGTTTCAGCCCGGAAGGTAAAGCCGCTTTATAGACATCTCCCAGTTTACACATATAATAAGAGGCGATCCATTTCCAAAAACGAAGTTGCGGCCTCCTTAGTACTGGGCTGGCATCCAGCAGGGCATAAATCTCCTTCGTCTCAAAGTCCGTATTCGGCCTGCGTTCATGTACTTCCATCACAATGGCAGTATAGTAACGTTTCTTGCCGAAATGAACAATGACCCGGCAACCGGGAGTTACGGCTGCCTCCAGATCCGTCGGAATACTATATGTATAGCTATTCTCCAACGGCAGGGGTAGTATGACATCTGCATATTTCATTTCCGAGGCCAAAAGTAACAAAAAAGGCCGGACTGTTAAAGCCCGGCCCCTCATATCTTCTGTCTGTTATCAGAACAAGATAGCGGCTGTCACCGACCATCCGCGGTTCTTGGCATTCAGATCATATTTTTCCGCACTGTAATTATCAGTCAGTCCCAGGCCATAGTTTATACCGACCTGCAAATGGCTGATCAGTTCCACACCTGCACCAAAATTAAGACCGGCACTAAAGTTTTTCGCTTTCACCTGTCCTACTACACTTCCGGGAATCTCCCAGAATTTATCGCCACCTACACGGAAACCGATATACGGACCGGCAGCCAGATATCCTTTAATGATAGGCAATCCGAATTTCCATTTCAAATTCACCGGGACATCGATATAATCTGTTTTCACATTCGTGGAAGTTCCTGTCTCCGATTTCACATCCATCCCTTTCTGTGAATAGAGGATAGCCGCATCCAACCCTACTCCAATCAGAGGAATCGTTGTCTCGATCATCGGACCGATCTGGAAACCAGTCACATTATCCGCTTTCAGAATATCTGAATTCAAATGAACGGACGATATATTCAAACCGCCTTTTACCCCAAACTTCAATTGGGATTTAGCGGGAACAGCAATAAATGCCATCAAAATAATCAAAACTAAACCTGTAACCTTTTTCATATTGCCTGTTTTTTATAAATACTATCTGCAAATAAACATACTTTTCCAATAATAAACAAGTATTCCGTCTTAACTGTTCAGTCTTTGAAAAAGAAAAGCATGGACCACCGACGGAGCTCATCCCGTCAACCGAACCATGCTTCTTTTCCTAATTATTATGGCAAAATAATTAAAAACAGATCCTAAAAGGACAGCAAACTGGGAATGGAACAAGAATAGAAAGACATCAGATGTCTTGTTTTTCTCATCCGGCCTTTCCTCGAAGCCGTCGAAATAATATGCCTTGCAGGTCTTCTGACTTACTTCCGGATCAAGCGCCTTCCCATTCCCCTTACAGAACAGTGGCAAAAGTATGCCTGATACGTTATGAAGCTCACAGCAGCGGGACTGTCCGGGATTCACACCCGGTTCCCTTTTAATCCTTACCCGCGGATACAGGCTCGGAACAATGCATAGCGCAAATATAGAGATATTTTTTCATCTTTTGGTAGCAGATCCTATAAATTTTATTTATTATGTTTACGATATTCATCTATTGCGTCTTTCGCCGGAGCTTTAATCAATTTTTGTTCACGAACAGCACGGGATTGATTGAAATAATCGTCCAATAACTGAATATCAAATTCATCTATCATCCGGTCTGCTGAAATCGAATCATGTTCACTGGTGATCATCACTGCCCCTATACGTCCGGGATCAGAGATAGAAACAAGATCACCGTACTTTCTTTTCAAAGCGGTCAATTTCTCCCAGTTATTATCGAGATGTACCAATTTACGGTCAAGGTTGACTGTAGCCACAGCATAATTATAATAGTTCGTACTTGAGGCGACCATCTCTCCCAATGGGTTACGTATCTCCGACGGAGCATTCAGAAAACCATAGGCACAAACAAAATAAGCCTGACAGGAATAAGCCCATTTGCTTTGTTCCAAACCTCCGTGATACATTGATGGAAACAAAATTATGTCCGGTTTTTGCTGAGCATACCGTTCCCTCAACTCATCAAAATTAAGATCGAAACAAACAGCACAAGCAACAGTCCCGAAATCACATAGCAGGAGTTCTGCTTCATCAGAAGGCATGATCTCATTCATTTCCTGGATAGTAGGAAAATTCTTATTATATATACCGGCTACTTTTCCACGTCGGTCAAGCAGTATACATGAATTCCACCAGCTTCCGTTTTCTTCCCTTTTGGTTCCAAAAGCAATATAACAGTGATTATCTTTTGCTACCGAAGCCAGGTAATCCTTTACCTGATCTTTCCTTACTTTATAATATTCAAACTGCTCTGCCGTAGTTAATCCGGAAGGACGATCGCATGCTTCCGTTAATAATATCAGATCCGGCTTATGTAATAACACTTTTGACAACTGCCTTTGCCAGTAATCGATCATCTGATCGACCATTTGCTGATAACTCATCTGATTATTTACGGAAACCGCAACCCCTCCACCTCCGATAGTGACTATTTTCACCGGATTCTTTGCCCGGGCTGCCAACACGACTGTAAAAACAGTTATAAAAATCAGGTAAACAGAATGTTTCATCTTCTTTCAGGTTATTTATGTTCCTCAATCACTGCAGGTGTACCGTCTAAGGAAAACAGAATTTTCCAACCGGCAACGGACGCCCCCAGTCTGCCATTTTCTTTAATCAATAGTGCCTCATCGGGTGTTATTTCCGGAGAACCGGCATCATCGACAAACAACACATGCAGGAAATAATCTTTCATCTGCTTGACAGCCGGTGAAACTTCCAACCGCCAGGCACCAGTTTGTATCTGGGGTTTCGGCCAGCAATTCTTATTTAAAGGGTAATTGATGCCATTCACCCAGGCCTCTTTACCTTCTCCACCTATCAGTTCCAACCGGGCATTTTCAGGATAAAGGGTAAAACTTGTCAATCGCCCTCCTCCGTTCTCTGCTACCATTCGATTCTCAACTACTTCCGGTTCATGAACCGTATGAAGCAAGAAACGTTTTTCAAAATCCTTCCTGGTACTTTCTACGCGATCGAAAACGACTATTACAGGACGGAATGTTGTATTTCTCCGCAGGTAAATAATCTCCCGCTGTGCAAGGCTGACCCTTTCCCGGTCATAGGCTTTAGTTGCATCTCCAACAGCATAAGTATATTCATCTGTCTCCCGGCACAATGTGATTCCATCCAAATGAGCATGGCCGCCGGGCAGGATATCAGTCAGCTTCGTCGGTTCCTCTTCCCGGTAAGGTTGTCCCCCGTCATTGGATACCGAACGGCCATATACCTTATATTCCTGTTCTGGATCAAATACAATAATCCCGTTATGGGCAATTGTACGGGTAAAATAATTACACCAGTGCGTACTTCCGTATCCGCCGTTTTCACAACCTTCATCATACATTCCGGAATCAATTGCCAGGGGTGACTTATAGTGGATCGTGAACGTATTTTCATCCCGGTGATGATGATTCGCCGAATAGAAAGGGACAGAACGGAACTGAAGCAAAGTTGTCTCTTCATCCCAACGATCCCGTGCTATAACAACTCCGGCATTTCCAAAATCCCGACTCAAAGGTAACGGTATTGTTTTATCATCCGGTGCAACCGGCCTAACGCTCTTATCAGCATACAAGATTCGGGCGAACGGATCTTTTGTCGGTTTGGCCAGCCAAGCTGCATAGGGATTTTTATAGATTCCGGCAGAAATATACAATAGTTCCTGTTCATCCTGCAAGTCGGTATCAACCGAGTAAGCGTCCCCCGTATTCGCGAACAAACCGTCTCCCTGCCGTCCGTATATCCAGAAAAGAGGTATTTCTGCCTGCCAGGGGAAATACACACATTCATTCGTAGCACTTGACATGACACTGTGCGTTCGTCCCGATAAATAAGGAGCACTGTAATTCCATCCCATATGATAGCCGCCTTTCTCTGTGATCCATCCTTGTACAGGAAAATACCCCCGAACCCAATGTTCACGTATCTCCAGTAATTTTTCTCTCAGCTCCGGTTTATCCGTAACCAAAGCCAGCAATCCGGTCAGCAAAGAAAGATTACCCCAGCGTGAATGTCCGCCAACATAATCCGCATAAGCCGAGAAATGCCAGTTCGTGTCCAAATGATCCAGTATTGCCTTTTCAATAGCCAGTTTCTCCCGGACAGTCAGAAAATGGTACAACCAATCATAGGCTACAGCCAGCGACATTAATCGTCCGCGGTATTCATCGTCATTTCCGACAGGACCGTCGTCCACCATCACCTGTACCCATTCTTTTACCCATCGGATATAGTTTTCATCTTCCGTCACCACAGCTACAAACGCCATATTACGCCCGATATCCCAATGTTTGAGATACCTTCCCCTACCCAACACCTCCGGAGAGAATTGTAAGGTCTGTTCTTTAAGATAAGACAATAATTCACTCCACTCCTGCCTGAACTCACCACGAACACGTTCACGGATAACCGGTAAATCCGTATCACGAAAATATAACCTGGGATGTCCCGGGTAAACTTTCACCCGGGAGGTATCCGAATGGATTATTACCGACGGTATTTCTTTTTGTCCGATCGTATACCCTCATTGTCCATACGCATCCGTAAAAGGGAAAACGGAAAATATTCCTATCATCCCCTTTATTCCGGTCCTTATATATCGATGTACCTTGCTCTTCATTCTTGTTTGAATTTAGAATTATTACAACCTCCTTGCCTCCTGTTTGAATCTGAACCGCCGGACAAAATAATCAAGTCCTGTGATATGGCTGGAAGGGAACCAGCAAAGCAGAAACAAAGCAGCCATTTCGATCAGATTCTTATTTACGACCCAATAACTTCCCTCTACATGAACATTTACTCCCAAGCTTGCAAACGGGGGATAAGCCAGATAATAGAATAACAGTAGTACGATCCCGAATATCTTACAATATCTGGAACATATTCCCAGAAACAATCCCAACCCCAGCAGAATCAGCCCCCATTCATTCATCAAATCCACACAACGCAGTACGGTTTCCGACTCAGTCATGCTTTTAAACAAGGGAGCAAACGGACCTGTCGTATTTTGTAAATAGGCTTTGGCAGTCCAGCCCGGAGTATAAAATTTGATCAATCCTTCATACAAAAAATGCCAGCCGATCAATACACGTAACAACGTAAGAGCCCATAACTGGCCTGTTGAATATTTTATTTCTTTTTCCATGATATATCGATTGATAATAAGTTTATTCGATTATGACTTTCTCATTCACTTTATCCCAATGAACAGGTCGCCGGTGTTCATAAGCCAGATTTGCCAGATTAAAAGTGACCGCCTCTTCGAACCCGACATCGATCCCACAACTGGTAGTTCCGAATCCTCGAATAGCATCGATCCATTCTTTCAGATGCAGGAAAGTGGCGTCAATGACTTTCCCGTCGATATAGGTCGGACCATAACCACTTTTCAGGTAAGTCTTGGCCGTGGCCGAAGATATTGCGTCCACATCAGCACACGGTTCGTAATAATACATGGGATCGTCTGAGCTTATCGCATGTTCTTTGTATCGCTCCGAGTAAGTATCCTTATACATCATAATCGCATTATCTATATCCATTGTCACCTCCGAGCCCAAAATATGGGACTGACGATAAATTCCACTTTTCAGCGTACTGTCATATGTCATGGTGAGTCCCCTTTCCGGATAGGTAAAGATTGCACTGAACAAATCCGGCATATCTCCGTGTCCTTTATAATAATATTGTCCGCCTAAAGCTACGACAGTATCCGGTATCCCTAGTTCCAACACCTGATTAACACAATCATATTTATGGGTAAAATCATTTCCGGTAACTCCGGTCCCGTAATCACTATATCGCTGCCAGTTAAAATATCGCTTCGGGTCAAACTCAACCCAGGGAGCTTTACCCAGAAATTCTTCCCAATTAATTGTATCCGGATTACCCAAATGGTCAAATTCCCTTGTCCGTATCCAGGCACCATTCAGATCATTCTTGTTGGTATATGTCTGCACCAATGAAACGACTCCTAATGCACCTTTTCTATACAGTTCATTAGCTATCTTGAAACTCATTTGCTGACGATTTTCGTGTCCTAACTGGAAAATAACACCTGTCGATTTAATCACTTCCCTTAACTCCAAAGCCTCCTCAATGGTGTGTGTCATCGGTTTTTCCAGATAGACATGCTTTCCCGCTTTTGCAGCATCTATAGCAATCCGGGCATGCGTATGGTCAGGAGTAGCAATAATTACAGCATCTATTTCATCACTGGCTATCATCTCCCGGTAAGTAGGAAATACTTTAGCCGGCCTATGTTCTCTTTTATCACCTCCCCGCCGTACTTTATTCAATGATATCTCATATCCTCTTTTCGCATGAGCATCGAAAGTATCACAAACTCCGGCAAAATCGACGTACAAGTCCTCCTCATCCAACAGATCCTGAAGCCTTTTGGTATACTTACCATTAATCGTATTATCTTCCACATACTTCGAAGAGACAAAACCCAGAGAATTCAACAGCTGATCACCACGCCAACCATTACCGATCACACCAAACCGAACAACATTACTGTTATTTCCCGTAGGAGGTCTTAACTTATCTTCCGGAGCAGACAGATGGTCTATTTTCAAGGTAGAGAGATAATCGTTCTGTATCCTTTCCAGTTCTGTTGTAATATTACCTTTTGCTCCAACTGCAAAATAACCCAAAAAGGGAACCGCAGCCATACCTTTCAAAAAATCTCTTCGATTAGTTTTCATGGTCTCATTCTATTTTCTAAATTAGATAATCTTTATTATTTTCCGGCCATAGTGATTCCGGATAAACTATGTTCCGGTCCCCTCACAACGGGACCGGCGACATAGCTTCCCCAATATATCAGCGTATCACCCTAATAGATTTATTATAAGCCTCAGTTAGTCTGCCAGCCCGGATTCTGCTTCAAATTCGGATTTAATACGATCTGAGATTCCGGGATCGGATTCAGATAATCTCTCTTCAGATCAAACCTGTATCCGTCAGGAAGCGACCCTTTGAACGGATCGAGATATCCCTTTTCATCAACCGGATAAAAATCCGTGAACTGATTAGCCTTAGCACCTTTTGGTCTTTTACCAACAATCAGCTCCTCCGCGGCAGCCCAACGGGCTATATCATCCCACCGGAAACCTTCGGAAGCTAGTTCCACACGCCGTTCTCTCCTGATTTCATTGATAACAGGAGAAAGGGAAGGAAAGTCCCATTCCGGGTCAGATACAATTTCCGATATAATTAAATTAGGCATCCCTACCCGGTCACGGAGTTTTTTAACGGATATATCAATGTCATTCTGTGTAAGTTCACCAAGTTCTGCTTTGGCTTCCGCATAGTTCAGTAACACTTCCGCATAACGATATACGACAGAAGGAGTTTCTTCATAATTCAAACTATGATATTCCATTCTCGGATCATATCCTTTACGCAATACATAACCGGAAGGTGCATTAAACTTCGTATTCGTATTGACCTGGTCATATACGTCTTTCCAGTAAGTCGTACTTGTCTCGTCAATCATCCAGGGAGCCTCCGGCGTAAATATAGTCTGTTTAAACCGGGGGTCACGATCCTGCATTTCATCCATCAATGTATTATCTCCTTGATACAAAGGACTTACTTTGATCGGTTTCCCATCTTTACACAGATAAGCATCCGCCAGATCTTTCGTTATCGATTTATCATTAGGATATTCCAACTGATAGTTCTTATTGTTATTGATATTTAAAGCCGTCGAGAACTTTTTCCACAACAGAACCTCCGGATTGGACGAATAATCCCGTTGAGCGAACAAATCATTATAATCCTTCTCCGGGTTCCCTGTCGAATAGATTTCAAATAATCCTGAATTCATAACCAGGGTAGCTGCTTCAACCGCTTTTCTCAGATATTTCTCCGGATTGGATTCCTGTGCCTTGAAGTCGTCATTCGCATGATATTTCTCCCAGGTTCCTTCATACAGGGCTACTCTGGATTGAACTGCCAACGCCATCCATTTATTGATGCGTGACACACCATCGGTTTTCAGGTCAGACATCAGGAAAGCCGCAGAATCAAGATCCTGAATAATACGGTCGGCAACCTGATTGCGAGGTGTACGGGGTTCATACAATTCCGGGGAATCCGTATTCAACGTCTTTGTTATTACCGGCACATCCCCGAATGTCTGTAACAACTGGAAATAAATCAACGCACGGAAGAAATAAGCCTCTCCCACATACTGTTTGTAGCTATTGAAATCGCTTTCACATTTATGGTAATTATCAAAAAAGTAATTTACATATCTTACTTCCGAAAAATCCCAACGGACACGCCCTTCATAACCGACCGTACGACTTCCCATCAAACGGGGATCTATCAGGCTGCCGATGATCATATTATCACTATTGAAATCATCACCTCCACCCCGATATTTGGTTCCCAGTACCGGTCCATAATACACAGGCAATAATGCATTCGTATAAAACTGGTTCACATAAATCTCCATATCAGACGGTTGCTTGAAAAAATCGGCAGAAGAGACCTCGTCCAAAGGATGTTTCTCCAACAAATCATCATTACATGCCATAAAAGCCAAAGCAACCAGCAAAGAGAAAAATATAATTGTCAATTTATTCTGTTTCATAACTCTGTAGATTTAAAAGGTTAGATTAATTCCGAATGAATAGTTTCTCGATATCGGATAGATGGCACCTGCATTTTCTTTATTTCCTCCTCCCAAAGTCGGATCGGATGCAACCGTTGTCTCCGGCTCCAGAGAATCGGGTAACTTTGTTATTGTCAGCAGATTTTCTCCGGATACATAGATACGTATTCGCTGCAAGAACAATTTTCTGGAAATATGTTTCGGAACCGTATAACCTAATTGAAGATTCTTCAGACGTAAATAACTGGCATTAAGCACATATCTTGACTGAGGCAAACGATTTTTCTCCAACTCATATGTAAAATAAGGCTTCGGAAAATAAGCATCGGTATTAGGTCCCAATGCACTTTGCTCATCAGCCGGACGCCAATAGTCCAAAGCCGGACTGTTACTGAACAATGCAGATTCTGATCCGGGCGTTCCGCCTATCACAACTCCGTAAAACCGGTTCAAGCTTACATTTGCCAGATAATCCCGTTTACCGATGCCTTGCCAAAACATATTGAAATCAAAATCTTTCCATGTCAAACCGGCCGTAATACCATAATTGAAACGGGGGGTATGGTTACCGATCACTTTCAGGTCGCCATGATCATTCAATGTCCTTGCACCGTCATCCAGAATATTATTACCGTCCAGGTCTTTATATTTCATATCACCAGGCCCCCAGGTATTGTAATATTTGGACTGGTCGGGCATCGGTTCACCTTCCGATTGTATGATACCGTCTGTTACAAATCCCCATATCTCTCCTACTTTTTTACCTTCATACCAGTCATCGATACGTCCGCTGTCATTTTTGTATTTAAGGATCGTAGAACGGCTGTCTCCCAAGCTGAAAGCGACATTATAAGACAAGTCCGAAGTGATATGGTCACGCCAACTTACTGTCAGTTCAAAACCTTTGGTAGACAACTTGGCATTATTACTGTAAGGAATACTTGTTCCCAATACGGCAGGAACACTTTCAGCCGGTCCGAACATATCGCTGGTCACCCTGTTATACCAATCAAAAACAACTCCAAGACGATTATTGAGGAAACCCATATCTGCACCAATGTTCAATGTAGTCACAGTCTCCCAGGTCAAGTCATTTGGAACAATACCGGGAACTGTTGCATATATAGGCAACGAGTTTCCGATTATATGCGGTAAATCCCTATTAACAGGAACTGTGGAAAGATACAGATAGTTAGCGACATTCTGGTTGCCCAATGAACCGTATGAAGCACGTAACTTCAAAGAATTCATATAAGGTTCCACCGGATTCCAGAAATCTTCTTTCGAAATATTATATCCGACTGAAACGGAAGGGAAAAAGCCCCATCTCGAATTCTTTGCAAAACGGGAAGAGCCATTATAACGTGCACTGAATTCAAACAGATATTTCTCTTTATAATTATAATTAACACGTCCGAAATAACCTTCTGTCGCCCAATGCGTGATTTCATCCGACAAGGTCACATTACCTAATGCCGTATTGATCGAAGGTACTTCTTCCGTGATCAATTGCATCTTTGAACCGTACAAACCACGGAAATAACTCGTTTCCCTTTCGTATCCGAATAATACTTTGAAATAATGGTCTTTCCATGTCTTCTCATACGAAGTGATCCCGTTGGCAAGCGTATAATAGGAATAAGCCAGTTGTTCCACAGAACCACTTTCCGGAGCACCGATATTTCCGATCGAACCATTCGGGTTCTGAACCTGAACCGGCTTGGGGTTCTGTATATTGGAACTGCCACCATAATTATAGTTATATGAAATACTGGTCTTCCATCCTGCTATCGGTTCGATCTCACCACGAAGCGTCAATCCCAGATCATGATTTTCCTTACGTTCACGTCCGTTACTCTGCAAAGCACGGACCAACGGGTTACTGATCGTACCATCTTCATTATACATAGGCATTAGTGGTCCGAAAGACAGGAAAGAACGTAAAATATACCCCTGAGACTGTCCTACAATACCTAACGGACGATCTATCTCTGAACGGGAATATTTGGAACTGAAATCAAAACGCAGCCATTTCTTGATTTCCGAAGATATATTGGCCATCACATTATAACGCTGGTATTTATCATCCCCCCATTTATATAGACCACCCTGATCCAGATATCCGGCAGAAACATAATATTGCGTTTTCTCCCCTCCGCCTTCTATATTGATATTGTGCTTTTGCGAAAAAGCCGATTTCTTATAATACATCGAAGGCCAGTCATAATTCGCATTACCTTCCCATCTACCTCTCCAGATACTTGCAGGCGGACTCTCCAGATTATATTCCGGCTTATACGTCCCGGCCATATAATCTTTCACACGCTGCACCTGCGCATCCGGATAGATCGGAGCCAATCCGGAGTTTGCCTGTATCTGGTTATATGCCGTAACCCAAGTCAAAGCATCCACAAAATGCGGAATATTCAACGGAGAAGCAAAAGACAGGTTATTATTATACTGTATATGCATTTCCTGATTCTTTTTCCCTCTCTTAGTCGTTACCAATATAACCCCGAAAGGCGCACGCGAACCATATATCGCTGAAGCCGAAGCATCTTTCAGAACAGATATACTTTCAATAGACTCCGGATCCACAGTGTCAATATTAGTTTCCACTCCATCGACCAGAACCAACGGAGACTGGTTACCTGCCAATGAACCGGTACCACGGATATTCCATGTCCGTGCAGCACCTGGTTCACCACCCAGACTATTCATACTGATATTCAGGTTAGGAGAAGCTCCCTGGATCAACTGGGACATGGTTGGAGCCGAACGGTTTGCCAATACCTCTTCCGTGATTACATCGACAGAGCCGGTTAAATTCACTTTTTTCTGCGTGCCATATCCGACAACCACGACTTCATCCAGACTTTTAGAATCTTCCTGTAGCATAATATTAAGCTGGCGGTTGCCTTTTACCGGGATTTCCTGCGTAATATAACCGATATAAGAGACCAGCAAAACAGCATTGTCCTGTACTGCCAAAGTAAATTTTCCATCCAGATCGGTAACAGTCCCATTTGTCGTACCTTTTTCCACCACATTAGCACCGATAACCGGCAATTTATGTTCATCCAATACAAGTCCTGTTATCTGCTTTTTTTCCACAACAGCCTGAGGCAGCCGGACTTCAGGATCCTGTTTCTTCTTATAAAAAATGACTTGACGATCTACAATTTTATAATCAGCCCCGGATCCTTCCAGCAGGTTATCCAGAATCTCATTTATAGAACCGTGAGACTTTTCCACATGGACTTTTTTAGACAAGTCAATCGCATTGTCATTATAAAAGAAAATAAATTCGGTTTTTCCTTCAATTTCGCTGAATACTTCTTGCAGGGTTTTATTTCCTGAAGACAGATGGATTTCCGTAACCTGGGCATACGTTGCTTCGTTCGCCCAACCATATGTTACAAACAGCAAGAGTAACAAAGTAATTCTCATAATATGAAGTACTTTCCGAAATTCTTTACAAGAATTCCGGGGATTTGTGATTAATTTCATACCTTTGTATATGTTTTTAGATTAAAAAATGTTTTTAGTAAAGCTTTTTTAATTTGAACTTAACCGGAAAGTAGGACCAGTACTTTCCGGTTTTCTTTTTTATGTCTTTTCTATCCCATGGTATTCCGTTTTTTATTGTTTAACACTAATCTTTATTACATCACCTTCTTTATCATATTCTATCGGCGCCGTGATAGATATAATCCGGAAAGTTTCCCTGATATCCGACTTTAAATCCAGTTTTCCGCTTACCGTCACTTTACTGATTTCCGCAGGATCAAAAGTCAGGACTACATTATAATATCTTTCTATTTTCTTCAGGACATCAGCCAACGATTCATTATGAAAAATAAGGAAACCGTCTTTCCAACAGATATATTCATATATATCCGCATCCTCTATCCGAGTCGCAAAAGTACTCTTCTCCAAAGTATAGAGTTGATTAGGCTTAATGGTTGTCGTATTCTTTTTATTAGCCACTTTAACCGCAACAGAACCTGTCGCCAAAGCGACGAACTGTTGTTTGTCATTTTTATAGGCAGATACATTAAATGATGTTCCCAGAACATTCACTTCCATCATATCCGTTTTTACCACAAACGGATGCTTTTCATTACGTGCTACCTCCAGATAAATTTCACCTTCCACATATATCTCCCGTCTGTCGGACGCAAATACTGCCGGATAAACCAGTTTCGTTCCGGAATTTGCCCAAATAGCGGAACCATCGCTCAATGTCACACGGGTTGTTTTTCCATGCGGAACGATCAGTTGGTTGTATTCACGCCTCGATGGTTCCGGCAAATCTATCTGCTTCTGATTCACACGCATATTCCCATCCTCATCATGGGATACTTGTACATCTTTGTCTTCAAACTCTATTTTATCTTTATCGCCTAAAATCACCATCACATTATTCGAGGCATCATCCGGTAATTGAGTATTGGAAAGAATGCTGTTATAATCGATCTCTTCCCGGGGAGATAAACCGGTATATATATAATAGGTAGCAATACACAATATTGCTACAACAGCAACATAACGCAGGAACATAGAGAAAGAGACAGACATACGTTTCGGACGACGGATAGCAGATTCTATTTTTGTCCACAATTCAGCTTTAGCTTCTGAAGAAAGTCCTTCATCAACCACTCTGATCTTCCGTTTCAATAACCGAAGATCTTCTTCCGAACTTTTTTTATTTTCTTCCGAGTTGTTCATCCTATTATAGTCTGTTATGTATTCATTAGGGAAACGAAAATGAGGCGCGTTTTGTACTCACTCAAAAGAGAAAAAATCAGAAATAAATTAAGCAATCAATTTAACGAGCTCAAAAACAAGATGATAAGAGTATCCATATTCAGACAACTTCTAATTTTTTCCATTGCACGGTGAACAATGTTACGGGCTGACTGATTATTAATTCCCAGCAACTGGGATATTTCATCATACGACATTTCCGCCTGAAAACGCAAATAAATCGCTTCTTTCTGACGATCAGACAAAAGACTGAGGACTTCTTCAAACCGGGCTTTTATACTTTCATCCGGTTCTTCATCCTCCTCCTGTCCAAATGCAAATTGTACATGGAAAGGTAATTCTTCCGGCGAAATATAGACCATCCGCTGGTTATGACGGATCATGTCTATCAATAAATTTTTCAATGAACTGAACAAGTAAAACAGAGGATTGGATAAAGCCGGAAGTTGTTGTCGGTTCTCATACAGTTTAATGAATAACTCCTGAATGCAGTCCTTCACTGACTCTTCATCGCTGACAAACTTTGTCCCATATCTGTATAATTTATCCGATGTCAATTCAAAGAGCGCAGAAAAGGCACTCTCCTCTCCATTACGGAAAAGTTCCCAAAGTGTAGTTTCATTTTTGAGGTCTTGCGAGTTTCGGACCATATGATATTTCTATTAATACGAACTATAAACACATAATAATGAAAGAAAAAATACAGTCAAACCTTCCATCTTTATCTCATATCTCTAAGACAAAGATAAGAAAAGTATCGATAAATCCATTTTCTCTTGCTTTTGTTTCGCACCCTCATACTATCATATCACAATTTCCCTGCACGATAAGCATCTATCGCTTCCTTTACGGATCCATGCATAAGCAGCAGATGGTAAGACTCAATGTAGCCAAGGTTTAGTTCGTTCATCAACATCCGTGTCCCACGGTCGATCAGTTTCTGGTTGGTAAGTTGCATATTTACCATCCGGTTGCCTTTTACACGTCCCAGTTGGATCATTACCGAAGTAGAGATCATGTTCAGGATCATCTTTTGCCCTGTTCCGGATTTCATTCGCGAACTACCGGTAACAAACTCCGGACCTACGATCATTTCAATGGCTACATCTGCCTCCGCTGCCATCGGAGAATCCGGATTACTGGAAATGGAAGCTGTCAGGATTCCTTGCTCACGTGCCTTGCGCAAAGCACCTATTACATAGGGAGTCGTTCCGGATGCGGCAATACCGATTACTGTATCTTTTGTTGTGATATGGTGCTCCTGCAATTCCTCCCAACCGCGATTCAGATCATCTTCCGCATTTTCTACCGGATTACGAAGCGCTTTGTCTCCACCCGCAATCAGTCCGATCACCAGGGTTGGCGGCATTCCGAAAGTAGGGGGGATCTCCGAAGCATCGAGTACGCCCAGACGTCCACTTGTGCCGGCACCCAGATAAAAGATACGTCCCCCTTGTTTCATCCGGGGGACGATCTGTAATACAAGTTCTTCAACCTTAGGTATCGTTTTCCGGACTGCTGACGCAACTTTCTGGTCTTCCGTATTTATATCGTCCAGTAATTCGCGGACCGACTTGCTTTCCAGATTATTATATAATGAGTCTTGCTCTGTTATCTTAGTAAACGACATATTAATATGTATTATGTATGTTGCTAAACAGATACAAAACTAACAAAATTTATGTCTGCGAACCTCTTCTTACTTATACATTTCTTTCAACCATTGGAACCGTGCCATATTTTGTTCCGGATAAGTCCAGTGACCGGTTTCCAGATAAAGATGCAGTTCTTTTGCTCCCGGAATGACATTATAAGCGGAATACATGGAAGTTGGAGGACAAGTCACATCATTATATCCCCAGCTATACCACCCCGGTGCATTTACACGACGGGCAAAATTAACCACATCAAAATAAGCTAATGTCTCCACCTCATTCGGACCAGGTTTTGCATTCCGGTAATAATGAGGCCAGCCACCGGCACGCTGGTGTAAATAACCGGCATAATCACATAAGGCCGGATAGAATGCTGCCAGAAACTTAATACGCGGATCCAATCCTGCCGTAACGATAGAAAGCGCTCCTCCCTGACTACCACCGGTTACACCGACAGTCGAACCGTCAAATTCAGGTAAAGAGAAAATAAAATCCACCGCTCTCACACAACCGAGATATTCTTATTGATCCCGGGATAGCCGTTCAAAGCACCGGATGCCAGATTGTTATATACTTCTTGTGGCATATTTACCGGAATCCCATGAATTCCGATCTCTAATGTGATAACATCATCCCCTAAATTCATGCCGTTATACGGACGGATACCGGCACCCGGAACCTGGAGTATAGCCGGATATACCCCTTCCTTTTTGGGGACAACCAGAATACCATACATACGGGAACCCGGACGCTCATTCTGAAAACTGACATGATAAACGTTTTGCGTAGACGTACATCTTTCCGGCATCAACACCATTTTAGGGTCCAGAGACGTTTTACGGGCATCTTCAATCGCCTGCTTCCAGAAACTGTCGAAATCTTTCGGATCAGCGGTTGTCGGCCGGATTCTTTCTTCGTCTACGGCAACCGTGGCCATTCCTTCATAATTGCGACCATCTACTTTTGCTATGACCTTACAACGCAAAAAACCAGGTTCATTCATGGAGCCTTTTAATGTTGTTTTACCATTTTTCAAAAGTACATCCGCTTCCTTCTTTACGGGGAAATACTCCGGTCCCACTTCATAATCAACCACCACGTCTTTCAGGAGATTTTCATTCCTAAAGACCTGAACGGTAAAAGTAACTTCCTCCTTTTGTTTATATTTCCAGTCTGTCCGATCCGGAGATACCACCACATTGACCAATTTCTGAGCCGGCTGAGCCTCCAGCCTTAACGAACTTCCTACTAGCAATACCAGAAGGAAGCAGAATGAGAATAACACTTTTTTCATCTTGAGAATTTATTAAATATAAGATTACAAACACAACAAAGATAAATACGATCTATCAGATATCAAAACGTTGATTGACCATGATATGCAATCAGTCCTTCCATCGGACTTCGGGCGATCGTCCCCAAACGGATTCCCAAATCAAACGCGATCTCCTTCAATATATCCTGATAATACCAGGCTACCGAACCTACCAGGTGGACAGGCAGTTCAAAATAATCGTACTGTTTCACATTCCGGGTAAAAAAAGCCAGAAAACTACGGGTAACCAACTCCCAGATAGCCGGTTCATCCAGATGCTCCCGTATAAAAGGAGAAAATCCTGCCAGAAAACGGTTAGGGAAAGGCTGCCGGTAAACCTTGTCCATAATCAGGGCCGGGGTCAACTCATATTGTGTCAGAAACTGATCTTTCAGGGCCGGAGGCAATTGGTCTTTCAAGACATCACCAATCAATAATTTCCCCAATACCGCACCACTCCCCTCATCGCCCAGGATAAATCCCAGAGGAGAGACATTCTTTACAATCTCCCTGCCATCATAATAACAAGAGTTGGAACCGGTTCCCATAATGCAGGTAATCCCCGGCTGATCTCCGCACAGGGCACGGGCAGCCGCAAGCAAGTCGCTCCCTACCTCAACCGGAACAGACAGATACCGGTTGACGGCCCGCCTGATCATATTATTCTTCTCCGGGAAAGCACATCCTGCTCCGTAAAAATAAATAGCTGAAGGTTCGAAATCTTTTAGAGAAGGTAACAGGCCGGCTTCTATCTCCTTCCCGATTTCCTCTTCTGTCTGAAAAAAAGGATTCATGCCCCGTGTTTTGAAACGGAGGATAAATTCACCATTCTCCACTACACACCAATCAGTCTTCGTGGACCCACTATCAGCTATCAATATCATATTTCACTTTATTATAAAATCAATCAATACGTCTGTCTTTTTTGCCAAATGCAGGATCTATCTTCAGGAAAGCCGTCACTGCCAAAGTGATCAGGCAGCATCCCATCACCCACCAGAAAAAGTGCTCATATCCCAACTGCTCCTGCAACCATCCGGCAATCATTCCCGGCAGCATCATACCTAAGGCCATAAATGCCGTACAGATGGCATAATGAGCCGTCTTATGTTCACCCTCTGAGAAATAAATAAGGAACAGCATATAAGCCGTAAAGCCGAATCCATACCCAAACTGCTCAATAAAGACACATACATTTATGATAAGCAGATTCTCCGGCAGGGCACTGCTCAGGTAAATAAAGACCAGATCCGGCAAAGTAATTGCCAGCGCCATCGGCCAAAGCCATTTCTTCAGTCCGCCTTGTGCCGCAACAATTCCACCGATGATCCCGCCTAAGGTCAGTCCGATAATCCCGATCGTACCATAAACAAAACCGATCTCTGCCGTTGATAATCCGAGTCCTCCAACATCACGCGGATCAATCAGGAAAGGAGTGACCAGTTTTACCAGCTGTGCTTCCGGGAAACGGTATAACAGCATAAACAGGATCGCAATCAAGGCCTGTTTCTTCTTAAAAAACGAAACAAATGTAGCAAAGAATTCTTTAAACAGGGTAGAAGCCGTCACAGCGACAGCCGGTCTGTCCGATTCGGGTGTCGGCAATATATATTTATGATACAGGCATAGCCCGATAAACAAACCTGCCAGGATCAAAAATGTAACCGACCAGGCCAGCGGTATCTTTCCGGTACTTTCTTCCAAAGCACCAGCCAGCATCACCAACAGACCTTGTCCGGCAATAGTTGCGATACGGTAAAATGTACTTCGTATCCCGACATAAAAAGCCTGGTCATGCGAATCCAGCGCTAACATATAGAAACCGTCAGCCGCAATATCATGCGTTGCAGAACTAAACGCCACCAACCAGAATATAGCCAAAGTCAGCTGAAAAGAATAATCCATCGGAATAGTAAAAGCAATACCCGCCAGTCCTGCACCTATCAGAAACTGCATGGTAACCACCCACCAGCGCTTCGTCTTCAGTAAATCGACGAAAGGACTCCAGAAGGGTTTGATCACCCAGGGGAGATAAAGCCAACTGGTATAGAGGGCTATATCTGTATTACTGATCCCCAAACGTTTATACATGATGACAGAGATCGTCATCACTGCCACATAAGGGAGGGCCTCTGCAAAATAAAGCGTAGGTATCCAGCTCCATGGAGACGCTATTGTGGATTTTCCGGTTAATAGTTTCATTTTCGCGAGCTAGATTGTATCATTTTACGTACTATTTCATTCTTCTCTTCTTCCGAAATGCTTACTTCCCGCAAAATAGTTTCAAGATCTTCAGACGTCACCTTATCAAAATCCTTCTCTAAAGGAGTGATAAAAAGACCGGCCATCTCAACCGTTGCCGGACTGATCAGGATATTGGCATCCCCTTCTGCATAAAAACAGGACGGACGCAATTCCTTACGAGGGAATATACAGGATATCCAGTTATCCTCATCCTTCCAGTTATCCTCATCCTTCCAAGTAACCACATTCATCATCGGTTCAGAATCTCCTTCTTTTATTTCCAGTTGTGCGTATAATTGTTTAAAAGCATAGTCGGCTTCGCGCAAATCACTGGAGATCAGCAGAAATGCAGACGCCATAAAATCGTAAAGTACATAAAGAACCGTATTACGCCCCTCCCATACTACACCCTTGGAAGCCTTTTTATAGTTCATTTCAATCGGCAAATTTCCCCGTTCCATTGCCTGGAAATGCATATGATCCGGTGCAGAGGCTCCACATTTCGGACCATTGTAAAAGACGGCATAATCCTGAAGATCGTGTGCCAACCACAGCATATCCTCATAATAAGGAAGAATTTGCTGATCTTCATGCCATTTCAATGGTATCGTCAGATGTCCGCTGGAGATTGGATAAGGATTAACCAGTATATCGAAAGCATCATTGTAATCAATACCATATTGTTCTTCCGGCCGGTGACAGAAAAAACACGGTCGTGCCTGCAAAGAAGCAGTGTCTGTTTTAGCTGCAGAGGAACGGATACGCTCCGGATTGAACTGTAATATAACAGGGAAATCCTTTATATAAAGATACCGGGTCTTAAGGCTTGCCAAAGCATAGGTATTCGTGCGAACCAACTCCCAATTTCTTATCTGGTTATCGAGAAGATCTTCTACGCGTTCTCTCAACTCATTCATTTCAGACTTATCAATCATATCATTTTTGATTTAACGTTCTTCGGGTACCCAATTCAATGGCTCGGATACTGTCTTTATAGGCATTATGTTCGTTGGTTTTCCGGATATCCAATGCGGCATCGGTATTGTCCTCCCAACGGCGGCAGAGATAAAGGACATCGTAAATACGCCCGATCCGGTAAATACGCGATATAGCCAATCCTATGGCATAATCTTCGCCATAACTCACATTCGGCATTTTCAACTCGCGAAGAATCGGGGTATAGAAAGCACGGGGTGCTCCCAGTCCATTGATACGCAAAGCATTATTACGTCCATTCTCTTCCGTCCATTCCCGGTGGTCGATAATGCCGGGCGCTATTTCATTCAGGTCGAAATCAGTCATTTTATAGGTTCCGATCACCATTGCACAACTTTCCGCATAAAAAGCATCCACAATCTTTTGCAAAGTATCGGGACCGCTATACACATCATCACTGTCAAGCTGTACACAAAACTTACCGCACGAAGGATGCCCAGCCGCCTCATTCCAGCAACCGCCGATTCCGAGATCGTCACGTTCGGGAATCAGGTGTATCAGACGTTTATCTTCTGCATACTGCTGAATAACCTCTGTTGTCCCGTCGGTCGAATGATTGTCGACAATGATCAGGTTGAAGTCAAAATTGGTCTGCTGCCTAAAAACAGAACGGATCGCATCCTCGATCGTACGGACGCGGTTGCGGACAGGGATGATCACAGATGCTTCGCAAGGGAAACCTTCCTTCTTAAACTTTACCTTCAAAGGCTTCTTCTTCAGAAAAGCACCCAAATATTTCAGATAGACAGTACAGGCCGATTCCATTTCCTCCTGCACCTCACGGTTCTTTGGATCCACATAATCAAACTGTTTCTCGCCACTTTTCCGATTATCTTCTTCTGTAAAAGAATAAAGATACTCCCGGATATGAACAATAGTCTCCGGCATAAATGAGGCATTGAGCTGGTAAAGATAGAAACCTGCATAGACATACTCCGGAAACATTTTTTTACGAGATTCGAAATAATAGTTCAATTCATCGTAATTAAGCAGCAATAACGGACCGAAATCAAAATCATCCCGTATGCTTCCCTCCTGATAATCGTTCAACGGGTGTTCCTGCCGAATACCGTTACATATTTTATAATGATCGGCATAAACGATTTTACAACATCTGTTTTCAGCGACAAAAAGCATCCGCTCCAGTCCGTTTTGTCCGAACCTCAAAGGAGTTGTACCAGTATAAAATAAGACATTCCGTTCGTCAGCATGTTCCCAAATAGTACGCAAAGTATTTGTACCGGTCAGCGTATCGACCTGCAGGATTTCGCAACCGTCACAAGCTTCTGCCTGCAATGAATCAGAAGCTAAAAGATATATTTTATTAACCAGCCCGGTACTCCTGAGTTCGTCTACAGTCAGTTTCACCATGGCTGGAGAAACATAAGGCAAAAAACAATTTACTGTTTGCATAATAGCACTTTTAAGATTGTCGGGTAAAGATAACAAAAAGATTAATCCTCCTCCCAGTAAAAGTCATCATAAAGCTCTTCTTCTCTTTGTTTTTTCCGGTATTTTTTCAGAAAAGCTCGCATTCCCGTAAGTGTAGAAACGCTTTGCATATACTCTTCCACTGTTTTCAGCAGGTTTTTCTGCTGGGATAAAAGAATATCCAGGTGAATATCTATCTCTTTCAAAGGAACAGTTCTCAATTGCGTATAAGCATTTTCCACACCAGATAAAGGAGCCTGACAAATCAGGTAAAATTCTTCTTCCAAGCGATTCAACTGTGCACGCAAAATCTTATTATAACGTTTCAAAACCTCATCCGTTTGCGATTGAGGTGTCTTTGCCGATTCTTCCTGCAACCAGTTAATCTGCATCATCAACAAGGAAGCCAAGTCTTTTTGTTTATATGCTTCCGTCAGTTGTTTCATCCGTTCTTCCTTCTGTGCACGCAATGTTTCATCAGTTTCCCGGTCCGGATGAAGTTCCTTCACCAGTTCCAGATATATTTCACGCATTGACTTTAAAGTTTGTTCCTCCTGCAATTTCTGATTCAATTCGGCTTTGGTCATTTTCCTTTCTCTGGACTGCGACGATTTCTGTTCCTCTCTGGCTGCACGCCTCTGTTGTTCTTTTTCTTCCGCCGCCTCCATTTTCTCCATCTCATTCTTCATTAAATCATTAAAAGCGTTGAGCAGTTCCTCTTCCGTCTTTGCGTTTTTCATTTTCTTATTGAGTTTAAAACCCATCATTTGGATAGCGAACAACGTATCCTGTACTGCTTCCATTTCCAGTTCTTCATGAGTCATTCCGGATAAGAGTTCCTCATATTTATGAACGAGGGGAACAATAACGGAGCGTTGCTCTTCATTCATATAGTCAGTCACTCCTTCGCTTTCAGCAGCAATAAGATCTATCAGCGTTTTCCGATCCGTTTTACTCAGTTTTCCTTCTTCATATATTCCATCCAGATAAATCAGATAATCATATTTCATTGCAGTCTCTTTCTCAAATAGAGATTTAGCATGCTCCTGATAGAAAGTTCTGATTTTTCGTTCCTTCTCAGGAATAAACGTGATTTCTGCCTTTAGTTCATTTATCTTCCTGTTCAGGCGATTGAACTCAGACTGGGCAGCGGTAAGTTTCGTTCTTCCTTTCTTTTTAATAACAGGAGTCAGGGACAAATCATCATTTGCCACATCCTGATCTTGAAATAGTTTTGCTTGTTTGTTCATATCAATACTTATATGGTAATAAAAAAACTGCGTAACTCTCCACCGAAAGCTACGCAGTCTCCTATTTATAATAAAAACTTTACAGCTATTATTCTTCTCCTAACAGGATTTCCAGGATTTGAACGGCAGCCTTAGCGACTGATGTACCCGGACCGAAGATAGCGGCAACACCTGCCTTGTACAGGAAGTCGTAGTCCTGTGCAGGAATAACACCACCGGCGATAACGATAATGTCTTCGCGGCCTAACTTCTTCAGTTCATCGATAACTTGCGGAACCAATGTCTTGTGTCCGGCAGCCAAAGAAGAAACACCCATTACGTGAACGTCGTTTTCTACAGCCTGGCGGGCAGCTTCGGCCGGAGTCTGGAACAACGGTCCCATATCCACGTCGAAACCACAGTCTGCATAACCTGTAGCTACAACTTTAGCACCACGGTCGTGTCCGTCCTGACCCATCTTAGCGATCATGATACGCGGCTGGCGACCTTCTTTCTTAGCAAACTTTTCTGTCAGCTCGCAAGCCTTCAGGAAGTCGGCATCTTTCTTTGTTTCTGATGAATACACGCCTGATATAGTTCTGATGATTGCTTTATAACGTCCAACAACAACTTCGCAGGCATCAGAGATTTCTCCCAGTGATGCACGCAAGCCGGCAGCCTTAACAGCCAGTTCCAGCAAGTTGCCTTTCTTAGTTTTCACACATTCGGTGATGTCTGCCAATGCTTTCTGAACAGCTTCTTCGTCGCGGTTTTCACGCAACACCTTCAAATTGGCAATCTGTTCGTTACGTACGGCAGTGTTGTCAATCTCAAGGATATCGATCGGATCTTCTTTCGGCAGACGGTATTTGTTAACACCAACGATTGTCTGAACGCCTGAGTCGATACGAGCCTGAGTACGAGCAGCCGCTTCTTCGATACGCATCTTCGGAAGACCTGTTTCGATCGCTTTTGCCATACCGCCCATGCTTTCGATTTCCTGGATCAAAGCCCAACCTTTGTGTACCAGTTCGTTTGTCAAAGATTCTACATAGTAAGAACCGGCCCACGGGTCGATTTCCTTACAGATCTTTGTTTCTTCCTGGATATAAATCTGTGTATTACGGGCGATACGTGCAGAGAAGTCTGTCGGCAAGGCGATAGCTTCGTCCAACGCATTGGTGTGCAAAGACTGCGTGTGTCCCAGAGCAGCAGCCATCGCTTCGATACAAGTACGGCCTACGTTGTTGAACGGGTCCTGTTCGGTCAACGACCATCCTGAAGTCTGGCAGTGAGTACGCAGCGCCAAAGATTTCGGGTTCTTGGCACCGAAACTCTTTACAATCTTCGCCCACAACATACGTGCGGCACGCATCTTGGCGATTTCCATGAAGTGGTTCACACCGATTGCCCAGAAGAATGACAGACGCGGAGCAAATGCATCCACATCGATACCTGCGTTAACACCGGCACGAAGATATTCCATACCGTCGCACAGGGTATAAGCCATTTCAATATCTGCTGTCGCACCGGCTTCCTGCATGTGATAACCGGAGATAGAGATAGAGTTGAACTTAGGCATCTTCTGTGATGTATATTCGAAGATATCAGCGATAATCTTCATAGAGAATTCAGGCGGATAGATATACGTATTACGCACCATGAATTCTTTCAGGATATCGTTCTGGATAGTACCGGCCATTTCTTCCAGCTTAGCGCCTTGTTCCAAACCTGCGTTGATGTAGAATGCCAATACCGGAAGAACACCACCGTTCATAGTCATGGATACAGACATTTTGTTCAAAGGAATACCAGCGAACAATACTTTCATGTTTTCCAGCGAACAGATAGATACACCGGCTTTACCAACGTCACCCACAACACGTTCGTTATCGGCATCGTATCCGCGGTGAGTCGGAAGGTCGAATGCAACAGACAGACCTTTCTGACCGGAAGCCAGGTTACGGCGGTAGAATGCATTTGATTCTTCTGCGGTAGAGAAACCGGCATACTGACGGATCGTCCAGGGACGCATCGCGTACATACCGCTATACGGGCCACGCAGATAAGGAGGCAGACCAGAAGCATAGTGCAGATGCTCCATACCTTCCAGGTCTTCTTTTGTATATACTGGTTTCACCTCGATATGCTCGGGTGTTTTCCAATTGGCTTCGATACCATTGGCTTTTGCCCATTCAGCAGCATTGGTAGCTGCAAAACCGGCATTCTTTATATCTATATTCTTAAAATTTGGTCTCATAATTGTTTCTACTTAAGCGATTCCTAATTTTGCGTTGAAAGCCTTCAATGTTTCAAGTACGTTGCTCTTCACATTGATAAACTGATCGATACCCTGAGCTTTCAGGTCTTCCATGCATTCAGGAGCACCTGCTACAACGAATTCAGCACGTCCGGCCAACGCCTTATAAGCGGCAGGAGCATATTCTGCATATTCGTCATCACTAGAACAAAGAACAACGATTTGAGCACCGGCTTTCATCGCTGCCTCAACACCAGCTTCAACAGTTTCAAAACCTAAGTTATCAATTACCTTATATCCGGCGCAAGCAAAGAAGTTGCTTGAGAACTGTGAACGGGCAATACGCATAGACAAGTTACCAATAGTCAGCATAAAGACATTCGGTGTCTTGCCGCTGTTTTCAGTTGCCAGACGCAATGCTTCGAATTCAGATGCACCACGAGAGAAATCAAGAGGAGTAACCGTTGCTTCACCACAAGAATGACCACCACCGCAACAGCAGGAAGCTGTTTCTTTAATCTTACCGGCAGCTACTTCTGTGAAGTTCGGGAACTGGTTAGAACCCAGCAGGATTTCGCGACGGGTAGCAACAGCTTTCTTACGAGCTACGTTAGAAGCATTTACTGCATTCTGTATGTTACCGTTAACCACTTCAGCACCGAAACCGCCTTTGTCTTCTACTTCCAGGAACAGTTTCCAGGCAACGTCAGCCAACGAGTTAGTCAGTACTTCTACATAATAAGAACCGGCAGAAGGATCGACCACCTTATCCAGGTGACATTCTTCTTTCAGTAACAATTGCTGGTTGCGTGCGATACGTTCTGAGAAATCATCCGGAGTTTGATAAGTCTTATCGAACGGACGAACAGTGATAGAATCGACACCTGCCAAAGCAGCAGACATCGCTTCAGTCTGAGAACGCAACAAGTTTACATGAGCGTCGTAAACAGTCATATTCCATTCGGAAGTCTGAGCATGTGCGTTCATCTTGCATGCACATTTGCATTCAGGATTGTAAGCAGCAACAATTTCAGCCCACAACCAACGTGCTGCACGGAATTTTGCAATTTCCATGAAGTAGTTAGAGCTGATACCCAGATTAAATTTAATCTTTTTGGCAACTTCGTCTGCGCTGAATCCAGCTTCAGTCAGTTTAGCCATCAGTTCGTTACCCCAAGCCAGAGCATAACCCAGTTCCTGAGTAATATAAGCACCTGCATTATTGAAGTAGAAAGCGTTTACAGCTAAAACTTTATAACCCGGCAGCGCCTGACCAGCTTTGAGCACAGCAGATGCAGCTTCTACCCAGTTTTCATTTTCTTTCCCTTTTACCAACGGTTTCTTGAACGGGTCGTAGTTAACAGAACCGAAACATTTGTTCAGGTCTACGTCTTTTCCCTTCAGGATATATTCCAGAATACCGATCAGTTTTTCAGCCTTGCAGTTACAAGTGTTGAAGTTCAGTTCAGTAGCTTCCGGACAGATACCGTTTAATAATGTTGCAATATTTTCGGCATTCACTTCATCACCTTTGATGATGAAACCGAGAGAAGTAACACCTTTGGTTAGCAAATCAAGAGCCTTTTCGTTGGCTTCCTTGAAACAGGTTACTTCAATGTTCTGGCGTACCTTCCAGTCGTTATCCTTCTTTGTTCCGCGAACATAAGGGAATTCACCGGGAAGAGACTCGGTAGTCT
>ERZ791611.36-NODE-36-length-149520-cov-8.801499_pt1 | contig 149520 bp, 121 predicted proteins | sample MGYA00510275_ERZ791611 | MGnify/ENA primary metagenome ERZ791611 (study PRJEB30046, sample SAMN00791912) | human gut metagenome | study: EMG produced TPA metagenomics assembly of the A metagenome-wide association study of gut microbiota in type 2...
TTAACCAATGAAAAACAATAATCTCCTTAATTAGTTTTTTAGCGAAGCGATTGCGGCTTCGTAATTCGGTTCGTTGGTAATTTCAGGAACCAGTTCCTCATATACCACCTTACCAGCTTCGTCGACTACTATCACGCCACGGGCCAGTAACCCTTTCAGCGGACCGTCAACCATCAGCATCCCGTACTTATCTTCAAAGCACGAACAGCGGAATGCAGAAAGTGTAATCACTTTATCAATACCTTCCGTAGTACAGAAGCGTCCGTGCGCAAAAGGCAAATCTTTCGATACAGCCAACACTACAGTATTTGGCAAAGAAGCAGCTTCTTTGTTGAAACGTCTCACCGAAGCAGCACATACGGCTGTATCCAAACTCGGAAAAACATTGATTACAACGTTCTTTCCTTTCAGTTCTTTCAGTGATAATTCAGATAAGTCACTTTTTACTCCTTTGAAATCGGGAGCCTCTGCTCCGACTGCCGGTAATGTTCCGTTTGTATTTACTTCCAGATTACCTTTAAATGTTATCTTTGCCATCTTTGTAGTATTTTATGTTTTTGTTACTAAAAAGCGACGTACAAATATAGGCCGCTTTGTATGACTAAAACAAACGTTAATGAAGAATGTTTTTCCTTTTAACTCTTTTTAATCACTTGCCCTAAGAACTGTTTTTCTATCTTTGCCGCAAAATAGAACGACATGAACTGGTTAATTATTTGCGGACTTCTTATTATCATTGTTTTACAAATCTTATTCCGCCCGAAAGAGGATAAATCCGATACACAAAACGAACTGAAACGCTTGCTCGATGAAATGCAACGTTCTTTCGAACGCATTGAAAAAAACTTCCGGGAAGACTTCCGGCTGAACCGTGAAGAGGGCCGTATCGTTGCCCGCGACAACCGTGAAGAACTGACCCGCTCCATGAACGAATTCAGGGAGGCTTTCGACCGGGGCATCGCTTCTTTCAACAACCTCCAACGGGAAAAGTTCGCCAACCTCGACGAACAGCAGCGCCTGCTGGTTGCCAACACCGAAAAGCGCCTGGATGAAATCCGCGTCACCGTAGACGAGAAATTACAGAAGACACTGAACGACCGCATCGGCCAGTCTTTCCGTCTCGTTACCGAACAACTGGAAAGCGTGCAGAAAGGTTTAGGGGAAATGCAGACACTGGCGCAGGACGTTGGCGGTCTGAAACGGGTACTGAGCAATGTGAAGACACGAGGAAACATCGGAGAAATACAACTGAGCATGTTGCTGGAACAAATACTGGCACCGGAACAATACGAAGCGAACGTACACACCCGCAAAGGTTCGGACGCGGTCGTGGAATTTGCCGTCAAGCTCCCGGGGCGTGACGATATCCGCGAATACGTTTACCTCCCCATCGACGCCAAATTTCCCAAAGATATTTACGAACAATTGCTGGACGCTTACGACAATGCCGACCCGCAGGCTATCGAAACGGCAGGCAAGCTGCTCGAAACAACCATTAAAAAGATGGCAAAAGACATTTCCGACAAATACCTGGCTCCCCCCGCAACGACCGATTTCGGCATTATGTTCCTTCCCTTCGAAGGCATTTATGCAGAAGTAGTGCGCCGTTCCGCCCTGCTGGATGAATTGCAACGGACCTATAAGGTTGTCGTAACCGGTCCTACCACCCTTGCCGCTATCCTGAACAGCCTGCAAATGGGTTTCCGCACACTGGCCATCCAGAAACATTCCGGCGAAGTATGGACCATACTCGGTGCGGTAAAGAAAGAGTTCGAAAAGGTAGGTGGTATGCTGGAAAAAGCGCAGAAGAACCTGCAAACGGCCAGCGGCCAGATAGAAGAAGTGCTCGGAACCCGTACCCGCGCCATCCAACGCAAGCTGAAAGACGTAGACACCCTGAGCGGCCGTGAAGCCCGTGCAATCATACCGGAATTGGGACCGTTGACGGAGGAAGAGGAAGAATCATAAAAAATACCTATCTTTGCCACCTCAACAGAATGGATATATGAAGAATGATGGCTTTACTTTCCGCAAGCGGCTACGGAGTTTCCGGTATGCGTTCAACGGGATACGTTTGTTGATCACGAAAGAACATAATGCCTGGATACATAGTTTTGCAGCTGTATGCGTGGTGATTGCCGGTGTTCTTCTGGGGTTGTCGCGCATGGAATGGGTTGCTGTCGTAATCGTGATCGGCGCCGTGCTGGCAGCCGAAGCCGTCAACTCAGCCCTGGAAGCTATTGCCGACTTTGTATCGCCCGAATATAGCGAAGCAATCAAACGGACCAAAGACCTGGCAGCCGGAGCCGTATTGTTAATGGCGATTGCCGCCGCAATAGTAGGCGGAATCATCTTTTTTCCCAAGCTGATTGCTTTATGTTGAATCCGTACGTTTTAAACAAATCAGAACATTTTAAACAAAACAGAACAAACAATAGTTATTTCAAATATTCACTATTAATTTTAATTACACATAACAATGAAACTTCCCGAAGACCCGACGATGCTTTTCAGCGTAGTTAACATGAAACTGCGCGACAAATATGCATCCCTTGATGAATTATGCCGTAAGATGGACGTAGACAAGGACATGCTTGTCCATAAACTTGCCGTTGCCGGCTTTGAATACAGTGCTGAAAACAATAAGTTCTGGTAACTTCCGTTTCTACTTTGCATCAACAAAGAAAATATGAAACGAACAACCTATCTTTTTACCTTTCTTCTGGCATTCATGGTCTGCTTCAACAGCCATGCACAAGAAGTCAAACTAAGCGGTAGCCGTAATGCCGTCCGTAAATCGGGCGACGTGCTGGCCTGCCTTACTCCTGCGGCGAGCCTGGCAACCGTGCTGATCCTTCAGGACTGGCAGGGGTTGAAACAGGGTGCACTGGCCGGTGTAAGTACGGTCGGCATGACCTATGCGCTGAAGTATCTGGTAAAGAAAAAACGTCCCGACGGTAGCGACAACCATTCGTTTCCTTCCATGCATACCTCCGTATCGTTTACAGGCGCTGCTTTTATCCAGCGCCGTTACGGTTGGAAATGGGGTATCCCGGCGTATGCCGTAGCAACCTATGTAGGATGGAGCCGTACGTATGCCAAGAAGCACGACTGGTGGGATGTGGCCGCCGGAGCCGCCATGGGTATCGGCAGTGCCTATATCTTCACCCGTCCGTTTGCCCAAAAGCACAACCTGACCCTCAGTCCGCTGGCCGGTGACAAACATTTCGGCATTTATGCTTCCATGACCTTCTGAGCATAACTGATATAACGGAATAGAAAAAAGCAGCCCGGACGTGTACTCGCTACAGATCCGGGCTTAATTACAAGTCTATATGTGACTAACTCTATATTCTTTGAGGTTTTAATCATTCGTAATGTAAAGCATCGGCCGGTTGCAGCTGTGCCGCTTCGTTGGCCGGATACCAGATACCGGCAATAATCATCCCGGCGATCAGCAGGAAAGTGACCAGCATCCCTCCCGCAAAACGCAGGAGGCTGTTATCCATCAGGTTCGAATCGATCAGATTGGCAAAAGCAATATTCAGACAGATGACAACGGCCGGAATAAACGCAAGTGTCAACAACACGAGTCCTTCGCCCAACACCGTCATCCTCAACTGCCCCCGGGTAGCCCCTAATGCCATCCGAAGTCCCATTTCCCCCTGCCGCTGACGGGTACGGAACCAGAAAGTACCGACAATCCCCAGAAAGATATTCACCAGCAGGAAGAGCAGGATGGACAAACGCGTTTTCATCTCCCCTTTTCCGTCCCGCAAAGCATCTTCCCTTATATTGGAAAGCGGGATAATATTCTGAAGATAGAGGTTACCGATCTCCACCTGATCACTCTTCTCCTGCATAAATGTATCGGCAAAGTTCCTGTCGGCTTCCGGTTTAACCCGCACAGAGACTTCCATCCAGGGTAACATCTCTGCCGAGACGGTCTTTACCTCCGTCTCACTCTGGTTAATATAAATCCTTGCTCCCACCTTGCTAAATTCCGACCGGCGGACCTCCTGGCTAATTCCGCCGATGGTCATCGTTCCGGAATTATTATTTGTATAAACAGTCTGTTTTACTGCGTCCTTTACACTTTTCTCCGGAAAAAGCCTCTCTGCCGCATCCCGGGTTATAATAACCTTCATACCGCCTATCCCCTCTTTCAGTTCTTCAGGATTTCCGGAAATAGCGGAACCAATACGATATACATCGAAATACTCCGGAGTAACAAACTGGATACGGCAGGAAACAGCATCCGAAAGCGTATCCCGGCGAAGAGGCTGGTAATTATCCATGCTATTATAAGGAACGCCAAACCTGGATAAAGCCACTTCTTCCACGCCCGGCATCCTGCGTATGCGCTCCATCGCCTCCCACAAATCTTCACCGGCTTTGGCGGGGTGTTCCCCAGGTGTCAAATACCCTTCGGCCCCCTCTTCCCGGGCGTTAAACTCAAACTTATAGGTATGGTCGAGGTCGAAACCGACCGGTGCACTGAACGTATATAATACGACCAGCAAATAATCTACAATATACCACAGGCAAACCGTCACAAGTAACAATTCCCCCAACAACCAGCTATTACTTTTCCGCTGGTTCCATATTAATTTAATGATATGTTTGATCATCTTCGTACTATTTTAACGGTTTAGTTTTCATTCAAAGCTTCTACCACCTCTTTGCGCGACATCCGGTAAGCAGGTATTCCGGCAGACAGCAGGTTCAGTATCAGGCAGAACAGGAATGCATAGAGGAATATCACCGGATTAAGCAACTCAGAAACAGACAGCATCGGTGTCCCTCCGAACACGGAAGAGATGGAGCCGAAGCTATTACTCAGCAACCAGGTTCGCAACAAAAAGATGGCGATGTAAGAGAAGAGCAGTCCGACCACCCCACCCAGCAAGGTCAGAAACATATTCTCCGACAGTATCTGCACCAGCAGACGGCCTTTGGTCGCTCCGAACGCCTTGCGTATGCCAATCTCCGGCAGACGGCTGCGCATCCGTGACAAGGTCATGCCGGAAAGATTGATTGCAGGCACCAACAGCAGAATCACGATAATCAGCAAATACTGCACGATCGTCCTTGTCTTGTCAGGTCCGATAGCCCTCACTCCTTTAATCTCCAATTCAAGCTGCGTATCTGGTTGATCGTATAACACGAGCTTATAATCCTTCAACGAACTGTTATATTGCGCTTGCAGGTTGCTTATTTCTTTCCTGATTGTATCGAAATCGGATGCCGAACGGGCCAGGATAATCACCTGGAACCATCCCGTTATATTCTCCGCCCAGGAATCATCGCTCAAATCGGCAGCCGAAGCCGTATAAGGAATCCACGCCTCCGCATATGCCGCTTTGGCAATTGTGGAAATATCCTTTACCACCCCGCCAACCGTGTAAGGCTTATAAGCGATCATAATCGTTTTGCCGGCAGCATCGGCCGTGCCATATAACCGGCGGGCGGTCGACTCGCTGATGACTACCTTCTTTATACCCGAAGACACTTCCTCTTTCGTATAAGGACTGCCGGATATAAACTCGAAGTTGAAGACCTTCCAGAACACATCGTCGGTAAACATCATCAGGCAATCTTTCTTCTCCTTCCCGCCCGGCAAAGAAGCCAGCAAGCTGCGGCAGGGAGAGATAAACGACACAGCCTCGGGTGTCTTCAACGGTAGGAAACACGCTTTGACCGTACGCAAGGAAAGATAACCGTTCCCGTACTGTTCCCCTTTATAGGTCCGCCCGCCCCACCGCACATACATCGTCCGGTCGCGGTTGTCCTCGGGAGAATAGTTTTCGACACGTACCTGATACGTGATCACCATCACCATGATCAGGCAGATAGCCAATGCCGTCCCCAGGATAGAGATCAGGGCCAGGAGTTTGTTCTCCTTCAGCATGGCTAGTGCTTGTTTTAAATAGATCTTATACATAATGTCAGTATTTGTTTATTCGTAATGCAAGGCTTCCGCCGGTTCAAGACGGGCCGCCTTACGGGACGGATACCAGATAGCCAGTGTGATGATAACGGCCAGCAACAGCCACGTCAGCAGGCTGACAAGCAACAGGCGGCCGACAGTCACCTCCATCACCTCCGTACTCAGCAGGCCGGCAAAGGCCACGTTCACACAGATCAGCAAGGCGGGTACGGCAGTTATGGTCAGTATCATCAATCCTTCGCCGATAAGCAACTGTTGCAGGCGGCGGCGACTGGAACCGACGGCCATGCGAAGCCCCAACTCGTTACGGCGGCGGTTCACACGGAACCAGAACGTTCCGATCACAGCCAGGAAGACATTGATCAGCAGGAATATGTTGATCGCAATGTCCAGCTTTCCCCCACTCGTATTCATCGAAGTCTCCAGATAGTTCGTACGTACATCGGGGTAATATTGCACGTTAGCCAGCCAGAAGTTGCCTGCCGCCAGCCGGTGCTTCATCTCTTTCTTAAAACGGACGGCATATTCGGAAGCACTCTCCTCCGCCGCACCCGGACGGACACGGAAACAGATTTGCATCTTCCCCAGCTCCTGTTCACTCATCCGCAGGATACTCCGCTCTTTCATCTCTTTAAAGACAATCGAAGGCGGCTGGCTGAACTCTTCCCGCTTAACGGCTTGCGTCACTCCCTTCACACGGTAACGCAGGGTGTCATCCTGAAGGATTAGCAACTCCCGGCCGTCCACCTGGGTCGAGCTGAAACATTTCATTGCCATCAGCTCACTGAGCAGGATACCTTCCTGAATAGCGGAAGCCAGTTCGTCCGGCGAACCGCCATCGGCCGCATGTATATCGAAGACACGGAAGTAATCGGGCGTAACGCTGAAGTCGAAAGCATTCCGGTAAATAGAATCTTTCTCCTGAAAATAAGTATCCGAGTTGGACATATAGGTATAAGGCATCGAAGCCTCGTTCGCCAGGCCTACCACCTGCACGTCGGGATGCGTTTCCAACTGGCGGATGATACGCATGAAATCCTCTCCCGCCCCCTGGCTCCCCTGTTCGTAGGCAATATAGGAAGCGCTGGTGGAAGGGCGCACGGCCAGCGTCACCTTATAGACATCCTCAAACGAGTATCCCATCGGTTGCGCCTGTGTGATCCGGCTCATCGTCATCCGGTCGACGGCGTACCAGAGCAGTACGAAGACGACAAGCAGTTCTATAAACACCCAGGTATTGCTGCGGCGTTGTGTCTTGATCAGTTTCAGTATATGTAACAGCATATCTATTCCTTTTAATAGTGGTTTAACGACTCAGTAATATTCACACGGATCGCACGCCAGGCAGGGATCATCGACGACATCAGGTTCAGCAGGAAGCAAACCAGGAAGGCATAGCCGAACACCGCCGGGCTCAGCAGCATCCCGACTGTCAGCTCCGTCTGCACACTGCCCTGCACCATCGCAATGATACCCGGCGTAAGCAGCAACTGCTGAAAGAGCGCCACCATCCCATACGATACCAGCAGCCCGACCAATCCGCCCGGCAGCATCAGCAACAGGTTCTCGATCAGTATCTGCGTCAGCAGCCGGTTCTTACGCGCCCCGAAAGCCTTCCGCACCCCCAGTTCGGAGATACGGTCCTGCATCCGCGAAGCGTTCAGGCCGGACAGGTTCAGCGCCGGAATCAGCAGGAAAAGAAAGATCAGAAACAGGAGCATCAGGTAAACTGCCGTCACGGAACCGCCCATCACAAACTGGCGGATCACATGTGTCAGATGCGTCTCCACCCCGTTCATCATACTGAGCTTTCCGTCGGTCAGGGTCGTATTATAGCGGCCGATCATCTCTTCCAGTTCACGGCTCACCTCGTCGACTCCCATCCCGTCGGCAGGCAGGATACAGACCGTCAGCAAGCCGACCGATACATCGCGCTCGTCGGAAGCCCCCATGACCAACGGCATCGAGGTATAAGGCACCCACATATCGGCATACACGGAGGGAGTCACGGCGGAGACATCCTTCACCACGCCGCTGACGGAATATTCCGTATCGTCCAGCAGGATACTTTTCCCCGTCACGCCGGTCGCCGTCGAAAAGATACGGCGTGCCAGCGATTCGGAAACGACCACCCGGGGGAAACCCGACTGGAACTCCTCCTCACTGAACGGTTTCCCTTCGACGAAAGAAAAAGAGAAGAGGCGCCAGAAGCTATTGTTCGTACCCATCACCTGCACCTTCTGGGGGTCGTCTCCCCCGGGAATCTGCACATAGGTGTCGCCATAAAGCAGGCTGGTGATGGCCGTATTGGTCATAAGCGCCACCTCCTTTGCCGACTTCAACGGCATCAGGCATTCTTTGGCCGAACGGACGCCCCAGAAAAAGTTACTGTTTCCTTTCCCCCGTTCATATTTCATCTGGTCGATATACAGGTATTTGCCGCGGTGCACTTCGGGTGTGATGTCAGCTGTACGGATATGGTACACGATCGCTATCACCATCACCATCGAAATGGCAAGTCCCGTCCCGATGATATACACCCCGCTGTAGAAGCGGTTTTGCCTCATCAGGTTCCAGGCTTGTTTGAAGTATTGTTTATACATGATACGGTTTTATTTGTTATGCCGGACTAAAAGCAAATGCCGTGCCACAAATATAACAAACTGAATATAAGAGATTAACACAAACCCAACAGTGTTCAATACTGAACACTCGTTCCAATATCGAACACTATAAGCAGAAGCTGATAACCGCCATCAAAAACTATCGCACAGGCAACTCAACCTTCTCACAGAGCTCCAAATACTTGCCTCTAAAGATAAGCAAAATCAGTCCCAGCTGCGTCAAGTATTTGGTCTGTGCCACCAATGGGTCGGCAGCATAGCGCTGCAACTGTCCGACGGCCTCGTTGCGCAGGTCTTCAAAATCGCCGTCGGAGGCGGCAACCCTAAGATATGTCACTTTAACAATATAGCTGTAAGCGATGAGCGGCTGATGAAGTCGGTCGGGCATCATGTAAAAGCCGTCATAACCTTTAGTCGCTTCATATTCCGGTCGTATTATATAACCGTTCACCATCCCCAGGTAAGCCATCAGAAAACTTTTCACATGCGCTTCGCCTTCGATAAAGTCACGTATCTGGTCTTGCCGTTCCAATTCAGAGGCGAGATAGCGGAAGACGGGTTCCCATTCGCCTTTGTAGGCCATGTTCACTACCAGATCGGACAGGGCGGACAGGTCAAGCGGGATAACATTGTTTACGTTGTAAGCTTCAATCAAGAGGGAATAAACTTGATGACGAACGGTGAAGTTTGGAATTCCCAGCATGAGCATCTCATGTTCAGCCACATGGGGAAACAGCAAACCGAAGTAATAGAGCAGGCTTTTGAAATTATCCGGCCAGACAAGCGATTCCACGGGATAACCGATATCAATTCCGGCAGATATCATCCCGTTGCCCACCACCTCTTCCATAATGGAGGCATACATTCCGGATAGCCTATTGGTACGAATAAAATGGCGCAACCCGGCATAATCGGAATATACATTTCCGTCGACCATTTGGTAAGGTACTTCTTTATGAGGTATGTAATAATTAAGAAAGTAGAGCGTCAACACCGGATTGTATATTCGTACTTTTATAGCATCCTCCGAAAAGCAGCAACCACCACACCACAACGTAATAATCTCCATTATCTTGTCAATGGGATCAGATAATAAAAGCTCGGAGTCATAATACTCCAGCATATCTGTTAATTCAGACTCATAAAAACCCATAAGTCCGTTAAAATACACATCGTCACTCATATCCGTCCCAAAACCAACACTTTTTCTCACAATAGGAGAAATGCCGGTGATAAAGGCCCGCTTAATCGCCCGATCGCCTATAGTCCCCACCTTAATCCGGGCAAAGAAACGTTGGAAAAAGCTATCCTCACTTATTAATATATTATAATCACCCTGTCCCTTACGGGCCAGGATATCATTGGCGAAGTTGTCATATTCGTCAATAAAGAGATAGATAGGAAGATTGAGAGTGGTTGCCTTTGAAATTAGATAAGCGAACTTGGCATCGGCCGAAGGTTGCGCCATCAGTTCATCGCGGAAGCCAGGTGCAAAGAAACGGGCATAGTTGTCGGCAAACTCCATAAAGCGAAAGCCACAATGTTGTTCGAACGACTCGAATACTTTATCCGGCATCGGGTTCACATCCGAGAAGTCAAAACTCAGGATCAGGTACCTTCCCTGCTCGGCTGTCGGGTTATCGAGAATGTGACATCCGACAAACACTTCTCCGAAGCGGTCTTTACGATTGATATCATAATACCAGGTTAGCATATTGATAAACAATGACTTCCCGAAGCGGCGGGGACGGGCCAGAAAGAAGTAAGACTCCGCCTGCTCAATCCGGGGGATATATTCTGTTTTATCCACATAATAATAATTCATTCCCTGAATGCGGGCGAAGTCTGTCAACCCGTACGGTATATTCTTTGCTTCCATATCTGACTGTATTTATTGATCGACAGGAACAAATGTACGGATTTATTGTGACAGAAGGCAGAAAAAGTTTAAGTAATACCAAACATTCCCTATCCCCTATTCATAATGCAGCGCCTCAGCCGGCTCGATCTTTGCTGAGCGGTGTGCAGGATACCAGGTAGCGAGAAGGATCACCGGCAGCAATAATAATAGCGACAGCGCGGTGTCGAGCAAGAAGCGGCCCACTGTCAGGTCCATATTCTCCGTGGCGAGCAAATCCATCCGATAGATATTCAGGCAAACCAGCAGGGCAGGCACGAATGCCACGGCAAACAGACAGACGCTTTCCCACAGCAGCCACTGTTGTATTTTCCTCCGCGAAGCTCCCAAAGCCATCCGCAGGCCAAGCTCCTCCCGGCGGTATTCGATGCGGAACCAGAACGTACCGATTACCCCTAAAAACAGGTTCAGCAGAAAAAAGACTATCAGCAAGACACGGTATTGTATCGTTTCCGAGATATGATAGGCATCGAGCAGATTCTGCCGCACCTTCTTGAACGGCACGATCGAGGAGAAAGAATAATTCCCCGCATCCATCTGCATCCAATCCTTAAAGGAGGCTTCGAAGGCCCGCCTGTCAGCATTCGAACGGAGGCGGAAACAAATACCTATACGACTGAAGAGTCGGTTTTCTCTCATCCTCCCCCAGCTATTTTCCGGCATCAGGCTGATTATTACCGGGAAAGGACGCGTATACTCATGCTGCTTCATATCGGGCAATACGGCCATGACGACTGATCCGATCGAATCTTTCTCATCCCAATATACTCTCTTTCCGGCAGGTGAAATATCGCCGGGGAACAACCGACGGGCGCCAAGCCGGGTAAGAATCACTTTCTCCCCCAGCCTTTCGCCCAGTTCCTGCGGCGTCTCCCCATTGAGCCCGTAGAGGCGGAAAACACGGAAATAGTCTTTGGTTACGTGGTAGATATTTGCACCAGTCTTCAGGGTATCGTTCCACAAGGTCGTAGAGGAACTCCCACCGTAATACGGATAATAAAACTGCCCAAGGCAGAGACATTCGATATCCGGATGGTTACGGATACGGTCGACGATACGCTGGAAGTTGCGCGAAGGTTCTTCGCTGCCCTCTTCGTAAGCGATAAACGAGGGACTACTTTGCGGAGTCATGGACAGTTTGACCAGATAGGTATTGGTAATGTCGGCACCAACGGGGGTACGCGCTGTCAGATAAAGTACGGAGAAGAAATCGACCAGCACCCATATCAGGATGAAGATAAGGAACAGTTCGAGAACGATCCAGCCGTTACTGCGCCGCTGGTTATATATCAGTTTAAATAAATGACTTGTCATAACTTATTATTTATCATTAATAGCCTTTACAATAGAAACACGCGTAGAAAGCCATGCCGGCAACAAGGCGGACAGCAAGTTCAGCAACAAACAGAACCCGAAGGTGATAAAGAACACCGGAAGATTCAGCAACATGCCGGGCGAAAGACTCACTTCGCCAGTCATCTGTTCGATGCCAAACAACAGGTTGCGCAGCAGAAACACCAGCAGGAAGGAGAACAGCAAGCCTACTATTCCCCCCAGGAACGTGTAAAGAAAATTTTCGATCAACACCTGCACGATCAGCGTCGCGCGGCTTGCCCCGAAGGCCTTGCGCAATCCCAGTTCGGGAATCCGCTTCACCATGTCGGAGGAGGAAAGCCCCGAGAGGTTTACGGCAGGGACAAGAAGGAAGATGCACAACAGCAATCCGTATTGCATCAGTTGCTTCGAAGGCGATGTGCGCCAGTCGAGCTTCGAGAGGATGAAAGTGCGCCATGTCCGCACATCGCCCCTTTCATTGGCAATATATTCCCAGTCTTTCAGCGTCGTGTTGTAGCGTTTGCGGTTCTGGTCTATCTCTTTCCGGAGCACAGACAGATCGTCGATGCTCCGGCAACGGATGCAGAGTTCAAGCATTCCGAGTACGCCTTCCGCCCCATCGGAGATCATCAGTTCGGGATATAAAGTGAAAGGAACCCAAGCATCGGCACAGGTGATTGTATTGACGGCGGAGATATCGCGAACCACGCCTGCAACGGTATACTCGACATCGTTCAACAGGACGCCCTGTCCCGCTACGTCCGGCTTGCCAAACAACTGCCGTGCCCTCGTCTCGCTCAGGACGATACGGCGCAGTCCGCTTTCAAAATCAGCCGGCGTATAAGGCTTCCCGTCGATAAAGGTAAAACGAAACATCTGCCAGTAGGCGGCATCGGTTGCCGACAGGTTGATTTCAAACTTGTCTTTTCCGCCGGGAATGCGCAGTTGCATCTCACCGACATTGTAAGTGAATATTCCCGGCCTGATGTAGGCGCTGACCAACTCCGGAGTCCGGAGGGGATAGTAGACCTCGCGGATGGTCTTGAATGACAGGTTGCCTGTCCAGTTGCTCTGCCCGTCTTTGGAGACCGACGTCGCCGCATCGAGGAGGCAGAGGCGGCCGCGGTTCACCTCCGGTGCAATGTCGGCGGTACGGATATAATACACGATCGCCATCATCATGACCATCGAGATTGCCAAAGCCGTCCCCAGAATATACACGAAACTGAAGAAACGATTCTGTTTCATCAGATTCAAAGCTTGTATGAGATATTGTCTGAACATATTACTTATCTTTGTCGTTTAACATTAATCTATGTGTGTTATGGATAAAGAGCTACCTAAATCAAAAATGACCGTTAAACCCGGCAAACTATTCGTCAAACTGAGTAAAAGCCAGTTGCCCGGACAAAAGCCGTTCTATAAAGGAACATTGCCCAACCATCCGACGCTCACTATCGAAGATATCGCCGCCCGGGCCGTTAAAGCCCGCTCTTCCTACCGCCACGGAACGTTCGTCGAAGTGTTCCGTACGATGATCGAAGAGATGTACGGTGCCATCCACGACGGCTTCAACGTCGACTTCGGCCTGGGACGCACGGAACTGACCGTCACCGGCCGTTTCAACGCCCCTACCGACAAGTTCGACCGCGCAAAGCACGCCATCCGTGCCAACTTCCGCCCCTCTCCCCGTCTGAACCAGCTGATCGACTCGTTTCCGGCCGAGGTAAGCAACTTCAATGCGAACGCCCCGCTGCCAAACGAACTCAGCATCTACAACGAACGCCATGAAAAAGGACATGCCTATGAGTTCTGCTGTATCCCTTCCGACTACACCCTTCCGCTCTTCATCCACGGACAACGCGTGAAAGTAATGGGCGACCATCCGGATGTCGGCATCGTGATCCGTCAGGAGGAGGGCGACAAACGTTACTTTATCGAACCCCGGTTCGTCTTCATCAACCAGACGATGCGCCTGGCTTTCATGATCCCCGAAGCACTTACGCCGGGAAGATGGGTGGCGGAGGTGCATAGCCAGTACACACCTACTTACCACCTGTACAAGAAGCCTCGTGTCGGCACTGTCGCCTTTACCGTGCTAGACACTACCTCACCGGGATGATGTAACCTGCCTCATCGGGGTGATGTAATCTACCTCATCTGGATGATGTTAACCACCTCATCAGGGTGAGGTGATCTGCCTCATCGGCGTGATGTGAGGTCTAGCATTAGGCTCCCCGTTCTCCCGGCAAACGGGGAGCGGGGAAGTCCACAGCCTCTGTCTGCCCTGCCTGTAACACACTCCCTGCCTCTTCCCGAGAGGGGAAGGGTTACTATTGAACCTGTCGTCCGTCGAAAAAGCGTACCGTGCGACTCGTCTGCTGTGCCTGCGCTTCGTTGTGGGTTACCATCACGATGGTGCGGCCGTCTTCCTTATTCAGGCGGTGTAGGATATCCATGACCTCGATACCCATCTTTGAATCCAGGTTACCGGTCGGCTCATCCGCCAGGATAATCTCGGGATTCCCTACGATGGCACGGGCGATGGCTACACGCTGGCACTGACCGCCGGACAACTGTGTCGGGAAGTGGCGCATGCGGTGGCTCAGTCCGACCTTTTCGAGAACAGCTTCGGCAGCCTTGCGGCGTTCGGAAGAAGAGACGTTACGATAGAGCAGCGGGAGTTCTACGTTATCCAGTACGTTCAACGAATTGATCAGGTGGAAGGACTGGAAGACGAAACCGAGCGTCTTGTTACGGAAGGCGGCCAGTTGTTTGTCGTTCATACTGACCGTATTGGTTCCGGCGATCTCGACCGTACCGGCTGTCGGGGCATCCAACAGTCCGATGATGTTCAGCAAGGTGGACTTTCCGCAACCGGAAGGGCCCATGATGCTGAGGAATTCACCTTTCTGGATATCCAGGTTCACATTCTCCAAGGCAACTGTTTCGATCTCCTTCGTACGGTAGATCTTCTCGAGGTTTGTTAATTTGATCATGATGTTTGATATTTAAATTGTTATTATTGTTCTTTATTCATAATGCAACGCCTCCGCCGGTTTCATCCGTACCGCCTTGTACATCGGGAACCAGATGCCGAGGCTGATCATACCCGCCATCAGCAGGTAGGCTCCTCCGAAGGTGACCGCGAAACGCCACCAGGTATAAGGCAAACGGATGGTATCGAGCATATCGAAATACAACATATTCAGGATAAAAACCAGCACCAGCGGGACAGTCAGCAACAGCAACATCAATCCCTCGCAATTCATCAGGCTACCAATCCGGCTACGGTTGGAACCCAAAGCCATACGAAGCCCGATCTCACCCTGCCGTGCCTGCGTGCGTAACCAGAACGTCCCGATAATACCGAAGAAAACATTGATGAGCATGAAACTGACCAGGGCAGACTTCTTCTTCATGGTGTCTTCGGATTTCTTCAGTATCCCGGTGCGCATCTCGCCGAGGGGAACAACGCTGGAAACATAGACGTTATTCACCGTCAGCCGTTCGCCCATTCCTTGCAGGAACCTTTCCATGTCTTCCGGACGGAAACCGGATTTCATTCGCACCAGGCAGTCGATGCCCACCGCCTGCGCCTCTTCGATCTGCCTGATCATTTCAGGCTGCGAAGGGATATAATAAAAGAAAGGGATACTCTTCTTATACTCCGATTCGCGGACAGGGCCTGAGACAGCCAGGATTGCCATCTCATCGGTGTTGTCGGGATGATACTTGACGGCCTTGCCCCGGGCGGAGACGTCCGCTCCGTAAAAGACCCGCTCCAGGTCGGAGGTGATAACGCCGCCTGTGCGCTGTCCGATCTGCGGGCCCAGCAGGTTGCCTTCGGTATCTTTCATCCGTAGCACCGTGAAATACTCGGGACTGACGGTAGACTGGCGGAAGTTCGCCTTGATGAACGTATCCGCATCCGCCCGGTAGAGTTGCGACCAGGAACGGTTTTCGGTGTACACACAGCCGACATGGGAGATGGAGACCTCCTCTACCTCGGGCGCCTGTCGGAGCAGTCCCGCCAGACGAAACACGTCCTCCCCCTGGCGGGTGGTCAGCAACGAATCGTCCACGTATCCCGGAGTGCCCGGCGCGAGGATACCCAACTGCACCTTATACGTATCTTCGATGTCGAATCCCAGGGGCGAATAGTAAGTGTATTTATCGACCAGCAGCGAATCCGTCATTACCCACAGGATACTGACTACGACCAGCAGTTCGGCAAATATCCAGCCGTTGCTGCGGCGCTGGTTCCAGATTATTTTCAGTATATGCTTTATCATCTTCCTTTCGTATTTATATCGTTACATCTCTTCGGATTCTTCGCCTTTCAATGAAGCGGCTATCTGCTGGCGGGCGATACGCAGGGCAGGAATACCCGCAGAAAGCAGGTTCAGCAGCAGGCAGAACAGCAGGGCCACCAGGAAAAGCCCGGGTTTGAACAGCATATCGCTTTGCAGTACCGTGTCCGCCTTTTCCAGCAGGAAGCTGCGGCAGAGGGGCAACAGCAGGAACGAGAGCAGCAAGCCAATTACGCCACCTACCAGGGTGATCACCCCGTTTTCGTAGAGGACCTGGCGAACCAGGTCGCCGTAAGTCGCTCCGAATGCCTTGCGGATTCCCATTTCCGAACGGCGTTTCTGCACTGCCGACTGGGTGACGCCCATCAGGTTAAGGGCCGGTACGAGCAGGAGGAAAAGCAGAAGGCCGCCCATCTCCGTTAGGTAGTCCTTCAGCTCGACCTTGATCTGTCCGCTCGTACCGATCGCTTTGTCGAAACGGCTGATAGGGTTATGGAAAAAGTTGATCTGCGCCTCTTTCTTTGTGGAGTTGTAGCGGGCCATCTGCCCCTTCAGTTCCTGGCGGATGGTGTCGAAACCGGACGTCTCACGGGCCAGCAGGCAGACATTGAAGGCCCCCGACATATTCTCCATAAACGCCATATCCGACAGGACCCGGTTGGTGGTGTAGGGCGTCCAGACCTGTCCGTAGGCGGTGTCGGCGGCACGGCTGACGTCTTTCACGACACCGCAGATCGTATAGGACATGCGGTCGATGATAACGGGTTTGCCGACAACCTGGGTAGTACCGTAAAGTTGCTTGGCGACACTCTCACAGACAACGGCCTGTGGGATGGCGGAGCTGAAGTCGGCTTCCGAGAAAGGTTTGCCTTCCAGGAAAGAGAATGCGTATATCTTCCAGAAACCGGGATCGGTATAGTAGATCGTATAGGTCCTGAACATCTGCTTGCCCGGCAAAGAGAGCGGGGAAAAGCGGGTGGCCCAGGCACAGGCGGCCTCGGGTGTCTTCAGGGAATAGAAGCATTCGCGAACGGCTTCGACCGACATGTTGCCGCGGCTCCAACTATTCTGAGCCTTTACTTCGGTACCGTTTTCGACATAGAGCATGCGGTCGCGGTTTACTTCGGGCACGAACGAGGTCAGTTGTACCTGGAAGACCAGGATGACAACCATGATCATGGCTATCGAAAGGGCCGTGCCGAGTATGGAGATCAGGCTGATGAGGCGGTTCTCACGCAGCATGTTCAAGGCTTGTTTGAGGTATTGTTTGAACATATTGTTGTTGTTTGTGTTGGGGCGGTTCGCGAACCGCCCGTACGGGACGTTATTTTATTTTAAGTTTGTTCTTGTCCTTATAGCTTGCCATGTCGGAGACTACTACCTGATCGCCGGGTTGCAGGCCGCTGATCACTTCTACGTATTCGTAGTTGCTGTCGCCTAGCTGCACCTTGCGTTTCAAGAGTTGGTCGCCATTGACTACAAAGAGGTCGTATTCACCTTTGCCGACATAATAAGAGGCGTTGGCGATGCGCATGACGTCATCCTTAACGGCGTTCATGACATACACGTCAGTCTTGAGGCCGGAACGGAGGCGGCGGTGGTTGTCTTCTTCCAGTTGGACGGTGAAGGAGATGACGCCGTTCTTCGACAGCGGGGTGACGTCGCTGACGGTGCCCTCCAGTTTGTCGCTGCCGATCTTGACAACGGCTTTGCTGCCGGCGGCGATGCGGTCGCCATAGGTGTCGGCTATCTCACCTTCGATCTTGAAATGCGAGAGGTCGGAGACGATGGCGATCTTGGTGCCTTCGCTTACCTGGGCACCGATCTCGTTGTTCACGTAGGTCAGGATCGCCTTGCGGGGGGAGCGGACCTGGGCATCGTCGAGCGTGCGCTTGGTTTCGGCGAGGCTTTTGCGGAAGATGTTGAGTTCGAGTTCCTTCACTTTCAGGTCGGCTTCGGCAAGGGCCTGTTCGTTGATGTATTTCTGTTCGTCTTCCTTGAGTTTTAACTGGCTGACGTTGTAGTCGAGTTCTACCTGGCGGACTTTGTCGGTGGTGCCGGCGCCGAGGCTGTCAAGGTAGCGTTCGTTACGCAGTTCGACGGCTTTGCGGTCGAGTTCCATGCGGGAGACTTTCAGGTTCATCTCCATCTCGGAGAGTTTGCTATGGCCGGTGACACGGAGTTTTTCCAGTTCGAGTTGTTTCATCTGTTGCTCGTCCAGTTTCTTCTTGTATTCCGTTTCGGCGCTTTGCAGGTCGAGTTTGAGGATCGGTGTTCCTACATCGACGGAGTCGCCGCCTTTTTTGTATATCTCGACGATACGGGTGTTGATGGGGGAATTGATGATCTCTTCAAAAGCGGGTATCACCTTGCCGGAGGCGCTGACCGATACTTCGATGACGCCCTGGTCGACGGTGGATATAGTCAGGTCTTTACGGTTCAGGCTGGTTTGCAGGAAAGATATGATCACGGCAATGACGGCTACGGCCGCTCCCACGCCTCCCCCGATCTTTATGATTTGTTTGCGTTGTTCTTTTCTTCGAACTTCTTTTGATATCTCTCTGTCCATATTTAGTATTGTTTTTATTTTCCGCCACAGTAGAGGCAAACTCCGTGCCAAAAAGCTAAACTACTGATAGTGTGAGCCTACTATAAAACAAACAGTGTTCAATATCGGACAGTGTGTTCGGTTTTACAGAAAACATTCCGGCTCTCCGCGTTGTTCTTTATCGACAAAGAAGGTAAAAACACTTATTAATCGCTAAAACAAGAAAGATATGAGTACCAGATCTATTATTTTATCGCTTTTCGTCGCCTTGGGGTTCGTCCTCACCGGTTGCGACAATAATGATGACAATCACAAAAATGCCATCGAACCGACTGAGCCGGTAATGCAGGCTTTCAATAAGAAATATCCCGATGCCTCCAACCCGCTCTTTACAATTGAAGGAAATTATTATGTAGCCGAGTTCACGAACAACGGCGTTTCGACCGAAGCATGGCTCACCGAACAGGGCAAGTGGATGATGGACAAGGCGGATACACCTTTCAACCAGCTCCCGGAGGCGGTGACCGACGCGTTCAATAACGGCCTTTATGCAGGTTGGAAAGTGGATGACTCCTATACGATCAACCGGGATAGTATGGCTGTCGTCTATAAGATTAATGCCGAAAAGGGAAACAGCGACATGGACCTGTATTATTCGCAATACGGCAACCTGATCAAGGCCGTGAACGACGAAGGGAGCGAGGATGCTCCGATCGTGATCCCAGCAGAGGTACATACGTTGATGAACCTTACTTTCGCAACCTGCGACCTGCTGGATATACAGAGCAACAGCGAAGGATATATCCTGAATATGCTGGACGGAAAGGTTTATAAGGTCGCCCAACTGAATAAAGATTACCGGTGGCAGAGTACCACATACCAGATAACCGAACAAGAGGTACCGGAGGTTATTATGGCTGCCTTCCAGTCCACAGGCTATGCCGGAGATACAATCGAAGCAATCAATGTCAAGATCGAGGTAGCCGGAACATTCTATACCTTCACCGTCGATCATAACGGACAGAGCACAGATGTCACATTCGATGCGGTGGGGAATGTTGTTGGATGAATTGTTGCAAGAAATAATTGAACCTACCAATAAAAAAATCCCCTTGGCATGTTTGAAGTGCCAAGGGGATTCTTATTCCTATTATATCAATAAATATATACTGACTTACCGGCTTATCAACTCGATCCGTGCACTCTTGACACCCGGGGAGGATGCTTCAAAGTAAATCGTTCCCGGTGTTTCTTCCGTTTGTACGATGGCTGTCAGCTGGCCGCTGAACAGTTTCATCTGCGGAGCCTGGAAGGATTCGAGGCTGGCGGGGTTACCGTTGGCTGCCGCCTTGTAGGTTCCGTTGCCACGTACGTTGAACTTGATCTGGTTGGTGGCATTCGGACAAAGGTTTCCGTTCTTGTCGACCACTCTTACGTTGATGAAAGAGAGGTCTTTGCCATCGGCTGTCAGGTTGGTACGGTCGGCAGACAGTTCGATATGGTGAGGCTTGCCGGCTGTGTGTACTTCCTCTTCGGCTACGGCGTTGCCATCCTTATCGTAGGCTACCACTTTCAATGTTCCCGGCTCGTATTTAGTATCCATCCACATCAGACGGTAACGTTTCTGACGTTCGAAACTCTTCTGAGCAGCTTCGGTATAGCTGCTGTCGATACCGATACTCAGGTCTTTCGTACGTTTGCCCTGGCTCTTTCCGTTGATGAACAGTTCGGCAGAAGGATAATTGGTATACACGAATACCGGAGTGACTTCGCCTTCGCGTCCCGGCCATGTCCAGTGAGGCAGGATATGCAATGTCTTTTCCGCTTTGTTCCAATGACTGCGGTACAGATAGTAACGGTCCTTTGGAATACCCGCCAGGTCGATGATACCGAACAGGGAGCTGTGGCTCGGCCAGTTGGTATAATACGGCGTCGGTTCACCCAGATAGTCGAAACCGGTCCATACGAACTCACCGATACAGTAAGGCAGGTCTTCATGCTGGATAAAGTCATCTTCCGGCAGGTTTGACCAGCCGCAATGTTCTACATCGTAAGAAGAGCTCTGATGATCGTCGTAAACTGCCATCGCCTTACGTTCAACCGGGAACTTATAAACACCGCGTGAACTTACCGTAGAAGCAGTCTCGCTTCCCAGGATGATTTCCTGCGGCAGTTTCTTATAATTAATCTGATATTTAAACGGACGGTAGTTGAAACCGGCCACTTCCATGACAGCGGCAAAGTTATTATTCACAACAGCATCCGGGGCATCCATGCCCTGGGTAACGGGACGTGTCGGGTCTTCGCGGTGACAGATGTCCTGAAGGAAGCGGGCAATCTTGGCGTCGCCTTCGATCCACTGGTTCGGCACCTCGTTACCGATACACCACATGACGATACTCGGGTTGTTACGGAAGTTATGAAGCAGATTCACCATGTCTTTTTCCGCCCATTCGTCGAAGAAAAGGTTGTAGCCGTTCTTACATTTGGCTACGTTCCATTCGTCGAAGCTTTCTGCCATCAGCATCATACCCATTTCATCGCAGGCCTTCACCAAATCGGGAGCCGGCATATTATGGGAAGTACGGATCGCATTACAACCCATATCTTTCAGGATACGGATCTGGCGACGGATAGCCGCATCATTGACGGCAGCACCCAACGGACCCAGGTCATGATGGTTACATACGCCTTTAAAGACAGTCTTTTCGCCGTTCAAGAAGAATCCTTTTCCCGGAATGATTTCGATGGAACGGATACCGAAAGGTGTCGTATATTCATCTTTTAACTCTGTCCCGTTTTTGTACAGGCGGCTTTCAGCCACATATAGGGCAGGCATATCCGGCGACCAGAGGGTCGGGGTGTGAACAATGAATTCCTGGTCGACCGTACCATTATTATATATGATATCGTTCAGCGGGAGCATTGTTTCAACCAGCATTTGTCCGTTCGGGTTACGCAGGCTGGTTTTCACGGCATATTGTTTCGGATCGGCACCTTCCGGAAGATTAACCTTTGTGTTGACATTCACTTTGGCAAACTCTTTCTTAACGATAGGTGTTGTAACAAAAGTCCCCCATATCGGAATATGGGCATCTTCCGTAACAATCACATGTACATTTCGGTACAAGCCGGCTCCCGGATACCAGCGGGAGGACTCCGGCAGGTTTTCCAGACGGACAGCCAGCGTGTTCTTCTGTCCCGGTTTCAAGTACTTCGTAATGTCAAAATGGAATGAGTTATAGCCATAAGGCCAGTAACCAACCTCTTCGCCATTGATATAGACTTTAGCGTGGCTCATCGCCCCGTCAAACAGGATTGAAGCTTTTTTCCCTTCAGCAAACTGGGGCACTTCAAACTCGGTGCGGTACCAACCCACACCCACGAAAGGCAGACCGCCCGTACGACCGGCATGTTCCATCGCCTCCTTTTGGCCGTCTTGCGAAATAGCCACTTCCTGCTTATCGTTCTGGGAACTGAACGGACCGTATATCGCCCAATCGTGCGGAACCGTCACCGATTGCCATTTACTGTCGTCGAAAGCGGGTTTGATAAAGTCGGGGTTATCCTCACGGGTGAACTTCCAGTTTTTCTCCAGCAGGAATTCACTGCGTACTTGTTGTGCCGAAAGGTTAGTCAGCCAACCGAATAACGCGACTAAAATAACAAAATTGAATCTTTTCATGCGCATTTTAAATGTGTTTGTAGTTCTTAGCGCAACAAAAATAACTAAATTTGCGACTTTATCAAACTAAATCTACAATAACAAGTTACAGAATATGTTGATTCAATTAGCCTTCGTTTTAGTTGCAATAATTATCGGAGCCCGTTTGGGTGGTATTGGTTTAGGCGTACTGGGTGGCCTGGGGCTGGCAGTACTGACTTTTGTCTTCGGCCTCGAACCAACGTCACCCCCTATCGACGTGATGTTAATGATCGTAGCGGTCATTGCAGCAGCCAGTTGTATGCAGGCTGCCGGAGGGTTGGACCTGATGGTGAAATGGGCGGAAAAGCTGCTTCGTAAAAATCCTTCCAAGATTACAATATTAAGTCCGCTGGTTACCTATCTCTTTACCTTTATTGCAGGAACCGGACATGTGGCTTATTCTGTTTTACCGGTTATTGCCGAGGTGGCGACCGAAACGAAGATACGCCCGGAACGTCCGCTGGGTATTGCCGTAATCGCCTCACAGCAAGCGATTACAGCCAGTCCGATCTCTGCAGCGACCGTCGCTCTGTTAAGTATGTTGACCGGACAAGGATTCAATGTCAGCCTGTTCGATATCCTGATGATCTCAGTACCTTGTACGTTGGCAGGTGTCCTGGCGGGAGCATTCTATTCCCTGCGTGTCGGCAAGGAACTGGAAGATGATCCTGAATTTAAAAGACGTATTGCTGAAGGAGAATTCACTACCCAGAAATATGAACTGAAAGATGTCAAAAACCAGAAAGCGGCCGGCTGGTCGGTCATTATCTTTATCCTGGCGACAATCGGGATTATCCTGTTCGGTTCTATCGAAAGTATTCGTCCGGTATTCAATGGGCAATCGTTGTCAATGGCTTATATTATCGAAATACTGATGTTATCGGCGGCGGCCATTATTTTACTGGCTACCCGGACAGACGGGATCAAGGCGGTACAGGGATCGGTTTTCTCTGCCGGCATGCAGGCGGTTGTCGCTATCTTCGGTATTGCCTGGATGGGTGACACATTTATCGGTGGAAATATGGCGGAACTGAAAGGTTCTATCGAGCAGATCGTTACGGCTATGCCCTGGCTGTTCGGGATTGCCCTGTTCCTGATGTCTATCTTATTATTCAGCCAGGCAGCTACCGTTCGTGCTTTGCTTCCTTTAGGGTTAGCGCTGGGGATCTCTCCGTATATGCTGATCGCACTCTTCCCAGCCGTAAACGGATACTTTTTCATTCCGAATTATCCGACAGTCGTGGCTGCTATCAATTTCGACCGTACGGGAACTACGCATATTGGTAAATATATCTTAAATCATTCTTTTATGGTTCCCGGGCTGATAGCGACCGGTGTTTCTGTATTGCTTGGTTTACTTCTTATCCAACTGTTTTAAGGGCGGCCGGCAGGCTTCCCGTCAGAAAAAAAGAGATTCTAACTACCTCATTCTTATCGTTTTTTTAAAGAAAAGGCTTATCTTTATCTCGAATTTATAGAAAACAGGTGTATATGAAATGGTAGACCTGTTATTATTTTAGTAAGGATTTTATATTATTGATTAAGCTGTAATACACGAAAAAAGAGTCAGAGGCTCAGAGGTATATGATGGTAGTGGAAAACTTTATCTTGCCGGATCTTTTAGAAAGCATGCGCATTTCAACATCTTCTTCTCAGGAAAACACCCGGAATTTCCTGACAGATTATTCTATTGTGTATGCAGTATCCGGTACGTTATGTTTGAAAAACAGCGATTCCGAGCAGATCATTGAAGAAGGGGAATTAGCCCTTATCCCACCGGGAACATACGCTTTTTCCGAATCAACCAATGATCAGAATCATTCCGGATTTACCTTCTTCTTCGACCAATGGACAGCACAGTGCATTCTCAAACTCCCGGAAGTGATCAGCGCCTTGAGTCTGTACCAACCGCCTGTTACCAGACAAAAAGTATATATCATCCCCCGGCAAAAGGTCTTCCGGAACTTTTTCAACGCCGTCCAGCTATACCATAACCTGGAGAAAAAGCTGAAAAAGGAAATGCTCCCGGTCAAGTTTACCGAGCTTATCTATCTGTTACTGAATAGTCCTCATAGAGACGTTGTTTTATCTTTTCTCTCCAAGGCTGCCGGTAATATGCCGGAGAAACGGTAAAGATATACCCCTGGGAAAAATTGACAAAAATATAAGTTATATTGCCATTCCGTTAGTCACCGAAGGAATGTAATTTTGCATTGTCAATTAAAACAATGAATATATGAAACCGATAGAACTAACAAAGACTGAATTCATTCAAAAAATAGGTAACGTCGAAGCTGCCCCGAAAGACTGGAAATATGTAGGTGACAAACCTTGTATCGTAGATTTCCAGGCTCCCTGGTGCGGTTACTGTAAACGTCTCGACCCGATACTGGAAGAGTTCGCCCAAACATATGAAGGACGATTGGATATTTATAAAGTGAATGTAGACAAAGAAGAAGATCTCGAAACGCTCTTTAATATCCGCACAATCCCTACCCTTCTTATCTGTAAAACGGACGGGACCAAAGAACTCATGCTGGGAACTATGCCCAAACACGAGTTGAAGAAGATCATCGAAGAGAAAATTCTGTAAAAAACCCCTATAACAGTTTATTTACGAACTGTAATATGGAAACATCCTTGCTTGCGTTCGTGCTTTATATAACAACGGTCTGCTCTTTTCAGGTCACGAAGCACTGACGCAAGTACCATTTTCAAGCGGTCGTTGTCGATATTCAGGGTATCTTTCTCATTGATCTTGGTATAACGCACCCAGGAAACGTCAAAGGTTGTACCATAACGGTGAGCCGAGTTCATGGAAGCATTGTAATTGCGTTTGCCCAGTTTCTTCACATCATCTACCGTACGGGTAACGCTGGTTACTTTTATTTTATAGAGAGATGCATTCAGATTATAAAGGGAGTCCTGAAAATTACGGCCGATATCTTCCAGTAAGGTTGCCGCTTCCGGAATCAGATAAGGGATAGAGTGTTTCAGTTCTTCCACTTCATAATAATCGCCGGTTTTGATCTCCTGCATCTTTTTGGAAGCATGTTCGGCATCTTCACGGTTACTGATGGGTTCTATTCCGATCTTTTGGGCGACAGCCAGCTGGACGTCATTCAAATCGTTAAAATCGCGATTATAACTTCCGTTATACCAGATGGTTTTCAACTCGCCACGTTTTTCTTTACAGGAAGGGAACACACTGGTCGACACCAGTACAAAAAACAATATAATTGCATTAACAGCTATTTTCATCCTTTTCAATTTTACGGAGGACAAAAATAAGAAAATTACAATACTTTGTTGTATGAAGATCAAAAAGAATTACCTATTTTTGTGGTCAACACAATTAATTAATAAGAATATGAGTACTTTAGAACTAAAACTTTCACTGATCGAACAACTCACCAAAATCGACGATGAGCAGTTGCTGAACAAGATCAAAAAGCTGATCAGCCAGCATACAGAAAAGAAGACGGAGAGATATCCGGCACAAATGACGGTTGAGGAACTGAAAGAGGTGCTGAAGAAATCTATCGAAGAATCCAAACAAGGCTTGGGAATGACTACAGAAGAATTACGCAAAAGACATCCATTATGCAAATAAAACTAAAGTGGTTACCACGAGCCATCGCCTTACTTGACGACATTTACGAATATTACAGCGAGAAAAGTGAAAGATCTGCAATCCGCATATATAATAAGCTACTTGATTCTGCAGAACCTTTGAAGACATTTCCCTATGCCGGAATTTCCGAACCTTTATTGGAAGAATTTCCTCAGAATTTCCGCTCCCTGGTTGTCGAAAAACACTTCAAGCTGATTTACACCATCAGTCCAACCCTGATCGAGATACACGCCATATGGGATTGCAGGCAGGATAACTGGCGGCTAAAAGAAATGTTCCATCGGTAATATCAAAAAAAGACAGGAATATATTCATGAGATAAAGATTATTGCTAATTTTGCGTACCTAAATCAAAGGGAATAAAAACATAAAAAAATAAGACAAGGAAAAGAACGGATGATAGAACGTATTTATATTCTTGAAAGTGTAGACCCGGTTATTTTTTACGGAGTGAATAATGCGAACATGCAGCTGATTAAAACACTGTTTCCCAAGCTTCGCATCGTTGCCCGCGGAAATGTGATGAAAGTAATCGGAGACGAAGACGAATCCGAACTGTTCCTTAAGAAGATCCGTGAAGTAGAAAAATACTGCGAGGAATTTAACTCCCTGAGCGAAGATGTCATCCTCGACATTATCAAAGGAAAAACTCCGACAGTCGTCAAACAGGAAAACCTGATTATCCACGGAATGAACGGGAAGGCAATCGTTGCCCGCACCGAAAATCAACAAATACTCGTAAAAGCTTTTGAAGAGAACGACCTGGTCTTTGCTACCGGCCCTGCCGGAACAGGTAAGACATTCGTTGCAATAGCTCTTGCAGTGAAAGCGTTAAAGAATAAGGAAATAAGGAAGATTATCCTGAGTCGTCCCGCTGTAGAGGCCGGCGAAAAGCTGGGATTCCTTCCGGGAGAAATGAAAGATAAGCTCGATCCGTACCTGCAACCTCTGTACGATGCATTGCAGGATATGATTCCGGGTGCCAAACTCAAAGAGTACATGGAAAACAACGTGATTCAGATCGCTCCGTTGGCTTTTATGCGCGGACGTACGCTGAACGATGCCGTTATTATCCTCGATGAAGCACAAAATACAACGACGCACCAGATCAAAATGTTCCTCACCCGTTTGGGTATGAACGCTAAAATGATCATTACCGGCGACGTGACACAGATCGACCTTCCCCCTACCGCGACCTCCGGCCTTGTGCAGGCGATGCAGATACTGAAAGGTGTCAAAGGAATAGGCAAGGTGGAATTCGACAAGAAAGACATCGTTCGTCATAAGCTGGTACAGCGAATCGTTGAAGCATACGATAAATTCGATGAGAAAAAGAAAGCGGAAACCGCTGCAAAAAAAATAGAAAAGAACAACAAACTATCAGATAAATAATCAAAAATAAATTGGTCATGAAGAAGGCGTTAGTTAGAACAGATTACAATTTCCCGGGACAAAAAAGTGTCTATCATGGTAAAGTACGCGATGTGTACAATATCAATGACGAAGTATTGGTGATGGTCGCAACCGACCGTATCTCAGCTTTCGACGTAGTATTGCCGGAAGGTATTCCTTACAAAGGCCAGATGTTGAACCAGATTGCTGCCAAATTCCTTGACGCGACCACCGACATTTGCCCGAACTGGAAATTAGCTTCACCGGACCCAATGGTTACCGTTGGTGTACAGTGCGAAGGTTTCCCTGTTGAAATGATCGTACGCGGTTACCTTTGCGGTAGCGCATGGCGTGCTTACAAAAGCGGTGTACGCGAAATCTGTGGTGTGAAACTGCCGGAAGGAATGCGCGAAAACCAGCGTTTCCCGGAACCGATCATCACTCCGACAACTAAAGCTGCTATCGGAGCTCACGACGAAGACATCTCCAAAGAAGAAATCCTGAAACAGGGACTTGTTTCTGAAGCAGACTACGCCGTTCTTGAAAAATATACGATGGAGTTGTTCAAACGTGGTACGGAAATCGCTGCACAACGCGGCCTGATCCTGGTAGATACAAAATATGAATTCGGTCACCGCGACGGAAAGATCTACCTGATCGATGAAATCCATACGCCCGACTCTTCACGTTACTTCTACTCGGAAGGTTATGAAGACCGTTTCGCCAAAGGTGAACCGCAGAAACAGCTGTCTAAAGAATTCGTTCGCGAATGGTTGATGGACAACGGTTTCCAGGGCAAAGCCGGACAGCAGGTTCCGGAAATGACTCCGGCTATCGTTGAAGGTATCAGCGAACGTTATATCGAACTGTTCGAACATATCACAGGAGAGAAATTCGAAAAAGGCGACACAGACGACCTGTTGGCCCGCATCGAAAAGAATGTAACCGATTATCTGAACAATAAATAAGCATATATGAAGTACGGTTCGGAACAGATTTTACCTTACAACCAGGAGGAACAGAAGGGCACGCAAGTCAAACGCATGTTCGACTCTATTGCAGGCACTTACGATCTACTGAACCATACGCTCTCGTTCGGTATCGATAAAATATGGCGCAGGAAAGGCATTGCTTTCCTGCGTCCTTTTTCTCCGCAATCCATACTGGATATTGCCACCGGAACGGGCGACCTAGCCATTTCCATGCACCGGAAACTAAAAGCCAACCGGATCATCGGGGCCGATATTTCAGAAGGCATGATGCAGGTCGGACGCGAAAAGGTAGCGAAAGCCGGTTTATCGGAGTATATATCGTTCGAACAACAGGACTGTACGGCACTCACTTATCCGGACAATTCATTCGATGCCGTTACCGCCGCATTCGGAGTACGTAACTTTGAAAATATCGAACAAGGTATTGCCGAGATGTTCCGGATACTCAAACCCGGCGGCCATCTCATGATTCTGGAACTTTCCACACCGGAACATTTCCCTATGAAACAGCTCTACCCTATTTATTCAAAAACGATCATTCCATTTATTGGCCGGTTATTTTCAAAAGAGAAAGCCGCTTACAGCTATCTTCCGGAATCCATCAAAGTCGTTCCTCAAGGTAAGGTCATGGAAGAATTGCTTGCCCGCCAGGGATTTGCCCAGGCGAAAGCACGCACCTTCACCTTTGGAATTTGTTCATTATACACAGGTTGTAAGGATGGTTCGCGAACCACCCCTACGAAATAAACAAATACTAGAAAAGGTTATGCAGAAATATGGTTTATTGGGATACCCACTCGGACATTCGTTTTCCAAAACTTATTTCAACCAGAAGTTTGAAGCGGAAAAAATAGATGCCCAATATGTGAATTTCGAGATTCCGAATATCAAGGAAATTAAAAATGTACTGAAAGAGAATCCCGAATTGAATGGTCTGAATGTAACGATTCCTTACAAAGAACAGGTCATTCCTTATCTGGACGAACTGGATGAAGACGCCCGCCTGATCGGAGCCGTGAACGTTATCAAATTCACAAAAGGCCTTTTCGGTAAAAAACTGAAAGGATACAACTCTGATATCATTGGCTTCAAACAGTCTATCGATCCTTTATTAAATGAAACACATCGGAAGGCATTGATCCTGGGGACAGGCGGTGCCTCCAAAGCCGTATTCCAGGGACTAAAGCAACTGGGTGTCGGAGCAACCCTGGTTTCACGCAAACCGAAGGAATTTTGTATTACCTATGACGAAATCACTCCGAAAACAATGGAGCAATACACCGTCATCGTCAATACGACCCCATTGGGAATGTTCCCCAATGTCAACAGTTGCCCGGATATTCCATACGATTTGCTCACCCCAAATCATCTGTTATATGATTTGTTGTATAACCCGGATGAAACGCTCTTCATGAAAAAAGGAAAAGAAAAAGGGGCTGTCGTCAAGAACGGACTCGAAATGTTGCTGCTTCAGGCTTTTGCGGCCTGGGAGATCTGGCAAAAATAACCCAACTCCTCTGCCCGGCATTTTCTCACGAGTGAGAAAACAAGCCGAAGCCATTTTCGGACTTTCCTACTGCTTTTCCGTCATATATTTCCAGAAACGAACCGGCAAATGTTGCCGGTGCAGTTTCGGATTGATTCTTTCTTTTATCGCGATCGTTTTAAAATATTCTTTCCACATCTGTTGGAAAAGTTTTTCGTTTTCATCCATCAGCTCCTCACTCAGAAAACCGGAAAGCAGATGTGCCTCCTTCTGTTCAAAGCGAACTTCGATCGTTTCTTTCAGATCATAATAATATCCGTATTCACGGCGCATGTCGTAGATCAGCCATTTCTGGTCACCGAAACGGTCGTTCAGATAAGGAAGTACAAGCGGTAATACATTATATATAGGTTCGACAGCCGAGAAATAGGTACCATCCACCGCCTTCTGAAAACGAAGAAACTGCATGATACGAAGACGCTCATTACTCACCTTCTTCCATATTTTGGACATCTGCAATACATCAGGATCGCCGAAATTCACCTCGATAGACTTGGAATAGTCGATCGCCTTACGGATATAGCGGAATAAAAGCATGTCGATCTCCGGCAGCTCCGACAACCAGGAGACTGTCAGTCCGGAAAGGGAGAGTTTGGATATTTTCTTTTCAAGGCCTTTCCAGACACGGTCGGCTTTTTGCTTGTCGGAACAGATTGTCACCGTCTCCTCACAGAACAAAGGCAACGGTTCCCCTTCGGCCAGCAACACATCAGGAAACGATTTCCGGACGTAAGCGTCGAAGACAGCAGTCAGTAATCCCTCGAAAGTTTTGTCATATATAAAAGCAATCATCTTGTTTAGTCCCGAAATTGAAATGTTAGTTGCCGGTCGTCAAATTGTTTTCCCTTCTTTTGAATCAGGATGTGGCGCACATTCTCCGGCGTCAGTTCGTTAACCGTCCGCATCGCCAGTTCGTAACAAGTAATAAAATACTGAGCCTTCTTCATCACGACCCCGATCTTCTTCAATTGCTCCGACCCGAGACGGGAGTAACGGCGGGAAACGATGATCATCTTCGCCGATTTCACCCCGATACCGGGAACGCGCAGAAGCAACTCATAATCTGCTTTGTTGATATCGACCGGAAACATATGCGGATTTCGCAACGCCCACGATAATTTCGGATCGACCTCCAGATCGAGTTCCGGATAAGCATCGTTCACGATCTCATCCACTTTAAATTCATAAAAGCGCAACAACCAATCGGCCTGATACAAACGGTTCTCCCGTACCAGAGGTGGCTGTTTCAATGCCGGCAGCCGGTTATCATAATCGTTCACGGGAATGAAACCGGAATAATAAACACGTTTCATCGTCGGACGCTGATACAGGGCCGACGACAGGCGGAGAATATCCTTGTCCGTATCGGCAGTCGCCCCGACAATCATCTGCGTACTTTGTCCGGCGGGAGCAAACCTCGGAGCATGACGGAAACGCTTCCGTTCCTCTGCACTCTGTAATACCCCCTGCTGGATATAACGCATCGGGGCAAAGACGCTTTTAAAGTCTTTTTCCGGTGCAAGCACCTGCAAACTTTTTTCGTTGGGAATCTCGATATTCACACTCAGGCGGTCGGCATACAAACCGGCTTCGTTCACCAATTCCTGGCTGGCACCGGGAATGCTTTTCATATGGATATACCCGTTGAAACGATGAACCAGACGCAAATCTTTTATCACGCGCACCAACCGTTCCATCGTATAATCCGGACTGCGTACTACGCCCGAACTGAGGAAAAGCCCTTCTATATAATTACGCCGGTAAAACTCGATCGTCAGATTGACCAGCTCCGTAACCGAAAGCGTAGCCCGCGGCAAATCATTGCTCCGGCGGTTAATACAGTAGGCACAATCATACATGCAATTGTTGGTCAGCATAATCTTCAACAAAGAAATACACCGTCCGTCCTCCGCAAAACTATGGCAAATACCCCAGCCAGCCGCACTGCCTATCATTCCTTTCTTTCCGGAACGGGATGTGCCGCTTGACGCGCAGGATACATCATATTTAGCTGATTCTGCTAATACTTTCAGTTTTTCAAGTACATTTTCATTCATATTTCACGGGGATATACCACACAAAAATAAGGAATTAAAAACTATCTTTGCGATAAAATAGAGTGAAATGTTCTTAGATAATATTCCCGTACATAACCTGGATGAAAGTGATTTCTTCGTCGCCGAACGCATCGAAAACTGCGCACCATTGAATTTCCGGGGATCACACTGTCACAACTTTTACGAACTTTTATTTTTCATGGAAACCGGGCCGGAGGAAAGTCACAGCATCGACTTCACCGAGCATCCGCTGCAATCCAACCAGATTTTCCTGATCCGTCCGGGACAGGTACACACCATGAAACTGAAAGAACAAAAAGGTTTTCTGTTTGCCATCAATCGCGATTATTTCGAACGGCTCTGCCTGCATATCGAGAGTTATGCCGATTATTCATTCCCGGACATTCTCACCCTTCCCGATAGCGAAGCTCCTGCCGTCCGCCGGATAGCAGATCTGATTTATGCCGAACACGAAAAGTTGCACCGCAAAAGCCTGCTAAATTCTTATATGCATGCCTTTATCACCCACTTATTACAGCTGCATACCGATGCCCCGGGTAACCAGGATATCCGCGTCAACAGAGTGCTTTCCCTGATCGACACCCATTTTATCAGTGAACGCACAACCGACTTTTATGCCCGCGAAGTAAACCTCAGTAACAAACGGATGAACGAACTGACAAAAAAAGCCGTCGGTCACACAGTTAAACAACTGATCGACCAACGGCTGTTATTGGAAGCCAAACGCATGATAAGCCATGGCGCTTCGAGTTTCAAAGAAATAGCGTTCGATCTCGGATTCAGCGAAGCATCTTATTTCACCCGTTTTTTCAAGGAACAAAGCGGATACACGCCCGAGCAATTCCGGTCGCTGCTAAAGAAAGACCTGTCATGAACGGACCTTAATCACCGCCAGGCGACGACACGTATCGACAAACAGCAGCACAAAAGAAGTCAACCCGCAAACAAATAATCCGCACATCATCGGGACAACCGAATCATTTTGTAAGAAACTGACTACTGCCGAAAGGACACCGGTAAAGAACAATTGCAAAAATCCCATCAATGCCGAAGCAGATCCGCTGTCTTCCTTAAAATAAGCCAAACCGAGCGATGTCGTAGCCGGTAACAATAACCCGATCGGAATCAGATTCAGAAATACCAGCACCAACAAAGGAATAACAGAAGTCAAAGCAAAAGCTGTAACAATCAGTAATGTCCCGATCAACAGCTGCACAGCCAGCGTATATCGTACCAGCTTCTTCAACGTCATATATTTCAGCATAAAATTAATAATATAAGTCCCGAACATCAATCCCAACGAATTGATCGCAAAAATAATTGCAAACGTATCACCCGACATACCCCCCTTCTCCATAATCAGAAAAGGAGCATTAGACACATAGACCATCAAACCTCCATAAGCCATACAACCAATAATAGTGTAAACCATGAACGGCCATACTTTCATCACCCTGACATATCCTTTTACCATCTCTTTCACCGAAGGCTTCTTCGCATTCATCTCTCCGGATAATGCCACCGGTTTACTTTTCGGAAGAAACAACCAGGTCAGCAGAATAGTAAAGGCTCCTAACAGGGCCATTGTATTAAACACCCCATGCCAATGCCACTGTTTCAATAACAAATTTCCGATAGTCGGCGCAATAACCGGTGCAATTCCGGAAATGATCACCAACAGGGAGAACACCTTCGTCCGCTGTTCATTTACAAACAAATCATTCACAGCAGCACGTCCTACCACCACCCCGGCACAACCGCCAAAGGCTTGCAGAAAGCAGATTACCCACAACTGTTCGATCGAAGTCACATAGATGGAAGCAAACGAACTGACCGTATACAAAGCCGTAGCTGCCAAGATCGGATTCTTCCGTCCGTAATAATCAGAAAGCGTCCCCCAGAACAGTTGTCCGATAGCAAAACCTGCCAGAAAGATGGATAAGGATATTTGTACTTCACTCAAAGAAACTTGCAGGCTTTCAGCAATATCTGTAAAAGCAGGGAGATAAAGATCTATGCTCAAAGGTTCCAGAGCCGCTAATAATGAAAGGACCAGAACCACGATTCCCATTTTTCTATTCATCACATTATTCCTATTAAAATTACCGCAGCAAAAGTACTTCCTTCTTTCCGCCCGCCTTTTACATTAATTGCACATTTACTGGTATAAACAGGAACTTCAGGATATTTCTTTTTGAATGTGGTAATTAGGAAGGAAACATGTACATTTGTACGTTTTTTAATTTACATCTTCAAGAATGAACGACTTACTTATTTTCAATCATATAGAAATGATACTGGCAGGCACGACTGCCGGTCTATTTATCATCCAGCTCTTATATTATCTTGTCACTTATGCCCGCCCGTTGAGACAGGCTAAAAGAAGACAAATGCAACAGGGACAGGCAAAGCCTGCCGTTTCCGTGATTGTTTATGCCAAAAACGAATCGGAGAACCTAAAGAAACACCTTCCGGCTTTGTTGAACCAGGACTATCCGGAATACGAAATCGTTGTTGTCAACGACGGTTCCACCGATGAGAGTGACGAAGTTTTAAAAACATTCAAGAACGAATATGATCATCTTTATCACACCTATATCCCGGAAGACGTAAAATACCTGAGCCGTAAAAAACTGGCACTCACTGTCGGTATCAAAGCCGCCAAACACGACATCCTCCTTTTTACGGAAGCCAATTGCGAACCTATGGGTAAAAACTGGATATCAGCCATGGCACGCAACTATGCTTCCAGTACAAACATCATTTTAGGCTTTTGTGCATATGGGCATCACAAAGGATTTTTCCATAAGCTGGTCGCTTATGATAACCTGATAACCGGATTGCAATATATCTCGTCCGCCCTCACCGGAAATCCCTATACCGGCAACGGCCGTAACCTCTCATACCGGAAAGATTTATTCTTTGCCCATAAAGGGTATTACAAATCGCTCAGCCTGCATGCCGGCGATGACGATTTATTTATCAACGAGTCTGCAACTGATCAGAATACCTGGGTGGAATATTCTCCGGAGAGCATCACGGAAATGGCAAAGATAGACCGTTTCAGCATGTGGAAAGAGATGAAAGTATCACGTGCCGCCACCCAACGTTATTATAAAGGCTGGAACCTGACCTTTTTTAGAATGGAAAGCCTGAGTTATTTCCTTTTCTTTATCGCGGTAATCGCCAGTATCCTCATGGGTATTTTAGGCAACTGGCTGATATCCATACTGGCAGGATTATTATACATCATACGTTTTTCAACCAAAGCGACAATCCTGCACAAATCAGCTAAACTCCTGCAACAGAAACCTGTAACCGGCTGGCTGTTCCTCCTGGAACTGCTGCTGCCCCTGTTCAATCTATACGTAAGAATTTACAGGATATTCAGAGGAAAAAACGATTATACATTCCGCCTGGGAAATAAATGAATTGAAAATTACTCAAATCGTATGCTCTTGGCAGGATCGATCTTCGTGATAAGGTAAGACGGACCGAGCATCATCAGCATCGATGCGCATAAAGTCCCGATATTCAGGAGAATCAAGGAGACTATACTTAAATCAATAGGCACCGCATCCAGATAATAGATGGAAGGATCCAGTTTTATTATACGAAAATGAGACTGGATCAAACAAATAGCGATACCAACCACATTCCCCCAAAGCATCCCCTTCCCGATCAGGAAGAAAGAAATATAAAGAAATATCTTGCGGATACTGACATTGTTCTCACCCAACGCTTTCAGGATACCGATCATATTCGTCCGCTCCAGAATAATAATAAGCAAACCGGAAATCATGGTAAACCCTGCAACCGCAAAGATCAGGATAAGAATAACTACCACATTCACATCCAGCACATCGAGCCAGTTAAATATCATAGGATTCATCTCCTTTATCGAACGGGTAAAATAGGTATTCCCATGACGGTCCTGTTTTTCCACCAGGTTAAAATACAGGTCTTCCGCAATCTGGTCCAGCTTATCGTAATCATCTACAAGCAATTCCAGTCCACTGACCTCATCCTTCTCCCAACCGTTCAACCGGCGGATCTGCTTAATGTCAGCCAAAACAAATAGCTTGTCATAATCCATAAAACCGGTCTCGTAAATCCCTACGATATTGAATTTACGGGCACGAACATCTTCCTGCACAAAATAAGTCAGAATACTGTCGCCCAGCTTCAAACCCAGCAAGTCGGATAAATATCTGGAAATGATTACATCAGTCGAAGTCTTTTTGGGGTCTATCGTCAGCAACTCACCTTCTTTCAGGTTGTTCCGGAAAAAACTCCAGTCATAATCCGTATTGATCCCTTTCAATACGACACCCTGAAAATCACTATCCGTTTTCAAAATGCCCATTTTAGTGGCATATCCTTCTATATGCTTAATACCAGGAAACGCCCGGAGTGCCTGAAGCAAAGAATCGCTCACCGCAATCGGCGTCGTTTCATACGAACTGTTATTATCAAAATTGGTGATCTGAATGTGAGAACCAAAACCAATCACCTTATTACGAACCTCTTTCTTAAAACCAATCACAATAGCGACCGAAAGAATCATCACCGCCAACCCTAGCGCTACACCGACTATGGCAATACGAACAGCAGGAGGAGTAACCTGACGATTCCCCTCCTTACTGAAATGAATTTTTCGTGCTATAAATAGTTCTAAGTTCAATTCGATTCAGTTAATTAAATGACTCTTCCCGGATAAGCCTCCAACGCCTTTGCCAGGACCACCAGTGCTTTTGCCAAATCTTCCTTTTTCAGGACATACGCAATACGCACTTCATTTTTCCCCAAACCGGGTGTTGTATAGAAACCGGAAGCCGGAGCCATCATAACCGTCTGTCCTTCATATTCGAACTCGTCCAGACACCAGGCACAGAACTTATCGGCATCATCCACCGGCAATTTGGCAACCGTATAGAAGGCCCCCATAGGGATCGGAGAATAACAACCCGGAATACGGTTCAGCCCGTCAATCAGGAATTTACGGCGTTCCACATATTCGTTGTAGACATCCAACATATAATCTTCAGGCGTATCCAGTGAAGCCTCAGCAATGATCTGTCCGACCAAAGGAGGACTCAGACGTGCCTGACACCATTTTATAACATTTTCCTTCACCATCTGGTTCTTCGTAATCAGCGCACCGATACGGATACCGCATTCGCTGTAACGTTTGGAAACCGAATCCACCAGTACCACATTATTCTCGATACCTTTCAAATGGAAAGCCGAGATATAGGGAGCTCCCGTATAACAGAACTCACGGTATACCTCATCCGAGAACAGGAACAGATCATATTTCTTTACGATATCGCGAATCTGATCCATTTCCTTCTGTGTGTACAGATAACCGGTCGGATTATTCGGGTTACAGATCAGGATCGCTTTGGTACGCGGAGTGATCAGCTCTTCAAACCGTTCCACCGAAGGAAGAGCAAAACCTTCATCGATAGTAGACGGAACTGTTTTGATCACAGCTCCACAGGAAATGGCAAACGCCATATAGTTTGCATACGCAGGTTCAGGAACAATAATTTCATCCCCCGGATCCAGACAAGCCATAAACGAAAAGAATACAGCTTCCGAGCCTCCGGTAGTGATGATTATATCTTCAACATCGACATTGATATTGAATTTCGCATAGTATTTAACCAATTTCTCACGGAAACTACGAATTCCCTCACTCGGAGAATATTCCAATACTTTACGGTCAATACGGCGCATGGCCTCCATCGCGACCTCGGGAGTAGGTAAATCCGGTTGACCGATATTCAGATGGTACACCTTGGTACCCTTTGCTTTAGCCTTATTGGCTAGCGGAACGAGTTTTCTAATGGGGGAAGCCGGCATATTGACACCCCGCTGTGAGATATTAGGCATTACTTTTTCTATATGTTAGTTTAAAGTTCGGCAAAGATAGGAAATAATTGAAAATTGAAAGTTGAAAATTGAAAATTAATATCGGTTTGCAGTTAATCTCCCCATTTAATTTTCAATTTTAAATTATTAATTTTCAATTCCTCAGATTCCCGGACGAGGCGAATCCTTGCTCGCATGCATAGTAGAAATAAAAGCGTTCGGATCAATCTCCTTAATTTCATCTTTCAGGCGCGGCATATCCTTACGTTCGGCAATGGTAAAGATGATCTCTTTTTCCTTTCCTTCATACATGCCCCGTCCGTGGAGGAAAGTACCCCGCATCCCCATCTTTCCGACAATCAGGTCTTTTATCTCCTGTGTCTTCTTCGATACGATAAAAACGGCACGATTCGGATTTTCCGTTTGGAACATTTCAACAACCTTTCCATACACGAAAATAGCAAACCAGGAATACAATGGAACCGCCCAGTCCTGGAATACGATCAAGCCTAACATCACGATCGCAGAATCCAGTATTATAATCATATTACTTACTTTCAAATTGGAATTATTGGCAATAACACGGGCCAACACATCTGTTCCCGCACTGGTACTTTGCGCCTTAAACACGCAAGTCACACCGATACCCAATATCGCCCCTCCATAGAAACAAGCGATAAACGTATCATTTTCCACCAGCGGTTCTGTTCCGCAAAAATAGGATAATGTGTCCGTAAAGACAGAAATAAGCACAAACGTCACAATCGTTTTCGGTCCCGAAGAAAGACCGATCTTTTTCATTGCCAGCAACAACAATGGAACGTTAAAGCATAAGGCAGTAGCACCCATCGGCAAACCGTCCGGAAAAATGGAGAAAACACCTTTCGTCACATAATGCAAAACGATGGAAATACCATAAACACCCCCCGGTACAATTTTAAAGGGAGCCAGGAAAAGTACATAACTCAATGCCTGCAAAAAAGCCCCAACCACAATCAGAGAATAATCGACTGCATTACTCTTCAATGTAGCATTAGAAGGAAAACCAAGTTGTTTCATAATTTAGATTCAATCATTATTTGTTTTCAATGCCGCAAAGATAGATAAAAAAAGAAGAGACTACACAAACAAATTGCGTAATCTCTTCCACCTGTTTTCAACAATCGCGATCCGGGGAACAAATCCCCCCTCACCTTTTATATTAAAGGTTCAGTGCACGATTATTATTATTTGTCACATTCAACAATGTTACATATTTGCGATACTGATCGGGCGTCAGAACCTTTTTCATCAACTTCAGATTTCCATAAACAGCCTGATGCATCTTTTTTTGTTGCTGGCTTTCGCTGGCACGAAGACTCTCACGTTGTTTATCCAGGAAAAATTCATTTATATTTGCTACTTCACCCGTCTGAGACGGGGTTAATTGTAAATAATAACTCAGTTTCTCAAAGTTAATAGCAAACGGTTCTTTACTCACATTGTTCCGGTTCTCGCGTGCAAAACCTACCGTTGCACATAATAAAATGGCTGCTACAGCCATACCTAAACGTCTCATAATACCTAAACATTAAATTAATAAACCTAAACATGGAGGCCGCTGCCTCCGAATCTATCTCTCTTTTTGCCTTTGTGTATATAACAATATGTTTTACAACATTGTTCACGAACAGATTTATTACTTCATCCAGACGATCGGATATCCCAAAGCCCTTTTTATTGCCTCCATCTCGGCACTATGCCACATCTCATGCTTGAAACACCAGGACAAGGCTTCGTACTTTATATCGGCAACGGGATGCTTAAACGGAATTGATTCAAGGGGGGAGTTCAGGATTTCATCGTTAAGAGTCAGTAGGCTTGCAAGGCAAATGTCATGCACAAAATCCAGTTGTTCCTTTAATTCCGAAGCAGGCACAAAATCTTTTTCGACGGAACGGTGCAAAGTTCCCATGCCATTAAAGATTTTATTATAACGAGCGATAGGTATCTGCCGTCCGACATCTTCATTTACCCCGGTTATCGTAGTAATGGCATGAAAATTCTGTGAAACCAGCAGATGCCCGATCTGCCAGGCAAAGTTTGAATTCGTACCTTCCGGAATTGTGTACCATAGCTCTTCGGGCATTTCTGAAATCAGACGGTTTACAAAATTCCGTGCTTCAATGATTTGCTCTCTCAAAAATTCAATTTTACTCATCATAATGTTACTTTTTAAGTTATACATTATAATTAGTGAGTAACAGTGTAGAGATTGTGACAACTCAGTCCAGAAATTTTTCCCAATAATTCTTCCGGGGCAAATCTTTTTCAAACTTCTGATACAGGTCGGCCAACCGTATCATTTTGGCGACTGTGGTATATTCTTTATCCAGGTCAATAAAAAAGACCTGTTTACAAATCCTACATTTACAGGTTCCCGCAGGATTATAAAGCGGACAGGTATCGGTCAGGAAATGGCTGATCTTATCAATGGAACGGGAGTATATCTTACGGACATTCTCTACCGACATTTCCATAATCGCTCCGATCTCTTTATGAGAAAGCCCTATATTCTCCTTAAAAATAAAAATCAGCCGGGCATCATTATTCAGGCAATGATTCAAAGCCGTCAAGCACCAGTCACATCTTTCTTTGACCCACTCCTTCCGTTCCTCATCAGAACCGGAATATTCGATTTCCTGCAAGGCCCTGAATTGCTCCAGCTTCATCAATGTCACCACCTTTTCATTTTGAGCATACCGCGAAATAGTCCGCTTCGCAATCGTATAAATCCAGGTCGATAATTCAGAATCAGCATTGAACGAAGGCAGGCTCTTAAACACCTCATACCAAACTTCCTGAGCCGCCTCCTTCGCAATCTCCCTGTTCTGAATCATCCGGTGGGCAATGGTTGCGACCATTGTGCCATAATGCTCAACTATATCCTCTAACTTCATTCAAGCTTATTCAATTAAAATTTCTAACGACCCCAAACTCACATTTCCCTGTACCTAGCAGTCCCATACCATCGACACCCTCCGCTATTCCCACAAATCCGGTATTGATATCGGAACAATAGAAAGAAACTTCTGCCTCCCCTTTTTCATCCGTTATGACGGAAGGTTGCCATAACAAAGTATTACGGGCATCGGGAGTTGACAATTGCATATCTATTTCGTCCGGTTGGTAAAATTCACGGGCAGCGTAGTAGCCTTTGGCACGCCAAAGGTTGTTCCGGCGGAGAAGTTCTTCTTCCGAATAAATAGGACCGTGATAAACGACATATTGTTCGTCTTCCACAATAAACCATTTTCCTCCATCGAAATATTTAGGTTTAATAATTCGATACGTTTTACCCTCTACCGGTTTACTTCGTTCTTCAAGAGGAACGATATTTGCATTAGGACAATAACGGGGGTCATGATGTACCGTATATCCGTCTTTATAATTTTCCAAATGTCCATCCGGGCACACCCAAGGCATACCAATGTCCATCTGTGCCAAACTATCTAAACGTCCCATAAACTTATCCCTGAAAGGTCTACTTGCTTTACGGGTAACAACTACCTCATCCAGTAAAATTGTACTATCATTACTAACGACCGGCATATCGAGAATCTGTTCTTTTACAGACTGAGAAATATCCATAATAGGGTAATATCTCTGTTTCTTTTTCCTTAGACTATCGATTTGCGGAAAATAATCCTCTATTTCAAGTTGAGGCTTATGTTCATTCGACAACATCGGTTTCAAATATACATAACCGCCTCGAAGTTCCTTCAATATATCCGTACCGACAGTAAAAGAACCAGTTGAGTCAGCCCATACATACAATGAATTTCCCTCAGCACCGGATATCTGAATAAGTTGTTCCGTCCCCTGCGCCTCTTTCCTCTTTTTCTTACTATGAATAGATTGTATGCCTATTATTTCATCAGACAAAAACAGATTTTCATTATCGGGGGCATATTCTATATTCCAGACATACCGCCTCCATCCCTGAGTCAGCAACAATAAATCCATTGCCTGCATACGATCTTTATTCTTTTCATCGAAATAATAAAGCGGATTATGAATCTTTCCGCGTATCTGAGAGGATAGATAACAATGCGTCAATATGTTTACCGGATCTGCCGGATTAATATATGCCTTATCAAATACACTAAGGCCCAGATTCGTTTTCACTGGTACTCCATTCCCATCCGTCACCTTTATTTTCAATGTGGCTTTTTCACGAAGGGCATATGTTTTCTTATCCGGTTCAATATTGATCTGTAACTTCTTTTCCGGATGCACATAAACCAACCTTTCTGCAATCGGTTGCATATCGCCATTAAACAAGGTGAACTCTGCGATGCCCTGATAAAAGAACTCACTAAGCGGCATTTTTATTTTAAGCCGGTCCTTCACCCCCCCCTTTGCCACACAGCAAATCATCCCACGGACTTGTCCTACCAGACAAACTTCCTGAGCAGGAGAGCCTTCGGTTTGTGAGATAAAAAACTCCAGATTTTTCTTGTCTTGTTTGGATAGGCTTAAAGTCATTCCTTGTGGGTAAATCTCCGGTAAAGAATAACAAGCACCATCCTCTAACTCTATCCGGTATTTCTTTTCTGTATCAGGAGTAAAGAAGAAAACCCCCATTCCGTCATGACTACTTTCCAATAGGGTGACCGGAGTATCATCTTGGTATAAAGTACCCTTTACCTCTACCGGATATCCTTTGCCATTTGTTGCCTTAAACGCCACACGTGAAGGCAAACCCGAAACCAGATTTCCTCCCTCCGGAAAAACATCAAATCGCAAACTATCTTTTCCTACATCTTCCGATTGTTGATTATCATGAGCTATATTTTTGACAATCCTTACTTTACGTGAAGACAGAATTCCTGTTGTGTCGTTATGAAAAGAGTGACGGGTATAGGCTTCCAGAAAATAATCACCATCCACCAGCTTCTCACTGACATAAACATGTCCGAATACCATACCGTTTTCTACCGGATATTTCTCTTGCCAAACGATACTATCCTTATTATTTATCATTTGCAGATACAATGTCTGACTTTGATTGGAGAATGCAAAAGATTGGGAATTCAACTGATATGCTTTAAACCAAAGGTCTTCTCCTGTCTCATAAATACCTTTGCTGGTTTGGAGATAGATAAGTTCAGAAGGAAAGGCAGCATATTCTTCATTAATAGAAGCAACCCAGGCTTCATCGACTGTTTGCTGGCAAAAACACGGCAAACAGGTATATGTCAGTAAAAAGATGGTTAACAGAATGTTTTTCATGTACCCGACATTTTTAATTATCATTGCAGTCCCCAAAACAAGACCACAGCACAAATATAAACAAAAGAAACCAATCTAATCAGGCAAGTAATAAAATTCAATCGACCAATTTATGCTTCTCATACGACGGTCTCACCCACCGCAAATAAACCAGGAGCGACACCAGGCAGCATCCGGCACCTACCAGATAGGCTGTTGCCAGATCGGCATGCGAAGCGATGAAGCCGGCTGCCAACATTCCGATTCCCACTCCGAAATCAAAAGATGTCAGATAAGTGGAAGTTGCCGTTCCACGCATATGATGCGGAGCGACATTTACGAAAAGACACTGGATAGCCGGGACACAAACACCGAATCCGATGCCTATCGCCAGCGCAGAAGCAAAAAAAACAATTTCATTATGAAACAAAGCAAATACAGCAAACGAAAGTGTCAGAAACACCAACGCACTAATCGATACCAGATGTATCTTCCCGTGATCGACCAACCGCCCGGAGATAAGCCTTGCCGTACCGACCCCTATCGCCATAAAAATAAAGAAATAACCGGGATTCGACACATTGATCTCTTTTCCGTACAGCACGACGAAAGAAACAACCATCCCATAAGGGATTGCACTCAACAGGTAAGCCAATGCCGTCGGTAACGCTTTCACCAGAATAAAACGATCCAGCGAAAAAGGAGGCCGTTCCACCTTCTCCCGTTTCGGATAACGAATCAGACAGACAGAGCCGACACCAACCAACGCTATCGCCAGACCTACCAGCACCAGCGGATGAAAACCATACCTATCATAAACAGCGATCGCCACCAACGGAGCAAGCGACATCGCCAGATTAATCGTCAATCCATAAAACCCCATTCCTTCGCCTCTTCGCCTGGAAGGAATCACATCTATCGCAATGGTATTACCGGAAACGGAAGTCATCCCCATAAAGCCACCCTGAATGAAACGGACAGCCATTATCGTCAGGACCGTCGTTGCAAACAAATAACCGGTAAACATACAGGCAAAAACCGTAAAGGCAAAGAGATATAACGGTTTGCGTGAAAAGCAATCCACCAAGTATCCGGAAAAGGGACGGACGCACAGCAACCCTATCGAATAACTGGATAATGCCACACCCACCTCCGACGGATTAATCTTCAATACCTCCACCAAATAAACCGGCATAGTCGGCATCAGCATGTAAAAAGAGAAATTCATCAGGAAATAAGAAATACAACACTGGATGAAATTCCGGTTCCAAAGCACAGGTTTCGTTTCGTTCATATCTTTAAGCCAGCTCACTTAACTCCAGCCAGCGCATTGTCTTTTCATCTATTTCTTCAATCACTTTTGCAATGCGTTCCGACTTTGCCATCAACTCGTCGTTGCTCAATGTTCCGCTGCTCATAGCCGTTTCAAGTTCAGCTTTTTCAGCTTCAAGCGCAGGTATTTCTTCTTCCAGCGCTTCAAACTCCTTCCGTTCCTTGAAAGATAGTTTCTTTTTCTGTTCATTCTGAGGGCGGTTGTTCTTTTCAGGAGCAGGAGCTTGTTTGGGCTGGCGGGCAGCTTCGGCTTCCTTCTCCAACTGATCCTGTACTTCTTTCCAGTCGCGATATTGCGTATAGTTGCCGGGGAAATCTTTCAGGTCGGCATTGCCACGGAATACCAGTAGATGATCGACAACCTTATCCATAAAGTAGCGGTCGTGCGAAACAACAATCACGCAACCTTTAAAGTTACGCAGATATTCTTCCAGCACATTCAGCGTTACGATATCCAGGTCGTTGGTCGGCTCATCCAGTACAAGGAAGTTCGGGTTACGCATCAGGACTGTACACAGATAAAGACGCCGCTTCTCTCCCCCACTCAGTTTATAAACATAGCTATGTTGTTTTTCGGGAGTAAACAGGAAATAATTCAGGAACTGAGAAACACCCAGTTTCTTTCCGTCGCCCAGGTCGACATATTCGGCAATATCCTGTACGACATCGATCACCTTCATCTGTTCGTCAAACTTCAAGCCATCCTGACTGTAATAGCCGAAACGAACCGTTTCGCCCACATCGAAGCGTCCGCTATCCGGTTCCACTTCCCCCATCAGCATTTTAATGAAGGTAGATTTCCCGGTACCATTGTTACCGACAATACCCATCTTCTCGAAACGGGCAAAAATATAATTGAAATCTTCTACGATTTTAATATTACCAAAGCTTTTCGTCACATGCTCCGCTTCAAATATCTTCGATCCGATATAGGAAGCTTTCACATCCAGATTCACGTTTCCGTTATCCCGTTGCTGCTTGGCTTTCTTCTCCAGTTCATAAAAAGCATCGATACGATATTTAGCCTTCGTTCCACGGGCCTGCGGCTGCCGGCGCATCCATCCCAGTTCCTTGCGTAACAGGTTGTTAGCACGTTCCACTTCCGTATTCATCGCCTCCATACGTTCCTGACGTTTTTCCAGATAGTAGCTGTAATTACCTTTATATTGATAGATTTGCTGACGATCTATTTCAATAATCTCACTACAAACCCGATCCAGGAAATAACGGTCGTGCGTCACCATCAGGATACTGATATTGGCACGGCTCAGGTATCCTTCCAGCCATTCGGTCATTTCCAGGTCGAGGTGGTTGGTCGGCTCATCGAGGATGATCAGTTCAGGGTCAGTAATCAAAACGTTAGCCAATGCCACGCGTTTCAACTGTCCGCCGGACAGATGTTCCACTTTCTGGTCGAAGTTTGTGATCTTTAGTTGTGAAAGGATTTGCTTGGCCCGTTGTTCATAGTCCCAGGCTTTCAGGTTATCCATACGCATCAGGATATCCTGCAAGTTGGAATGATCGTCACTGGCCATAGCTTCTTCATACTCAGCGATCAGTCGAACCGTCTCATTCGGGGAATAAAAACAGGCTTGAAGAACGGTTAATCCTTCGGGATAAACCGGTGTCTGCTCCAGATAACCGACACGCAGGTCGTTACGGAACACAACCGCCCCGCTATCATAATCCTCCTTCCCGGCAATGATATTCAGTAATGTTGTTTTACCTGTACCGTTCTTTGCGATAAGGCCCACTTTCTGCCCCTGTACAATTCCAAACGTAATATCCTCAAAAAGAACCAAATCGCCGAAGCTCTTGGTAAGTCCGTCTATCTGTAAATAACTGATCATACTGCCTTTTATGCTTTAATATGCCGGACAAAGATACAAAAATTCGGCGTAGGGTGGGTATTAAGGAGAAAGTGTTCGCTACTTACTTAAACAAGAAGTTACAATTTTAAATAAATCCCCAATTATGTAATTACACAAATAATGAGGTCGAAAGAATATAAATAAGACATTAGAAATGATTTACATAAAAGAAAAAGAATAACTCGCAATACAATTTCCCTATTATCTTTCTCTCAATTATTTCTGATAGTTTTATATATTTGTCTTTTAATCAATCTTGTTAAAACAAAAGAAATGAAAAACAATCAATCAGATATACAAGAAATTATGGAACAAATTGTTAAGTTCACACAGGACAGAGACTGGGATCAATTCCACAATGGAAAAGATCTGGCTTTAGCTCTATCTATCGAAGCCTCAGAACTTAATGAAGCTTTTCTATGGAAAGAGGCCAGTAGTGTTAATATTGACAAGGTAAAAGAAGAATTAGCAGACATCATGAATTATGCATTTCTGATTGCTTACAAATACAACCTAGATATTAAGGATATCATTCTTAGTAAATTAGCAAAGAATGCTGAAAAATATCCGGTAAATAAATCAAAAGGCAACGCAAAAAAATACAATGAATTATGATAGTCTATCATGCTTCTAAACAAGGATTCCTAAAAGATGTCTTTAATGGGACTATTGCTGATGATATAGATCACGCATTTGTTACGCACTTGGGCAGACATACATCTCCTAATGAAGTACAATCATGGAAAAACTCCATGATGCATATGTATAAAGTGATCAATACCCCCAACATACCTGATACCTCCAATATAGCTATCGAATATCAGATACCATTGACTTCAAAACGTATTGATTTCATCATAGCAGGACTTGATGAAAACAAAAAAGAGAATATTGTCATTATTGAATTAAAGCAATGGGAACAGGCGAAATTATCTAATAAGTCTGGAATTGTAAAAACACGGTTCCAGCACGGAGAAAGTGAAACTGCACACCCATCATACCAAGCATGGTCATATGCTTATATGCTAATCAACTATAATGAATTAGTCAGGGAACGAGATATTATTCTTTCTCCATGTGCTTTTTTACATAACTATAAACCAGATAATGTCATAACAAACCCATGCTATAAGGAATTTATTCAAAAAGCTCCCGTTTTCTTAAAGTCGGATGCCCAACAGTTACAAGACTTTATCAAGAAACATATCAGATATGGTGCAAAAGATAATATTGTCTGGATGATAGACAAAGGAAAACTAAGACCTTCTAAACAATTAGCAGATGCTTTATCTTCTATGTTACATGGTAATCAGGAATTTGTATTACTGGATGATCAAAAGATTGTATACGAAACGGCATTAGAACTTGCCCGAAACTCCACATCAACCGGCAAAAAACACGTTTTGATAGTGGAAGGAGGTCCAGGTACTGGAAAAAGTGTCGTAGCTGTCAACCTTTTGGTACAATTAACAAAAGAAAATTTTTTAACTCAATATGTCTCAAAAAATGCAGCTCCGCGAGAAGTTTATACAATTAAACTTAGCGGTGATTGCCATAAAGAACGCATCAAAGACCTCTTTGTTGGAAGTGGCCGATTTTATGATATTCAAGCTGATATATTCGATACTTTAATAGTCGATGAAGCACATCGACTAAACTTAAAAAGCGGTTTTTATGGTACCGAAGGAGAAAACCAGATACTCGAAATCATACGTGCTGCAAAATTTTCTGTGTTTTTTGTCGACGACAGGCAAAGAATCCATATTAAAGATATAGGCTCTAAAAGATCTATTGAAAAGTATGCAGAATCACTCGGAGCTATCGTGCACACAACCAAATTAAGTTCTCAGTTTCGTTGTAACGGTTCTGATGGCTATCTCAGTTGGTTAGATAATACATTACAAATCAAGGACACCGCCAACATACACCTTTCTGCCGAAGATTACGATTTCAAGATATTCTCAGATCCGAATGAACTATTTGAAACAATAAAAACCAAAAACAAAAGGAACAATCGATCCCGAGTTGTGGCAGGTTATTGCTGGGATTGGAATAGTAAAAAAAATACTGATAGTTTTGATATTATTATACCAGAATTCAATTTTGAAAAAAAATGGAATCTGAATTCAGAAAAAACACCTTGGATTATCGGAGAAACGTCTGTCGATCAGATTGGATGCATCCATACTTGTCAAGGTTTGGAACTTGATTATGTGGGTATCATAGTTGGAAAAGATATGAGATATGAAAACAATAAAGTAATCACAGATGTCACTCAACGTTCCAAACACGATCAATCCGTAAAAGGTTTTTAATCATTATTAAAAAAAGACAAAGAGCAAGCATTACAAGATGCTGATGAGATAATAAAAAACACTTACAGGACCTTAATGACCAGAGGGATGAAAGGCTGTTATGTTTATTTCTGCGATCAAGCTTTAGCTCAACATTTCATGAGTCAATTACAGCCTCAACAAGAAGAGAAAAAAGAGATTCGTATCGAACCTGAAGTCAACGACAACGTCAAATACATTGACTTTCTCCCACTATACTCTATCAAAGCAGCTTGTGGATACTTTGGAGAAGGGGAAATAGTTGATGAACTTGGCTGGATAAAAGTAGAAGGATTAGGAAAATTAAATAGAAACATGTACGTAGTACAAGCCGTAGGTCGATCGATGGAACCAGCCATATACCATAATGACTATTGTGTATTCAGAGCAAACCCAGCAGGAAGTCGCCAAGGTAAGATCGTTTTAATCCAACATCATAATTTCTATGATGCCGATTATGCTGGAGGTTATTCTATCAAAACATATAGTAGTAAGAAAAAGTTTGATGAGCTAGGAAATTGGGAACATGAAGAAATTGTTTTGACCCCAAAAAATCCGGATTACAACCCTATCATCATTAATGAAGAAGATGCTGAAGAGTTTAGAATCATTGGGGAATTTGCTGGAATAATAAAAGATTAAAATCCCCCCTGGATTGTTTCTTGCACTTTATCCTGCATTCAAAATATTTTTTAGTAATCAAATACAATCTACTAAATATTCTCCAATCTCATATTGTTATTCAATTATTAACCGTATCTTTATCAAATCATAAAATTCAACACATGGAACCTGAATCAAAATACGAATCCGTCCCTTATGGATTTGCTTACTGCCTGAATGAACAATGCAAGCACTCTACGAAATGCCTGCGTTATCTCGTTTCGAAACAGCTTACGCCGGAACGGACTGTTTTCTCGATCGTAAACCCCGATTGCACGACGCCACAAGCAGATAGCTGTCCCTTTTTCAAAGCAGATCAAAAAGACAGGTACGCTTTGGGGATCACTCAATTATTAGATGATCTGCCTCATAACAAAGCTGTTGCCATCAAACGGGCAATGAATACCAAATTCAGTAAAGGAACCCTTTACCGCATCCAGAAAAAAGAACGATTGATTACCCCTGACGAACAAAAGATCATTCGTATGATCTTTATTCGTCAGGGTATCCATGCCGATCCGCTTTTCGACCAATATGTAGAGCAATACGATTGGTAAGAAATTGTAAACTTTTTAGGCCTTTATTACTTATAATCCCCACTTAAATGGGTGATATTCCCCACACAAGTGGGTAGTATTCCCCATAGTAGTGGGGGAAATTCCCCACATGAATAAAAATTGTGGGGAAAAAGACAAAACAGAACGTCTGTCACCTTCACAGATACCCAAACAAATAGCACCTGTTATACTTATCCACCCACCCTTTCTTGCGCAGAGCTTCCAGTATTTCGGCAACCGATTTCTTGCCGAGCATGCGCCTTTCCTTGATACGCTCCATCTTGTAATCGCGGATTTCGTGGAGAAGGTCTGCTACAGTTTTTATTTCGAGAGCAGTAAGGCCGTTCTTTACGCGGGTGGATAATTCAAGGCAATGAATAGATAAAGAAAGCTCTTTGGCTGCCTCTTCCAAAATAATGCCGAAATAACCGTACTGGTCGATATCGTCGGCATTAATACCGATATGGAGAGATTTATAAAGTAATCTCTTCAAACGGACATTTTCATATTCCAGGCCTTTACTGTCTACGGCCATCTGCTTCATGATGCCTTCCAGTTCTTTCACTCTGGACTGCAACATTTCTCTTGTCTGATAAGTTTTTTTAATCATACTAGCTCCTGTTTTCGTTGTCAAAATCAACTGCCATATCCTCACGGACGGGCAGTTGCGATAGTAATTGATGTACACCCTCTTAATTAGTTGGAAAAAATAATATAAAAGCAGATATAACAGAAAGCAGTAGTTTCAAGACACAAAAAAGGCGTGGAACTGCTGCTATTACCGTAACACGAGGCATCCCCATGCCTAACCCATGATAATAGACAACAGCCCACGCCATATTTTATACACATAAGTATATACAATTAGCATGGGCATTTTGTTGCTATTATCCCGATGAGTTTTGAAATTGGGGATTTCGTGTTACCGGAATAATATCGCAAAAATGCTTTACTTCTAAATATATGTTGCCACAAAACAGATTATCGCTATAATCCTTCCATGTGACACTACAAATATAGTTTTTATTTAGATTATATGATATTTTACAAGCAATTATTTCATGTAACGCTTGCAGATTAATGAAAGAAGAACATCAATAACTCTATGAAACAGACTCTCAGTAGATACTGAAATCCTGCGGTTTTATCACAAACCCGATCCGCAGCATACTCTTAAAGTGGTTATATTCCAGCAGATTCTCACCGTAACCGTTATAATATTGAAGGAAGAAATATTGGTTCTCGTTATTGTTGAACTTATAACTTAACTCGACCTGTGTATTAAAGCTGAGCCAGGTTTTGCGTTTCGTCAGGATCACTCCGCAGTTAAACCGCTTATTGTCTGTCCGGAAATTGGCCGCCATCTGGAAAATACCGTTGTACTTTAACAGGTCTTTATTATATTTTCCGTCGACGATCGGTATCCAGGTCTTGAACTGAGCCTCCCAGTTCTTGTTTAAAACAATGGCTGTTGCAAATGTCACCTTGTTCCAACTGCGCGAAGCAGTACTGTCTTTTCCGTTCGATTCATGTTCGAGCATCAGATAGCCTTTTCCGATGAATTTATTATGATGGATAATCAGATGCCCCAGTCCGATTCCCGGGTTGAAGTTCAGGTCGCGCATGGGCAGAGATTTCTGGAAAACATTCCAAAAGGCTTTCTGGGTATATTGAATGAAAAGATAGGTATCGAAAGGTAACTTACTTTTCGTTAACCGTTGGGCAATACTCAACTGGAACTTCACATCCGAATTGGCAGCAGTCGGTTTATGTCCGATCGTCGTCCCGCCGATGAAATAATTATCTTTGAATAAAGTGAAATAAGGCGCTTTGTCCAATACCGCACGCACACTGTCCGCGTTATATTCCAACTTCGGATCCTGCACCAGAACCTGGGCAGATACTGAAACAAAACAGGAAATGAATAAAACGTATAGAAATACTGCTGTCCTTTTCATAAAATATGAATATATAAACCTTATAAAAACAGAACAAAGGTAATATCCATCAAGGTTTAACAATTCTCCCCGATTTCATGAATTATGGTCAATTCAGTTACCTCTTCTTTATTAATAACCAAATCTTAACTGGTATGTTCATTTTTTATATCTTTGCCTGCATGGAAAAAGTATATCAATATTACAGGGATACAATAGCTGCTTACACACGTCGCTCGGACGGTCTGAGAAAAAAAATGCATTTGATAGGAACAATACGCCTGCTGCTGGTCGCCGGGCTTATTGCTGCGATATGGTTTCTGAAAGCCGAAAACTGGATGGTATTAGGCGGAGCAATCCTCTTATTCATCATTCCTTTCATCGGGTTAATGGTTTATCATACATTTTTATCATCGCAAAAATCGTATGCCGATGTACTATCCGCCCTGTGTAACAACGAACTGAAAGGACTGGATTACGATTTCAGCGCTTTCGACGGGGCACCGGAGAAAAGTTCTGCCGACCATTCATTCAGTCTGGACCTGGATCTTTTCGGAAACCGTTCCATCTTCCAGTCCATCAACCGGACAGTTACTTCGATGGGAAAAGAAAGGCTTGCCGACTGGTTTATCAACCCGCTTACCGATAAAGAAAAGATACTCAAACGCCAGGAAGCGATCCGTGAACTGAGCGAAATGACGCAATTAAGGCAACACTTCTATGTAACCGGCGTATTAAGTCCGGGAAATAAAGGAGATGTAAATACCTTAAGCGCACTAACAGATCATAAACCGGCCTTCATTAACAGCCTGCTCTGGAAAATACTGATATGGCTCATTCCTGCCATATGGGTGATACTGATCGCAGGAACATCAAGCGGAATAATCAGTTTCACCGGCATAAGCATATTCTTCGCCACCTCGTTTCTGATTTCCAATATACATGCCAAACAAATCACCACACTCCATAACTCAGTGAATAAGATGGAGAAGATACTGTATACTTATTCTTCACTGATCAAAAGCATAGAAGGCGACCTTTTCAAATCAACCGAACTGGCAACAATCAGTAGCCAGTTTAACGGAGCAGAGGGAACGGCCTCAAAGGCGCTGAAAAAGTTATCCCGCAGCATTGGTGCATTGGACCAGCGGATCAGTTTTATGGGAATTATCCTCAACATACTTATCCTCCGCGACACCCGGACAGCCATCCGCCTGGAACGTTGGATACAGATACATGCCGAGGATATTCCCCGATGGTTCGATGCCCTTGCCGAGTTTGATGCCTACAGTTCGTTGGGAGGATTTGCATTCAATCATACCGGCTATATCTATCCGGAAATAGCCGACTCCTACTTCAAGATGAGTGGTAAAGCACTTGGGCATCCCCTACTCCGCCGTGATGCTTGCGTACGGAATGATATTTCGATAGAGAAAAGTCCGTGGTTCCTGATTATCACCGGGGCAAATATGGCTGGGAAAAGCACCTACCTCCGTACAGTCGGAGTCAACTATCTGCTGGCCTGTATCGGTGCTCCGGTCTATGCTGACTCCCTGATTGTTTATCCGGCAAAGATGGTGACCAGCCTGCGTACTTCCGATTCGCTGGTCAGCAATGAATCTTATTTCTTCGCAGAATTGAAACGGCTGAAAATGATTATCGACCGTCTGCAACAGGGAGAAAAACTATTTATCATACTGGATGAAATCCTGAAAGGAACTAACTCGATTGACAAGCAAAAAGGTTCGATCGCCCTGATGAAACAGTTGGTAGCTTACCAGACTTGCGGCATCATCGCCACACACGACCTGGCACTGGGCGAACTGGAAAACGAATTCCCCAACCAGATAAAGAACTACCGCTTTGAAGCCGATATTACAAATGAAGAACTAACCTTCTCCTATCTGCTTCGTGAAGGGGTAGCACAAAATATGAATGCATGTTTCCTGATGAAGAAGATGGGGATAACGGTTTAAATACTTATATTTGCACGTAAATTAATAGAAAGGAGTCACTTATGACAACAATAGAACTTGAAGCCAGCAAAGCGGAATTGGTTCGTGAGATATTAAATATCGAAAATAGTGAAACCATCGGAAAACTTCGCAAATATCTAAGTAAGCTCCGGAGTAACAAAGAAGAGGCAAGTCCGTGTGAATATACCCTCGAAGAGGTTCGTCAGCGATTGGCTATCACTGGTAAGGATGCTATTGCCGGAATAGGTATCAGCGGTGAAGAAATGGAACAGCGAATGAAACCTGTCTGAGTGACGTCGATCAACTCTCTTACCGTTCACTAGTCTCGGGGCACATTAAAATAATTTATACCGTTCACGATAAATATATTTATATCCACATGCTTTGGGATTGCCGACGTAATCCCAAACAACTTCATAGCGAAATAAAAGAACGTAAATAAAACTTATCAAATGGAGTTGTATCAAAATTCGGTTTTAATACAACTCCATTTATTATCATTTTCCTGTTTTATACTTCGCCTTAATCTCCGGCAACGCCCGCTGTATCTCTGCGATACGGGTGGCATCACTTGGGTGAGTGCTCATGAACTCCGGAGTCGAGCCGCTTTTTCCGGCAGACATCTTTTGCCAGAAATTTACCGCTACATCGGGATTATATCCAGCCATCGTCATAAATACCAATCCCATATAATCCGCTTCCGATTCATGCTTGCGTGAGAAAGGAAGCATGACGCCATACTGCGCACCCACACCATAAACCGTATTGGCAACCGTCTGGACTGCCGCACTCTTATTGCTTACAGCCTGTCCCAGAATAGCAGCTCCGTATTGTGCCATCAGCTGCTGGCTCATCCGTTCGTTACTATGTTTTGCCACCGCATGTGCCACTTCGTGACCAACCACTACGGCCAGTTCGTCATCCGACGATACCAGCGACATCAAACCTTCATAAACCACAATCTTTCCGCCCGGCATACAAAAAGCATTTATCTGGTTATCTTTCACCAGATTGAACTCCCACTGGAAATTCTTAACCTCGCTTTCCATTCCGTTCGCTTTCAGATAAGCCTCTGTGGCTGCGGCAATCTTCTTCCCCACACGGGTCACCATCGCACTCTCATTCTTATCCGACGACTTTGTGGCAGATTTCATATAATCGCTGTATTGCGTTAAGCTGGAGGACAATACCTCCTGGTCGGAAACCAGCAGCACCTGCTTTCTCCCTGTCAAAGGCACACTCCCGCACGCACTCAGCATCAGAAGCATCGCCATCAATAAACCTGTAATCTTTTTCATCTCTCTCATTTAGTTTTTACGAATACAAAATTATCATTTCTTTATAAGAATAGAACAATTCCAAAGGCATTTTTGCTCAACAGATATACAGTATAAATAATTATACAAAAAAACCATCCCTACATGTATATTTATTCAATTATTCGCTTTATATTTGCAACCGTTTTGCATAAATATACAAACATGAGTACAAAAAAGGAACGATTGGATGCTATTTGCCGTATCATACAAACAAAGGCTATATGTAACCAGGAAGAGCTGCTGAAAGAATTGGAAGCCAGCGGATTTCAGGTGACACAAGCTACTTTGTCGCGCGACATAAAGCAGCTGAAAGTAGCCAAAGTACATGATGCGAACGGCGATTATGTATATTGTCTGCCCGATTATTCAGCTTTGATACAGCCGAACAAGGTGCAGACAGAACATCATCCGAACATCGAATTTTCCGGAAACCTGGCGGTAGTCAAGACACGTCCGGGATATGCGATGGGGATCGCATCCGACATCGACACCCATGCCCCGCACGAGATACTGGGTACGATTGCCGGAGACGATACCATCCTGATCATCCCCCGCGAAGGGATCAGCAGGGACCGGATAGTAAAAGCATTATCACATTTTATATAAGGGCGATTAAGGGAGACAACGGTTCTTCCGTTTATAAACAAAAGAAGACAAAGAACAATCGGAAAAATGAAACAAGAAACAGAAATCGATGTAATGATTGCTGACGCCTCTCACGAAATATACGTAGACAAGATATTGACTACCATTGAAGAGGCGGCCAAAGTGCGTGGAACAGGTATCGCTAAGCGTACGCATGAATATGTGGCCCAGAAAATGATTGAAGGGAAAGCGGTCATTGCGCTGGCCGGGGATCAGTTTGCAGGTTTCAGCTATATAGAATCGTGGGGCAACAAGCAGTATGTGACGACCTCCGGTTTAATTGTTCATCCGGATTTCCGTGGTTTGGGTATTGCCAAACGGATCAAGGATATGACGTTTCAACTGGCCCGCATGCGTTGGCCGAAGGCTAAGATTTTCAGTCTTACGTCCGGCGCGGCAGTAATGAAAATGAATACGGAACTGGGATACGTGCCGGTTACCTTTTCCGATCTGACGGACGACGAATCGTTCTGGCGCGGTTGCAACGGTTGCATAAACCATGATATTCTGGAACGCACGAACCGGAAATATTGCATCTGTACGGCGATGTTGTTCGACCCTGCCGACCCGCACCGTGCGAAACGGGAAGCAGACGAAAGAGAAAAAAATAATAATAAATAATAAAGGAGGCCCGTAGGGGCGTTTCGCGAAACGCCCTTACCCCCCCCACAAAAACAGACAGACAATGAAAAAGAAAGTAGTAGTTGCATTCAGCGGAGGTTTGGATACCTCATTTACCGTTATGTACCTTGCCAAAGAAAAAGGGTATGAAGTATATGCCGCTTGCGCTAATACAGGCGGATTCAGCGAAGAACAACTGAAACAGAACGAAGAAAACGCCTACAAACTGGGCGCAACCAAATATGTAACTATCGACGTTACAAAGGAATACTACGAAAAGAGTTTGAAGTATATGGTATTCGGTAACGTTTTGCGTAACGGAACCTACCCTATCTCAGTAAGCTCCGAACGTATCTTCCAGGCTTTGGCCATCGCACGTTATGCCAATGAGATCGGTGCAGACGCTATCGCCCACGGTTCGACCGGTGCCGGTAACGACCAGATCCGTTTCGACATGACATTCCTGGTGTTGGCTCCGAACGTAGAAATCATCACATTGACACGTGACATGGCGCTAACCCGCGACTACGAAATCAATTACCTGAAAGAACATGGTTTCGTTGCCGACTTCACCAAACTAAAATATTCTTATAACGTTGGTTTGTGGGGAACTTCCATCTGCGGCGGTGAAATTCTGGATTCTGCCCAGGGATTACCCGAAAGTGCTTACCTGAAACAGGTGGAAAAGACCGGTAGCGAAGAACTGCGTATCGAATTTAAAAAGGGTGAGATCCATGCTGTCAACGGTGAGGTATTCGAAGACAAGATCGCTGCTATCCAGAAGGTGGAAGAGATCGGAGCAGCTTACGGCATCGGCCGCGATATGCACGTCGGCGACACAATCATCGGTATCAAGGGCCGTGTAGGATTCGAAGCTGCCGCCCCCATGTTGATCATCGGTGCACACCGTTTCCTTGAAAAATATACATTAAGCAAATGGCAGCAGTACTGGAAAGACCAGGTAGCCAACTGGTACGGCATGTTCCTGCACGAAAGCCAGTACCTGGAACCGGTTATGCGCGACATCGAAGCCATGTTGCAGGAATCACAGCGTAACGTAAACGGTACGGCTATCCTTGAACTGCGTCCGCTGTCCTTCTCTACCGTAGGCGTCGAGTCGGAAGACGACCTGGTGAAGACTAAATTCGGTGAATACGGTGAAATGCAGAAAGGCTGGACGGCAGAAGATGCCAAAGGCTTTATCAAAGTAACTTCTACACCGCTGCGTGTTTATTATAACAACCATAAGGACGAAGAAATATGATTAAGATCGGAATTATAGGTGGTGCGGGATATACGGCAGGCGAATTGATTCGTCTGCTGTTGAATCACCCGGACGCCGAGATTACATTTGTGAATAGTACCAGCAACGCCGGCAACCTGATCACTGACGTTCACGGCGGACTGTTCGGAGAAACCGATATGCGTTTCACCGACCAACTCCCGCTGGACAGCATTGACCTTCTGTTCTTCTGTACCGCTCATGGCGATACAAAGAAATTCATGGAAAGCCATACTGTTCCCGACAACGTGAAGATCATCGACCTCAGCATGGATTACCGTATCGAAAGCGATGAACACGATTTCGTTTACGGCCTGCCCGAACTGAACCGACGACGTATCTGCAAGTCCCGACACATTGCAAACCCCGGTTGTTTTGCCACTTGTATCCAGTTAGCCGTTTTGCCGCTGGCCAAGCATCTGATGTTAAACTCGGAGTTGCATGTGAATGCAATCACCGGTTCCACGGGAGCCGGCGTAAAGCCTTCGTCAACATCTCATTTCAGCTGGCGAAACGATAACATTTCGATCTATAAACCGTTCACGCACCAGCATTTGGCAGAGATAGGCCAGAGCCTGCGTCAGTTACAGAATAGTTTCGAAAGCAATATCAACTTTATTCCGGTGCGTGGTAATTTCTCCCGTGGTATTTTTGCAACGACTTATATCGACTGCAAGGTGGGACTGGATGAAATCCGCCGTATTTACGAAGAGTATTACGATGATCATTCATTCACGTTCATCACCGACAAGAACCCGGATCTGAAACAGGTAGTCAACACCAACAAGTGTCTCCTGTATCTTCAGAAATACGACAACAAATTGCTGATCATTTCCATGATCGACAACTTGTTGAAAGGCGCCAGCGGACAAGCGGTGCATAATATGAACCTGCTGTTCGGTTTGGAAGAGACTGTAGGACTGCATCTCAAGCCTTCGGCTTTTTAATAATTAACTAATGTGCCAATATTAACACATTATTCATCATGAATTTATTCGACGTATATCCTTTATTTAATATAGAGATTGTAAAAGGCAAAGGATGCCATGTATGGGATACGGAAGGTACTGAATACCTCGACCTGTACGGCGGACATGCCGTTATCTCCGTCGGTCACAGCCACCCTACTTATGTAGCTGCTATCACCGACCAGGTAAACAAACTGGGATTCTATTCCAACTCGGTCATCAACAGCCTGCAACAAAAACTGGCAGACAAACTCGGTAAAGCCTCCGGTTATGATGACTACTCACTGTTCCTGATCAACTCTGGTGCCGAAGCAAATGAAAATGCGCTGAAACTGGCTTCTTTCCATAATGGCAAGAAACGGGTGATCGCTTTCAAGCATGCTTTCCACGGACGTACTTCGGCTGCGGTTCGCGTAACAGACAACCCGAAAATCATTGCTCCGGTCAATGAAGACCTGGCAGTGACCTATCTGCCACTGAACGATTCGGCAGCCGTTGAAGCTGAATTGCAGAAAGGAGATGTATCTTCCGTAATCATCGAAGGTATCCAGGGTGTCGGCGGTATCCAGCTTCCGACAGACGACTTTATGAAGGAACTGCGTGCCCTGTGTACAAAATATGAGGCTTGCCTGATTCTGGACGAAATCCAATCCGGTTACGGACGTAGCGGTAAATTCTTCGCCCACCAGTATGCCGGTATCAAACCGGACCTGATCACAGTAGCTAAAGGCATCGGCAACGGTTTCCCGATGAGCGGATTGCTGATCAGCCCGATGTTCAAACCCGTTTACGGTATGTTGGGAACCACTTTCGGTGGTAACCATCTGGCTTGTGCGGCTGCTATCGCCGTTCTGGAAATCATGGAAAATGAAAAACTGATCGACAATGCCGCACAGGTTGGAAACTTCCTGATTGAAGAATTACACAAACTGCCGGGGATCAAAGAGATCAGAGGACGCGGCCTGATGATCGGTATCGAGTTTGAAGAATCTATCAAAGAAGTGCGCAGCAAACTGCTCTTCGAAGAAAAGGTATTCACAGGAGTGGCCGGCACCAATACGATCCGTCTGCTTCCGCCGCTTTGCCTGACTATGGACGAAGCGAAAGAATTCCTTACCCGTTTCAAAAAAGTACTCAATGCTTAATTAGTTCTTTATTATAAAGAAGGCCGCCAACGGAATTTCCGAAGGCGGCCTTCTTGCTTTATTTTATCTCCTGTACTTTCGCGGCAGCAACGACACCACTTTCGAGGATACCGCGAAAGTTGTTTCGAGGGTGGCGCGAAAGGCTTGTTGCGGCATCAGCAACCGTTCCTTTCGCGCCACCCGCAACCTCTTTTGAAGCCGCAAAGATAATAATAAAGAGTTTCCCCTTTGTTATCTCAAAGAACTTTACGTTATTTGTATGTTCAGAAACAAATACAATAAATACAAATGAAACTAAATAAGCTGATTGTTGCCGCTGCTATTACTATTTTTTGCAGTAATCTGTGTACCGCACAAAAATCATTGGATTTAGAAGATGTACTGAGTGGAAAACTTATCCGGACAAAAGGCGTTGGTGCCATGAACTGGATGAAAGACGGGGAACGCTACAGCCGCCTCGAACCAAACAAGGAAGAAGGAGGAATGGATGTCGTAGCTTACCGTGCCAAAGACAATGCCCGCGAAGTAATTATCCCCTCTACTATGTTCACAGATAAATCGACCGGCAAGAAAATTGCCATGGGAAGAATATCGTGGAGTGATGACAATGATAAAGTACTGATCTACAACAATACGCAGCGTGTATGGCGCTACGATACCCGTGGTGATTACTGGGTACTTTCTTTACATGACGGCAACCTGCGCCAACTGGGAAAAGGACTACCCGAATCGTCCATGATGTTCGCCAAATTTTCACCCGACGGAACAAGGGTGGCTTATGTTTCCAACAATAATATATATGTGGAAGACATAAACTCCGGCAAAATCACCCAACTGACCAGCGACGGAAGCAAGACCATCGTAAACGGTACATTCGACTGGGTATATGAAGAGGAGTTCAGTTGCCGCGACGGTTTCCGCTGGAGTCCGGACGGCAAATACATCGCTTACTGGCAAAGCGATACGGAAGGAACCGGCGTATTCGATATCATCAACAACGTCGATTCCATCTATCCCACTATCCTTCATTTCCCCTATCCGAAAGCAGGAACTGCCAACTCGGCCGTAAAAGTCGGATACATCCCGGCAGCAGGAGGAACAACGACCTGGATCGACATTCCCGGAGATCCCCGCAACAACTATATCCCGCGCATGGTCTTTATCCCCGAAAGCAATGAACTGTTCATCCAGCAGTTAAACCGGGAACAAAATACCAACAAAGTATGGATCGCCCAAATCGGCAGCGCAACCCCTAAGAATATCTTTACAGACAAAGATGCGGCATGGCTGGACACGAACGATAATATCCAGTGGCTGAAAAACAACCAGTATTTCACCTGGGAAAGCGAACGGAGCGGATGGCGCCACCTGTACCGTGTGAGCCGCGACGGAAAAGAGATCGTCCCCGTTACCAAAGGTGACTTCGACTATATCCAGCCCGTCGGGACCGACCTGCAAAAGGGACTGGTCTATTTTATTGCTTCACCGGAAAACTATACGCAACGTTACCTGTACAGCGCCAACCTGTTCGGCAAAGGCGAAGTAAAACGGCTGAGTCCGGAAAACCAACCGGGACAGCACCGCTACAACATGTCGCCGACCGGTAAATGGGCCGTACATACCTACAGCAACTCGGTAACCCCTCCGGTGACCGACATGGTTTCATTCCCGAAAAATCAATCCGTACGCATCCTCGAAGATAATGCAGAGGCCAAGAAACAATACGATGCCCTGGGACTGAACCCGAAAGAGTTTGTCAAAGCCAAATCGGGCGACCTGCTACTGGACGTCTGCATGATCAAACCTGTCAATTTCGACCCTTCAAAGAAATATCCGGTCATCATCGAAGTCTACGGCGAACCTGCCGGCTCGACCGTACAAGACTCATGGGGAGGCGGCGACCTGTGGAATCAATATCTGGTGAACCAGGGATATATCTATGTCAGCATCGAAAACCGCGGCACCAATGCTCCACGCGGCCGGGAATGGCGCAAGTGCATCTATGGCGAAGTCGGTACCTTTGCATCGGAAGACCAGGCACGGGGCATACAAGACCTGGCACGCCAGTATCCGTTCATCGACCTGTCACGCATCGGCATCAACGGATGGAGCGGTGGTGGCAGCCAGACATTAAACTGCATGTTCCGCTATCCGGAAATATTCCATACGGGCATTGCGATCGCTGCCGTTGCCGACCAGCGTTTATACGATACCGTTTATCAGGAACGATATATGAACACACCACAGAATAACCCGGAAGGATACCGTAAAGGCTCCCCTATCTCCTACGCCGAAGGCTTGCAGGGCAACCTGTTGCTGATACACGGAACGGGTGACGATAACGTGCACTACCAAAGCTGCGAAATGCTGGTGGACGAACTGGTTAAACATGGCAAAGTATTCAGCCAGATCAGTTATCCGATGCGTAGCCACGGTATCTACGAGCGTGAAGGAACAAGCCTGCACCTACGGAAAAGCATGGCTAAATACTGGCTGGACCATCTACCGGCAGGAGGCAAATAAAACAATTACTAAAAGGGTAGAAACACAATGAAACAGTTGATTTTGTGCATTGCCACTCTATCGGCAATATTCCTTATGCCTTCCCGGGCAACGTCCCAAATCAGGGAAAAGGCGGAAGGATTACTGAATGCCGTTATTACAGAGAATAAAACAAATGATATTCCTGCTGATTCATCGGCAGCGATTGAAGATAAACTCCGCCTGGATTCCATCAGGATGCAGGAGCTCGAACTTCAACTACAGGAGATGAAGTTGAATGAAATCGTACTCCGGACCGAGTTGAGTGACGCGCTGAATAAGCATATCACCACCGACTCGCTGAAAAAAGAGGAACAGCGCCGCAGCATCGACTCGCTACGGACGCTGACTCCTGGTGTTCATCTGATCATCGACAATGACACTCTCCTCACTTTCTATGCCAAACGAGGAGGTGTCTCGGCCTATGACCGGGCAGAAAATGCCGTCAACATGATCCAGAAAATAGGTAAAAACCTAAGCCTGAAAGCAGATTCAGTCTACCTGTTTAACAGTGAATACCAAACAGATGTCATGTACGGTGAAAAAGTGATCCTCAGTGTGACGGATCAGGACGCCCTTTGGCTGAATACGGAAAGGGAAAAGCTAGCCAAAGAGTATCAGTCTGTTGTCAATAATAAGATCCTGGAGTTAAAAAAGGAACACAGTATACTTCAGATTGCCAAACGGGTTGCCTTGTTCATCCTGGTACTGGTCGTCCAATATTTCCTGTTCAAACTGACCAACTATCTGTTCAGGAAACTCCGCCGCCGGATTATCTGGCTGAAACAAAACAAGCTCAAATCCATTACCATACGGGATTATGAGTTTCTGAATACCCACCGGCAAGGCAGGATACTCATCTTTCTGAATAATATCCTGCGTTATATTGTCCTGCTGATACAGCTTATGTTCAGTGTTCCGATGTTGTTCGCCATATTCCCACAGACGGAACACCTGGCAATGAGGCTGTTCACTTATATCATAGAACCGATCAAGATGGTACTTAAATCGGTTATTGAATATATCCCCAACCTGTTCATCATCATTGTCATTTATTACTGCGTAAAATACATCATCAAGGGTATTCAGTATATAGCCAATGAGATTGAAAGCGAAAAGCTCAAGATCACCGGCTTCTATCCGGACTGGGCGCAACCATCTTTCAATATCATACGTTTCCTGTTGTACGCATTTATGATCGCGATGATCTACCCTTATCTGCCCGGCTCCGACTCCGGTGTGTTCCAGGGGATATCTGTCTTCGTCGGGTTGATCGTTTCTTTAGGATCGAGCACGGTTATCGGAAATATCATAGCAGGACTGGTCATCACTTACATGCGGCCATTCAAACTGGGCGACCGTATCAAATTGAACGAAACGACCGGAAACGTAATAGAGAAAACCCCGTTCGTCACCCGTATCCGCACACCTAAAAACGAAGTGGTCACGATCCCGAACTCGTTCATCATGTCGTCACATACGGTTAATTACAGTGCCTCTGCCCGCCAGTTCGGCCTGATCATCCACTCGACAGTCAGCATCGGCTACGATGTCCCCTGGCGTCAGGTCCATCAGTTACTGGTCAACGCTGCGCGATCCACGCCGGGAGTCATGTCACACCCGAAACCCTTCGTTCTGGAAACGGAGTTGCAGGATTACTACCCTTGTTACCAGATAAATGCATATATAAAGGAAGCCGACCAGCTTTCGCAGATTTATTCGGACCTGCATCAGAACATACAGGATGTGTTTAACGAAGCCGGCATCGAGATCATGTCGCCCCACTATTATGCTGAGCGCGACGGAAGTGCCGTCACTATCCCGGCTGAATATCAGCAAAAGCCGGATTCTCCTGATAAAAAGTAAGAAACAGCGCATTATATAGTTAAAAAAGTCCTCCTGCAAAACAAAATGCAGGGGGACTTTTGTTATAAGGCAAAGTCACTAATAAAAAATGCAGAATAATGAAAAAGTATTTTATCGCAGTAGCAGCTCTGGCTTTATTGGCTGCATGTAGCGGGAAGAAAACAGCCGAACCCGCTCTTATAGAAGAAGATGTTTATGCAATAGACGAGGCTGCGCCAGGCGCACCGGCTTTGCCTACCGTAACAGGAAAAGCTGCCAAACCGGTCAATATGCGTGATTCGCTGAAAGTAGATCCTAAAAAAGGAAGTGTCATTCAGAAAAAATATAAGGGCACATTCCCGGCAGCAGACGGTCCCGGCATCGTTTATGACCTGACTTTATATTATCAGCAGGATAGCGACGACGGCGTTTACGAAATGGACGCCACTTATCTGGAAGCTGAAAACGGAAAGGATAAAACATTCTCTTCCACCGGTAAACGCAAAGTAAAACATGGAACACCATCCAACTCCGAAGCAATCGTTTACGAACTGATCCCCAGCGATGGCGACATGGCATTTTACTTCCAGGCAGAAGGCGACAGCCTGACACTATTAAACCAGGAATTACAGAAAGCAGCATCAGATCTGAATTATACGCTGATACTGGTTCCATAAAAAAGCTACCCTATAAAAAAGCACATCTTTGTATAAATAGAAAAGAGGCGTCCCAACTCCTACCGGGAAACGCCTCTTTTTGCTTTTATTTTCAGATAATTGAATTATTTAATTCCTAACTTAGCCTTGATCGCTTTAGGAAGTGCATCTTTATGAACGACAATGTTCATTGTTTTGTAGCGTACGAATGCTTTTGATGCATACCAAATACCGTTATATTTGTTGGCTGTACCCCAAGAGTTTTTCACCATGTAATATTCGTTTCCTTCCTGGTCTTTGGCAATACCGTAGATCTGCATACCGTGGTCGTCAGTAGTTTCCCAGTTATCATAAGCCAACTGGCGTTCTGCCTGTGTACACCATTTCTGCGGTTGCGGTTTCGTATTCAATTTCTTTTCTTCCGGTTTCATCTTCAACCAATGAGCCATGTCAGATCCGCTCAGTTCCTGTACCTTTTCGTTGTCAGGCATAACAGCTACACCGTCGCGGGTAAAGCCGGACTCACTTACGTCAGAACCCCAGGCAATCGTATAACCTGTATTGATCGCATTGTCGAACACTTCCATGAACTCGTCGATCGGCAGGTTGTAAGACAATGCGTGACGCCAGTTATCCTGGATTTCCAGCGAGAACTGCGTATAGAACGGATGATGCGTATAAGAAGTCAACGATACATAATCCGACGGTTTTAATCCTGTAGATTCATAAAATGACTTCGGAGTGTATTCTTTTCCTTTATAAGTAAACTTTTCCGGAGCTTTTCCCAGATAGATTTCATGTACAGCAGCTACAGCCTTTTTCCACAACAGGTTATAATCCTCGTCATACTGGAATTTTTTTACTTTACCACCAGCCATGGCACCCACCATAGCATCTGTGAGGGCAGACAACTCTCCGTGGTTACTCAATGTATCGCTATACATCACCCCGGGGCGCATTTCTTCTTCGGGCACCAAACCGAAAGCTTCCATTCCGTAAATCACATCATAGAAAGACCCACCCTGCGAGAACGAAGCATCGCCATGAGTACGGACAGCCATATCGGCACGATCCTGATAAGTGTGGTAAACGGTAAACATCTCCGAAAGATCATATTCTCCCTTTCCCATACGAAGCAATTCAGATTCCAGGAAAGCCATGGTAGAGTAGCACCAGCAAGTACCTGCCCGGTTCTGATTCTTAATGGATGTAATCGGGTTTTCCTTTACTGTTGTAAAAATGAAACCTTCTTCCTTTTCTCCCTCTTTTTCTTGTGCTCCAACATTTGTTGCAGAGAACGCACAAGCCAGCATCAGACTGGCAACAATAAGTTTCTTCATCTTTTGTTTTCGATTTTATTAGCAATTATACATTTTGTGACAAATGTACGGGTTTTATTCCTTTTTTCCATACTTTTGCACCTTACGATTTTACAATAAAAAATTAACGGAGACATGAAAATTACGATTATCGGAGCCGGAAGTATCGGCGGTGCCATTGCCAAGGGACTGGCAAAAGGAAATATGTTTAAAGCATCGGACATCACCTGTACGGCACAGTCGCAAGCCACATTGGACAAAATGAAAGCGGCCAATCCAGACTTCGTGTTGTCACTCAACAACATAGAAGCTGTAAAGGGAGCAGACATCATCGTCATAGCAGTAAAGCCCTGGCGGGTGGAAGAGATCATCGACCAGATAAAAGGAGTGCTCGATTACGACAAACAGATCATCGTTTCGGTAGCTGCCGGAATCACCTTCGATACGCTGAATTCTTATCTCACTAAAAACACCAGTTATGAAGACTGGGTTACTCCGGCTCTTTTCCGTATTATGCCCAACACCGCTATCGAGGTATTGAGCAGTATGACTTTCGTCTCCGCCCATAACGCAACACCGGAGCAATCCGACCTGATAATAAATATATTCAATGAGCTTGGCAATGCGATGTTGGTAGAAGAACGCCTGATGGGTGCCGGTACTGCACTGGCTTCCAGCGGTATCGCTTTCGCCCTCCGTTATATCCGTGCTGCTATTGAAGGCGGTGTCGAATTGGGTTTCTATCCGAAGCAGGCACAGGAGATCGTTGTCCATACCGTAAAGGGGGCTACCGACCTGTTATTGGAAAACAAGAGCAATCCGGAAATGGAGATCGACAAGGTTACCACTCCCGGCGGTATTACCATCAAGGGATTGAATGAAATGGAACTGTCTGGTTTCACCTCTTCTGTCATCAGGGGATTGAAAGCCAGTAAATAAAAAGAGAATTATAAATTGATTCAGAATTTATCAGAAGTGAATGTTACTTTTCTCTTGATAGAAAAGTAACCAAAAGATCAAGGCTGCATCTGCTTCGCTACTCAGCATCCTGCGTTCGCTGTCGTCTGTGAACTCGCTACGCTCAAACAGCACAGCCTCCGGACGCTCTCTACGGATACTTCGCTTTACGCTCACCAGATGAGGCCTTTCATAGAACGCTTTGCGTTCTCCTAAGATTGCCGATACTACCTGTTAAATCCGAAAGTTTTTGTTTTATAAGTACCGGTATCGACCATCCTAAGAGGAAGCACAGCTTCCTTGGAAAGGCCTAAGCGGGTGAACGTCCGCGTAGGGGGAAGACGAAGCGGTTAAAAAAATCCGTTGTCTGAGCGAAGCGAGTTTCGGATTTTTCAGCGGAGTCTTTCACCAGAGCAGTGAAGCCGGTTAAGCCTTGATCTTTTGACTACTTTTCCATCAAGGGAAAAGTAGGTTCAATTATTTCTAATTTCGGATGTTATGTCATTTGTAAGGAGACTTGTTAATGTAAGAAAAAGTCATGCTACAACGTAGCGAGTAAAAGCTTTATATATTTTGCAGTAAATGTACGGGGGGTATTCCTTTTTTCCATACTTTTGTATGCTATGATAAATGCAAATCCGAATGAAAAAGTCCTTATCCCATTTACCTAAAGAGAAACAGACCGATTTACGTCTGATCGCCCGATATGTAGTCGAAGTTCTTGGTGATCAATGTGAAATGATCATTCTTTATGGTAGTTATGCTCGCGGCAACTACGTAGAGTACGACCAACGGATCGAATTTGGAATACCGACTTACTTCATGAGTGATTTCGATATACTGGTCATCACCCGGAATGATTGCAATAGTAACGGAATAAGCCGTCAGTTGGAAAAAGTGGAAGATCGTTATTACAAATATAAAGGGATGGGAAGATTTGCATTTACGACTCACATCCATTTTATCGATGAAACGATCAAAGACTTTAACAAAGAAATAACAAAAAGCCGCTACTTTTATACAGACATAAAGAAAGAAGGTATCCTGCTATACGATAGTGGTAATTGCAAATTAGCCCGTCGCCGCAAGCTTAATTTTTCCGAGATTGGAGAACTGGGACAAGAATATTATACTACTAAATTTAAATTAGCGACAAGTTTTATGAAAGGGGCTTGTTTTTATTTAAGTGAAAGTGAATTCAATATGGCCGCGTTTCATCTGCATCAGGCTTGCGAGAACTTATACCGTGCTATTATTCTGACATTTACAATGCATACTTATAAAATACATGATTTGGAAGAGTTAATTAAAGCTGCCAAAACACATTCTTTGGAAATAACCAAAGTATTCCCCCGCGATACCGAAGAAGAAATACGATTGTTCAATTTGTTGCTTAAAGCCTACATAGAAGCACGATACAATAAATATTATGCTACAACGAAGGAAGATATAGAAGCCTTAATCCCACGTGTAGAGCATTTAGCAGCGATCACCAAAGAAGTTTGCGAAAATAGAATAAAGGAATATGCGAGTCGTGCCAGAACGACAAACTAACCGGCAGAAGCCGGGAAACTAATTCATTCCTCCCTACTAACTAATTGAAATGTAAGGACTCCTTATTGGCAAGGTGTACAGGATAGCCAGCCAAGGTGTACAGGATAATCCACCAGGGTGTACAGGCTAATCGATTATCCTGTACAGGGTGGTTATACTAAGTAAGGAGTTAACAATTAGTTTATTATAGGGTTTGATTTACTCAGACCGGAAGAGAGCAATAGTTTCAGAAGTGATACATGATAAAACATCTTTTATACACAATGTTTTCAGTATTTATTTGCCATTTGCAATATACTTCTATAATATCCTATCAATAAGCATAATAAGACATGGCAAATAACTATTCTATTTGCCATACTATTTGCCATTTGCCATCATTCCTCTTACGGTTGATTATGGCAAATGACAAATAACATTGCAAACAGAAAAAACATTTGCAATAGTATATATAACTGTTTAACAATGCATTGCATCGGCATATTGCAAATGGCAAACAAAATACCGAAAACATTCTGTGAGTGTTTATCGATGCATCTTCTTACGCCGGTTCAATTCTGACTGCAACATCTTCAGTTCACGGCTGGTCTGCCCTGCGACCGAAGTGTTTTCTTCAGCACGCCGGATCAGGTAAGGCAATACGTCTCTTACCGGAGCATAAGGCACATACTTGGTTACATTAAATCCTTCATGGGCCAGATTGAATGAGATATTATCGCTCATCCCCAGCAACTGGGCAAAAAAGATACGGGAATCATCCCGTTTGAGACCTTTCTCATCTATCAGCTTAGCCAGTTTATAATTACTTTCCTCATTATGCGTTCCCATAAACATCTCGAAATGCTCCAGATGGTCCATGGTAAAACGAACAGCCGCATCGAAATTCTCATCGGTCGCCTTCTTATCCTTGCAGATCGGGTCGGGATAACCCAAAGCCGCAGCACGCGCACGTTCAGCCTCCATATAAGCACCACGCACAAACTTGACACCGGCGATATATCCTTTTTCTTTGGCATCATCCAGAATACGGCGCAGGTAAGGCATACGGTCATGACGATACATCTGCAAGGTAGCAAATACGATCGCACGTTTCTTATTGTATTTCCGCATCGCCTCGTCGGTCAGTTCATCCAGCGCATCCTGGAAACAGTAATCTTCCGCATCGACAATCAGACGGACATCGTTCTCATAAGCACGCTGGCAGAAAGCCATAAAGCGTTCTTTAAATTCGCGGAAGGCTTTTACTTCTTCAATGGTCAGTTCGCCCCGTTTTTCAGAAGCCTTAGCAAGAAGTTCATCGGTCGTTATAGTAGAAGGTTTGAATACGGCATAAGCCAGGTTATCATTTCCTTTGGCAAAATCGATTGAACGTAGTGTTTCTTCAAATGTAGCCTGGATACCTTCAGGAGTCTGCTCGCCTTCGGCTGAAAAGTCAAGGGTAGAACGCACATTAAACTGTCGGAGATGGTCGATCGCTTTGGTACAATCCTGTAATGTCTCACCACCGACAAACTGTTTATATAAAGTTGGCTTTACAGCCCATGCTAAAGGGAAATGAATCTTTAAGGCGATATTACTTCCAAAACTGGCACATTTTACCAGCCACGGATATTTTATTGTATTGAAGAGTAAGTAAGCGTTTCTCAATTCAGACTGCGATTTGGATGAAAATGCAATCTCGGTATTATTAAAGTCTAACATAGTATCTGATTTTTAAAGTTGACAGATGACAGTTGACAGTAAACAATTTCGAAGCATATTACCTGTCAACTGTCACTTGTCAACTGCCAGCTGATATGTTATTTTTCTCCTAAGAACGGATAACCGTAAGAAGTAGGCGGAACCAAAGCCTCCTTGATACAACGAGGATTCGTCCAGCGGATCAGGTTCAGCGGACCACCGGCCTTGTCATTCGTACCGGAAGCTCTCGAGCCACCGAACGGCTGCTGTGCAATAACGGCACCGGTCGGCTTATCATTGATATAGAAGTTACCGGCAGCATAGCGCAGTTTATTGAATGCCACGTCGATAGCATAACGGTCGCGTGCAAAGATCGAACCGGTCAGGGCATAAGGAGAAGTACGGTCGCACAACTCCAATGTTTCCTCATATTTATTATCGTCATATACATAAATAGTGATCACCGGACCGAATATTTCTTCCACCATGCTCTTGAACATCGGATCTGTTGTCTGGATAACAGTCGGTTCAACAAAATAACCTACCGACTTGTCGCCATTACCGCCAAAGACGATCTCAGCATCCGGAGATTGTTTCGCATAGTTGATATAACTCATGATATTATCGAATGAAGCCTCATCGATCACCGCATTGATAAAGTTCGTGAAATCCTGCACGTCACCCATCTTGATCTCTTTCAGCATATCGCCTACCATCTCTTTTACATCTTTCCATAAAGAAGCCGGGATATAGGCACGTGATCCGGCAGAACACTTCTGACCCTGATATTCGAACGCACCGCGAACGATAGCAGTCGCCACATCCAATGCCGGAGCAGACGGATGAACAAAGATAAAATTCTTACCGCCCGTTTCACCGACAATCTTCGGATAAGATTTATAATGGCCGAGGTTCTCGCCCATCTGGCGCCATAGCGTATTGAATGTCGCAGTAGAACCAGTGAAATGGAAACCTGCCAGATCGCGGCTGGCAGTTATCACCTTACCGATCACGCTCCCCTGTCCAGGGATAAAGTTGACAACACCATCCGGAAGTCCGGCTTCCTGGAAGACCTTCATCAACAGATAGTTTGAATGGATAGCCGTAGTAGACGGTTTCCAGACAGCCACATTACCCATCATGGCGGGAGCCATATTCAGGTTGCTGGCGATAGAAGTAAAATTAAACGGTGTCAACGAGAACACGAAACCTTCCAGGGCACGGTATTCCATACGGTTCAGGATACCCGTTTCCGAATAAGGCTGGTCGGCATATACCTGGCTGGCATAGAACGTACTGAAACGCAGGAAGTCGATCAGTTCGCAGGGAGCATCGATTTCCGCCTGGAACGGGTTCTTGCTCTGTCCCAGCATCACTGAGGCATTTAACAGATAACGATATTTTGTAGCAAAGAGTTCAGCCACCCTTAACATAACGGAAGCACGTTCAACCCAGGGCAGTTCAGACCATTCTTTGTGCGCCTTCATAGCGGCGTCGATGGCCATCTGCACCTCTTTCTCGCCGGCTTTATGGTAAGTAGCCAGCACATGATGATGGTCGTGCGGCATAACCACTTTACCGGTATTACCCGTACGGACTTCTTTTCCGCCAATGATCAAAGGAATATCCCATTCTTCATTTGAGAGTTCAGCTAACGTTTTTTTCAAAGCTGCTTTTTCACTCGATCCGGGTGCATACGATTTTACCGGCTCATTAATAGGCTTAGGAAATCTAAAAATAGCGTTATCCATGTTGTTTCTTAGTTTATAAATAGTTAATCAATGATTTTTTCTATGCTGTAAACGTAGTAAAATAATTTTAAAACAAAGTGAGTAAAGAGTTAAATTAGTTTTAATTAGAAACACTTTGGTATATGGTATATATCAACATTTTCCCATCCATAGCTGTTATTAAAATATAATCATCTTAAAGGTATAGAAACTATGGCTATTAAAAGTGTTTGGATAGAAGAAGACTGTATCGCTTGCGGTACTTGCGAAGGCATCTGCCCGGAGGTTTTTCATGTGACGGATCGTTCCCGCGTAAACGAGGGAGTAGACTTCAACGATTACGAGGAAGAGATCAAAGAAGCAGCCGAAAGCTGTCCGGTCAGCGTTATTAAATATGATTAAGTGAGGAGGACCACTCACGTTTTACAGAGTAAAAAGTGGAGAGGTTATTCCGGTTTGGGATAACCTCTTTTCCTGTCAGGATTTGTCGGTATTCCAATAAAAAACCGTATATTCACAAAAAAGATAATTGGGATGAAGAAAACTGCTATACTTCCGGTATTTTGCCTTATTCTGCTGAGTTTCTGTACCGGCAAAACGGATAAGCCGATTACTGACGGACAACCTGCACCAGACTCTGCGACTGTAGAAGTAACGGAAATAATAGATACTGTCCCTAAAGAAATAATCATTGAAAAGGAATTGCTCTACGACCAGCATACTCTGGAAGACACTTATCCGTATAAAGATACGACACGGGAGTTCCAGTGGGAAAAGATAAAGGAGCGCCTAACCTGGCTCGAATCCATCCAGAAAGAACCGGCCACCTGGTCGATCCTCCAGAATTACAGAAATAAAAACGGGGAAGCACCATTGGTAAAAAACTATCACAGAGATTCATACCGCCGTATAGCCGACTCGCTGGGCGTCGAACGCTTCCAGGGAATACCGCTCTACCTGACAACAGACACTACGGTGCCCGAACTCTACGGCAGGGACGGTGCCCTGGTAAAACATCTGGAAGACTATACGAATTTCACCCGGGTTGCTTCCGTGCACACCGGAAAAGAGTGGATGATCCCTAAAAAATATATCCAGACGATTCCTGATACGATCGCCTTCAAAAAAGCTGTCTTTGTAGATACCCGGAATCAGAATATCGCGACACTGGAACAGGAAGGCGACAAATGGCTGGTCAGAAGCATGAACCCGGCTACAACCGGACTGCACAGGCCACCCTATGCCCAGGAAACGCCTCCCGGAGTATATATTATCCAGGAAAAGAAACCCCGCATGATCTATCTGGTGGACGGTACCACGGAGACAGGAGGCTTTGCTCCGTATGCCAGCCGCTTCACAAACGGGGGGTATATCCACGGGGTACCTGTCAATGCTCCGCGCAAGTCACTGATCGAATACAGTTCGACGTTGGGAACCACTCCCCGCTCCCATATGTGTGTCAGGAATGCCACTTCACATGCTAAATTCATCTACGACTGGGCACCGGTTTATGAGACTCTTGTTTTTGTTTTCGATTAAAAATTCTAACTTTGCAGTCTGATTCACACAGACATGCACAAAGTTTTCATCTATCTGTTCCTATTGTTTATCCCGGTAAACTTCTCAAAAATGAGAAGTACGGAACCGGTCATCCATGAAGTTTCAAGCTGCCGGCAGTTGTACCAGGAGATGCAACTGGATGGGATGGTAAACTTTGAGGCATTCGAACAAGCAATCACCGGATACCATAAAATCGAAGATAAAACGAAAGAGATCCTTACACTGGTCGATTTCAGTAAGCCTTCGACCGAAGAGCGTTTTTATGTATTCGACATGAGGCATAAAAAATTATTATTCTCTTCGCTGGTATCACACGGAAAGAATAGCGGAGGGAATTATGCCACCTCCTTTTCCAACGAGAACGGTTCCCTCAAAAGTTCACTGGGATTCTTCCTGACAGAAAACACCTATCAGGGAAAGAACGGTTACTCACTTGTCCTGAACGGATTGGAAAAAGGGATCAACGACCGCGCCAAAGAACGGGCGATCGTTATCCACGGAGCTGCTTACTCCAATCCTTCCGTAATTGCTTCATCCGGCCGCCTGGGACGCAGTTTCGGCTGTCCGGCCCTGCCACAGGCTGTAAGCAAGCCTATTATCAACACCATAAAAGGCGGTTCCCTGCTTTTTATTTATGCTAACAATAAGAATTATCTGGCTTACAGCCCCATCCTATCCAAACGGCAGGTTGCTTCTATGTAAAAACCCTATCTTGCAAACGGATAAAGAAATGAGATAGAACTTTCGGGAGGTATCCCTCTGGCACTACAATGCGAATCCTATAAAAAAGGAATCATGAAAACCAAAGTAAACGGCTCTCCTATTATGGACATGCTAATCGCTGACGGCCAGATCAGACAAATCTTCACCTGATATCGCCTTTTCAAAAGATATACAGGACAGACTTCCGTCATTTATAAAAACAAATTATAAGCTATTCATACACATGAAAGATACGTTCCATCAACTGCCATTTCTCTGCGGAACTGGCATTCGGATCAGCTTGTTGAAAAACAGACATATATTCTTCCCACTCAGCCTGACGGGGTAAACCGGCGAGACGGCTGAATGCCGTATCCCAATCAAAATCGAGCGGTGTTTCCACGATCATGAACAAACGGTTCCCGCACAGATAAATTTCCATCTCCAGGATTCCGACACTTTTAATCCCCTCGCCTATTTCGGGCCAGTAACATTCCTGTCCATGTCTTTTCCTGTATTCTTTGATTAACTCCGGATCATCTTTCAGGTCCAGCGTCTGACAATAACGTTTAGTCGGGAAATCATAATGTTTGCTTTTGTATCCGTTCTTTTTATCTTCCATAAACCATATTATTTTTTAATTCGTTCAACAGGAACGATTACAGTACAAATGTAACGATTATTATGCAACCGAAATAAGAATATTTCTGCAAGGGATAAAACGATATCGACACCGGTTTCATAAAATACGGATCTAAATCGTTATCTTTACCCGCTCAAAAATAATATAAAAGATGAAGATCACTGCACCCCGGATAACTAAAGTATTAAAAGAAGACTGTACACTCGATGAAATGCTCCTGCAACCGGGAGAAGACCTGGCGGAATATTCTTTCAGGAATCAAAGAGTATTCGAATTTAAAACGGAAAATATGAGTATGCAGGACTGCCTGTTTACAAACAGCATACTGATCGGTTGCGGCATAAAAAAATCGCAGTTCAGTGATATCATCTTCAAGAACTGCGACCTGTCTAATATGAATTTCTCCGGTTCCGGTTTTCACCGTATCGAATTTATCGAATGCAAACTGATCGGGACAAACTTTTCCGAATCAGCGCTAAACCATATTGTTTTCAGCAACTGCAAGGCAGAATACCTCAATCTGAGCATGAGTAAACTGAAATATGTCAGTTTCGACCGATGCGACCTGCGAAACAGTTCCTTTGAGAACGGTCAGTATGCCAGCGTGAACTTTCATGAGAGTGATCTCAAGGAAGCTGAGTTTTACCGTACATCCTTAAAAGGTGTCGACTTCAGTAGCTGCGACATATCCGGCATCCGGATAAGTCCTATCATCGGCTGTGAATTACGCGGAGCAACAGTCACCTCTTTACAAGCATTGGAATTAGCCCATCTGCTGGGTGTTACAATTAAAGGATAATCTTCTTCAAATTCGTTATTTTGCATATTCCTGATGTCTTTTTAGCCAGGCAACTGCATAAGAACAGACAGCCCGGGGTTTCAATTGATTTTCTATCGCGTAGTCAAAAGTCGCTTTCACCAGTGAAGCGGCTATTCCCTGACCTTCCAGAGGAACCGGAACTATTGTGTGAATAATATCCAGATTATTACCAACAAGCCTGTACTGCACAAAGGCAGTTAAACCATCCTGTTTTATTTCAAAGCGATACTTTTCCGGATGGTGAACAATATCATATTCCATAATTTATTTTTTATCTACAAAACAACACCCTGTTATAGATAAAACAGTTTATTCGGAAATTAGTTCACCTGCCGGTTCATTTTGTCCGGATACAGGCTGCTTTTGTTGCTTTTTCTTTCCGGGATGGAAGAAATTCTTCACTTTTGTAAAGAAGCCGGAGACTCCTTTGGCAACATCCTGCACCTTTTTAGAAACACCGACCGACTCCGTCAATGCCGGACGAAGAATTTGCCACAGATAATTAAATGTAGAATGATACGGGTCACGTTCTATCGTCAGATGAGAATGACGGGGCCTGTATGTTCCCTGTTCCGGATGGTCGGGATTATCATGTTTCAGCACCAGGTTAGCCAAACGCGACAGGAATTTATTATCGATCACTTCCCCGTTTTTCTCTTTCATTATTTCAGCCTTCAGATCCCTGTAAAGAAATAGCATATCGACAGTGGCACCTTTAGTGGAGGCTTCAGTACTGAATGTAAAGTCGACCAGCTTGCCACTCTCCACTTTAGCAAAGGCAAGCGGCGTGATCAGTTGGTTCAATGCAGTCAGATCAAAGTCCTCCATATGCGCATCCAGCAGGAAACGATCGTTCAGGGAATCGACCGGAAGCTGCCAGGTGGCGGTAAAATATCCTTTCCCCATTAATTTGCCGTTTGCATCCAGACGGATATACTGGTCCGGATAGGAAACGACATTGGTAAAGCCGTAGAATTTCCCGTTCATTTCCGTGAAAAACAGTTTACCCGGTTGTATCCCTTTCTTTGACAATTCTTCGTAGACAACGGAAAAGTTATTTACACGGAGACTGTCGATAGCCATTTTCACCGGTGCCTTCTGCAAACCGGAATAGATCATCGGTACGATACGGCGGGGCACGGCAATCTGTTGGTTCTTGAAATTCTGAAGTTCGGCATTGTCAACCTCTACATTTTTTATCCGGACCACTTTCTCCGAGAAGTAAGCCGGCAAATCGATTCCCGACAATCCCAACCGGCCGACCTTGACATCAAACCAATCCTGATGCTTTGGCTGCCGGTAAGCAAATTCCATTTTCGGATAGGCAGAAACCAAATGGATATCTTCCAGATTCAGATCGGTATTATCCAGATTGACTTTTCCTATCTTCAATGTATAAAAACCATTATCCAACGGGAATGCCAGGTCTTTGGTTTCGAACCGGACAGTCTTCAGCCCGAATGTCCGGTTCCTAACATTGACATGCAGTCCTTCAAGAAACAGGTTTGCCGTATCACGATTCCATACAGCATTGGAGACTGTCAGTTTTCCCAGTGAAAGGTCAGGTGTAAACCGACCGACAGCCTCATAAATATCATCCGACAGGACGGCGGGAGATTTCTTTTTTGCCTTTATCGTATCGGAAGAAGTCCCGGCCTGATAACTGACAACCGGATCAGATAGATTTATTGAACCGACAGAAAAATGCAGACTGTCCCACACGACTTTATCGATACCCAAGTCCTGAAGTGATACCTGTAACAGACTTCCGTCTTTTTTCACCATGCGAATATCGGGTGATTCGACATGCAGCGAAGTAGCATCCAGGCGCTGAAGCAAATTCTCTGGCAGACGGTTCAAACCGGTTGCATAAATCATCGGAGTCTCTATACGAAAATATGAATTTGTTCCCATTTGCCATAAAGAGTCTTGCGGGAGCAGTTTCACATCCTGTAATCCTAATATGCCTTTTGCCGTAGAGAAATTACCTTTCCGGACAGACAGACGGTAGGCTTTTCCCGGCAAATAATTGTCGAAGTCTTTGAAACTGAAACCAAAATGATCACAGGCAAAGAACAGCCCTCCACTCCGGTTCGTACTGTCGTCCACCAGGAAGCGGGTAGCATAGAAATTGAAATCCTTCAGTTTATAGATTATAGGATCAGGAACGCTTCTGTCATTCAATGTTACGTACGCATGATTCAGATTGATCCGTTTAATAGACAAATATTGCAATAACGGGTTCAGAATACTTTCCACATCCGCCCTCGGATTTACCGGCAGCTTCGTTTCCTTGCTTTTCTTCGCATAAGACGGGGATTTATAATAATAGATAACCGGATGGTCTATCTTGAAAAGGTCGGCACTGATCCCTTTATCATAAAGCAATCCCCTGATACCGATTGTGTCAATGCTACCAGACATATAGTCTTTTCGGGAATTTACTTTTATAGGCTTCAGGCGGATTTTCTCTATATTGAAATCGCCGGACTCCGTATCCAATGCCATACGGGCAATATCGAAACGGTGGTTGCGTGCCGTCATCTCCCCGCTGATGCCGGTTGCTTCAAAGGCGAAACTACGGGAATACCACAAACCATGCTTCTCTTCCGAAACCGAATCAACCAGGAAGTCGTTTGCCCGGAAATTGAAGTTATCCAGTTTATAGACTTCCACTGAATCTTTTACGGCTTGCGAATAAGTGACTTTGGCGGCATCGATTCCGACAGTCCGGATAGAAACGCTATGCAATACCGGCGATATTATGTCATATAAAGATAAAGCCTGTACCAAAGAATCCGTATCGATCTTTGTAGCATTGCCTGCCGCTTTTTTCGCTGCCGGGGCATTAGCGGCCAGATTAAAGACCTGAATGTCCGACGAAGATATTTCAAAAGAACGGGCTGTCAGATAATTCAATGCATCTTCTCGTTTAAAACGGATTCCGTTGACTTCCACTGTCCGGACCTGTGCATCGACATAGCTGTCCGGACGTTGTTTTGTCTCCGTCCATAAACTATCCTGCGGAATCAATCGTATCTTCTCTATATAAATAATCGAATCCTGCGTACTGAGTTTTATGCTGTCTGTTTTAAGGAGAAAGTCGTTATTGGCTAGCAGCGTCTGCGGTTGGTTCGTCACAAATTCAAAGTTATCGCAATAGAGTAACTTTCCGCTCTGTGACGAGTTCTTATCCAACAGAAAACCGTAAGCGCGGAAGCTGACATCATCAAGCCCATAGACGATCGGTGTCACAGGATTCTCGACGGTATAGGATACGCTGGCGTTCGACAGGTTCAGTGTCCGTACGCTCAACACATTTATATAAGGAGAGATTACTTCATACAAAGATTTGGTGTCGGCATGCCGGACCTTTTTCTCCACACGCCCCGAATAATAAGAATCAAAAACTTCTATCCGTGGGTCTTTTATTTCAAACGTATTAAAATGCAATTCCTTATAACTCCACCGCCAGGTAAGGTTTACACCTTTGAAATCTATCATGCCGATCTCCGCTTTCACATAAGTACGGGGAAGGCTGTCAATAGCTTTCCACTGTTGAAACACAGTTGAATCGGGCATCAGCCTGATGCCTTCGATCTTCAGTTCCCCTTTCACAAAACCGATCGAAAGATCATCAAAAGAAAGATTATAGAATCCGTCCGTAGCCTCAGCGGTACGCCGGCTCAATTCTACTTTCAAATATCTTTCCAGGCGGTTGCTCAGATACAGGTTCAAAATGGAAAAAAGAACGATCAATAATCCTGCTATTGGAAAAATGTACTTAATTATTTTCTTACTTCGTCTCATACCCTTTTCTCTATTTTATCAACAAACCTTTCTCTTAGGAGCAATTCCTCTGCGATCCGTATAAATACTCTATATTATTTAAAACAAGAAGACAAATATTATGTTGCAAATAAATAATACATTTAGCTGACCTTACAACCATATTACACAGATAATGATCTGGTTTAAATGTCTATTTTAACCATCATCCAGCCCGAATGAATAGATTTCAAACATTTTTGAATAATTTTTCATTACTAACTAAACCTTATATTTCATTACTTTGCCCTCATTAATAAGAAAACATCAAATCAAATGCGAATGAAAAAACTTGTATTACGAAGTTTCATGTTAGTTTTTTTCAGCCTTGTTATTACTGAAAAAGTACAATCTGAAAAAGCAATAAACATACCAACTTCATCAAATGAACAAACTGTAGGTACACCTGCGGCAACACAACAGACAATAACCATAAAAGGTGTTGTAAAAGATGAATCCAACGAACCCATGCCTGGAGTCAATGTCGTCGTTGAAGGAACAACTATTGGTACTATGACAGATGGAAACGGACATTTCTCTCTAAATCTACCATCCTCATCTGTTAAAATCAAATTCTCTTACATTGGATACAAAGAACAAATTGTTCCGGTAAAAGACAAAAAAGATATTAGTATTATAATGAATGAAGATTCCGAAATGCTAGAAGAAGTTCAAGTTATCGGATATGGCACACAGAAAAGAATAACAGTCACCGGTGCCGTTTCTTCAGTAGGTACTAAGGATATCCTGAAATCACCTGTACCTAATGTTGCACAAGCATTAACAGGTAAGGTTCCAGGATTATCCACAATCCAATATTCCGGTCAGCCGGGAGCAGATGATCCAGCCATATTCGTTCGAGGCATAGGTTCTTTAGATGCAAAAAGAGCTGCTCCACTCATCATGGTTGATGGAGTAGAACGTTCTTTCTTCCGCCTCGATCCTAATGAAATCGAAAATGTGACCGTATTAAAAGATGCTTCAGCAACAGCTGTATTCGGTGTACGTGGAGCCAACGGAGTCATTTTGGTTACGACCAAACGCGGTGAGGAAGGAAAAGCGCAAATATCTGTTTCTACATCTGCTAGTTTACAAAAACCTCTCCGTTTATACGAATATGCCAACAGTTACGATTATGCAGTCGCATTCAATGAGAAATTAACAAACGATGGGGCTAGTCCGGTTTTTAATGAAAACATATTAAATGCATTTAAGAATCATACTGATCCCTTATTATATCCGGATATGAATTGGATGAATCTAATCATGAAGCCTACTTCTTTCCAATCCCAGCATAATCTGAATATTTCCGGAGGCACAGACCGTGTACGTTACTTTACTTCTATCGGAATTTTGACTCAGGATGGCTTGTTCCGTTCCTTTGATGCCGGTTACAATTCCAATTTCACATACAACAGATATAATTATCGCGCAAATCTGGATATAGATGTAACCCAAACGACCCTATTGAGTGTAAACCTGGGAGGACGTCTGGAAGATACCTGTGAACCTAACACCAAAAGTAATTTGTTTACTTTTCTGACCCGTGTAACTCCTTTTGGAGGAGCTGGTCTCTACGATGGTAAATGGATTCACACCAGTCCTGACAATATCGGTTGGGACAAAGGAGCATTAGAAAATGCAGATCCTTTTGAATGCTTCTTCGGCAAAGGTTATAATCAGAAAATCTATAATGAAATCAATTTAGACCTTTCTGTAAAGCAAAAATTAGACATTATCACCAAAGGGCTTTCTGTTACGGTAAAAGGTTCTTATAATAGTGGTTACACACATACCAAAAACCGCTATAAAGAAATACCTTATTACACAGCACACAAAGATCCGGATACTAACGAGTTATTCTTCCGCAAATTCAGGGAAGAAACCCAACTTTATTTTGATGAATCGACAAACCGCGGACGTAACTGGTATCTGGAAGGAAGTTTGAATTATGACCGCAAATTCGGAAATCATCATGTAGGAGGATTAATTCTTTATAACCAGTGGCGCGATCAATATCCGAATCCTAATAAGTTTGACTATATAAGTATTCCACGTGGTTATGTAGGCTTAGTAGGACGTGCTACCTATGACTATAACAATCGTTATATGGTTGACTTCAATATTGGTTATAACGGTTCCGAAAACTTTGCCTCAGGCCACCGTTATGGCATATTTCCTGCATTCTCTGCCGGTTGGATCATCTCCGAAGAAAAATTCATGAAAAGTCAATCATTCATTAACTACTTGAAAGTACGTGGTTCTTATGGTATTGTAGGTAATGACCTGATGAGTACAAAATCACGTTTCTTTTACCTGCCGGATGCCTATAATCCTTACGGAACAAGTTATAATTTTGGTGTTGATGTATCTGGCAATCGTGATGGAGCCACCGAACTTCAGATGGGTAATCCGCTTGTTTCATGGGAAAAAGCAGGAAAACAAAATTATGGTATGGACTTCTCCATATTAAACGATCGTCTATCAGGCTCTTTCGATTATTTTATCGAAAAACGTCACGATATCCTGACAACACGGAATACCGCACCAAATTTTATAGCTATTACAATGCCAGTTGTCAATATCGGTAAAGTAAATAATAAAGGTTTTGAACTTGTTTTGAAATGGAACCATAACATAGGCGATTTCAAGTACTGGATCAACACAAATTTATCATATGCAAAGAACACGGTTGTTTATAAAGATGAAATACCGCACAAATATCCCTGGCTGTATGAAACAGGTCAGTCTGTTGGTCAACCATTTGGCTTTATCTTCGACGGATTTGTCACTGAAAGTGATATAAAATCCGGGAATTTACCGGATCATAAACAAGATCTGAAACCTGGAGATGCCAAATACAAGGACCTGAATGGAGATAATATAATCGATGATAACGATCAATGCCCGATAGGTAACCCGATTTACCCACAATTAACAGCCGGTGCTACCATAGGTTTTGAATACAAAAGTTTCGATTTCAGTATGCTGTGGGTTGGAACAAGTAAAGTGTCGCGTTTCGTCAGTGCCGGACTCCGTGTTCCTTTCGGTGGCGGTAATTATGGATTATTGCAATATATGATTGATGATCATTGGACACCGGAAACAGCGGAAACAGCAAAGACACCTCGTTTTTCCGGAGCTGCAAATGCTAATAATTATACGCGTAACTCTACTCTCTGGCTAAAAGATGCTTCCTATATGCGTTTAAAGAACCTACAGGTCGGATATACATTCAAAGGGGACTGGATGAAAAAAATCTATCTAAAAAATATGCGTATTTATGCATCCGGCGAAAACCTGTTGACATTCGACCATCTGAAGATCGCCGATCCGGAGGCAACTGATGATAAACAGTTTGAATATCCGCTCCAAATGATCTTTAACATCGGTTTAAATCTTAATTTCTAATCAGATATAAAAGTAAAATTATGACACGTTCTATATTCAAATATATACTCGTCGCTACAGGGTTCATATATACACTCACTGCTTGTCAGGATCTGAAGTTCGGCGATGATTTTCTGGAGAAAGCCCCATCTAACGATGTGGACATCGACGTCATTTATTCAAATGCCCAATATGCCCGTACTGCACTTTGGAGTGCATATGCCACGTTACATTACGGATTAAATTTAGGGAATCAAGGAAATCAGTTAATGGGATCCGATCCGTTAGACTGTTTAACAGATCTAGTATATTCAAATGTATGGACAGACGGAGTTTCAGGAGCAGCTATCCATTATAACGGAACCTATTCCGCCGATTATGAAAATAATGGTTATTCTTCAAAATACAGTTATTATCAAAGACCATGTTGGCTAGGGATCCGTAGAGCCTGGTTATTCATCGAAAATGTAGACAGGGTTCCCGATATGGAAGAAAGTGAAAAAGTGCGTCTGAAAGGAGAAGCGAAAGTCATTATCGCGATGCATTACTGTGACATATTCCGGCATTACGGAGGTGTTCCCATCATCGATCACGCCTATACCGCGAACGATGATATGCAAAAAGAAAGAGGGACTGTACAAGAAACATTGGACTTCATTATAAAATTATTAGATGAAGCCTCCGCCGTACTCCCTTGGGCAATGTCTGCCAGTGAAAATCGGGAATGGGAAGGCCGCTTAACAAAAGCATCCGCTATGGGACTAAAAGCACGCATCTTACTCTTTGCTGCAAGTCCGCTATTCAACAGCGCCAGTCCTTATATGGAAGGAGAAGCAGCCAATAACCATTTAGTATGGTTTGGAAGTTACAAATCAGAACTTTGGGATCAAGCCCTGGCTGCCCATAAAGAGTTTTTCGAAGAACTTAATAAAAACGGGCAATACAACCTGGTCTACAAATCAGATCCCAGACAAGCCTTTCGTTCCGGTTATCTGGACCGCGGAACAGGAGAAGCAGTAATAGCAACTCATTATGGCTATACTGTACCGGATTACTGGACATGGGGATGGAGTCATTATGAAACAGCCGGTGATGCTGGAACAGCATGTGGGACCCAGGAGCTCGTCGATATGTTCCCCATGGTCGATGGATTACCCATCACAGAAAGTCCGTTATACGACCCTAAATCTCCTTATGATCAACGGGATCCCCGTTTATACGAAACAGTTGTTGTAAATGGCGATAAATACTACGGAGGCATAGCGGAAATCTACGTCGGAGGAAAACACTATCAGGAATTTGAAGGTTCTTACGGAGCCTTTATGTCCGGTTATCGACCGCGCAAATTCATTCTCGATGGCGGAGGTGGTCCATTATTCGAATGGCCGGCCGAGATCTCCGGAAAAGTAGTACAATGGCCTTACCTCCGCTTACCCGAATTATATTTAGGGTATGCTGAAGCTCTTTGCCAAACAAACGGAGATATGAATCTGGCCTACGAGTATGTTAACAAATTACGTGACCGGGTAGGTATAGGGCATTTAAAAAAAGGACTTGGTAAAGAGGAATTCCTCGAAGCCATCCTAACCGAGCGTGTTTGCGAATTTGCTTACGAAGAAGTACGCTGGTTCGATATGATACGGTACAAACGTGTCGATATATTCCAAAAAACTCCACATCGTGTAGTTATTACTAAAAATCCGGAAACTGGAGAACTCAGTTATGAGTATAAATTATTTAAACCTGCAGAAAACGGAGAACTCAGACAATGGGCCAATCCCGGTAAGTTCTCTCCCAAATGGTATCTGAGTGCATTCCCCAGTAACGAGATCAATAAAACATATGGTCTGATCCAAAATCCTGGATGGTGATAACCTTTATTACGAATACTAAATTTGAAAAATAAAATGAGAAATAAATTAATTCCAATCATATCACTGTCTTTTCTATGTGTTATGCCACCCGTTTGGGCACAAAGTGAAAAAGTAACAGAACAGACAGATGAGCAGGCAGATGAAACAACGATTGCAGCTTCTTCCGTCGATAACAAAGAGCTGATGAAACGCTCTAATATAAATCCTGCAAATGCTCTTTTCGGTAAACTGAACGGTCTTTTCATCCGACAAAATGGCGGATATGGTAATGGAGAAGGTAACCCGAGTATGAATATTCGAGGAATCGGTTCTTTGATAGAAAACTCCATATTAGTACTTGTTGACGGTTTGGAACGAGATATCAATTCACTGGTACTTGAAGAAATAGAAGATGTTACTATTTTAAAAGATGCAGCAGCATTAGCTCCGTACGGAGTAAGAGGAGCCAATGGAGTCATGTTGGTAAAAACCAAACGAGGGAAAAAGGGGAAAGCTAATATTCACGTTTCTTATCAGCATAGCATCACAACCCCCATGCGCCTCCCCAAAATGGTCGATGCGGCAACCTATGCTGAAGCTGTTAACGAAGGACTAACAAATGAAGGTTTAGCCCGTCGTTATACACAACAAGAGATCGATACTTACCGGAGTGGAAAATATCCGACTCTTTTTCCAAATGTGAACTGGGTGAAAGAAACGCTACGTGATCATGGGCAACGTGACCAGGTCAATTTCACCGCTAGCGGTGGCTCTGATCGTATCCGTTATTATTCATTGCTCAATTTTATATCTGACAAAGGACTGCTAAAAAATACTGATCAAGACTCCCACTCCACTCAGTTCGGAAATTCCATATTGAATGTCCGAACAAATCTCGATATAGATATCACTGCTTCCACTCACATAAAAGTAAATTTGTCAGGTAAAATAAAAGAAAAATACGAACCCGGAGGGATCTCTGATGAGGCTCTTATGGGTACTCTATATACACTTCCGGCAAATGCCTTTCCTGTTAAGACACACAATGGCATATGGGGAGGTTCGAATATGTATGATAAAAATCCAGTAGCAGAGAGTTCTTCAACAGGTTACAATACCTCACATGCCCGAACATTATTGGCAGACATGACACTTACACAGGACCTGGACGCCTGGTTACCTGGAGTCAGTGCTGAATTTCGTATTGGTTTTGACGCCTATTCCGAAACATGGGACACGCGCACCAAACAATACTTATACGAATCAAATATTGCTCATCTTAATAATGACGGAGTTCCTACAGACACAATCAATACACAATATGGGAAAGATGAAAAACAACTGGGATTCGACAGTTGGTTGAATGCCCAGAACCGTCATTCCAATATTCAGTTTGCGTTGAATTACCAGAAAGCATTTTCTTCAGGAAACCTACTTGCATCAGTACGTTATAAACAAGATAAAAATGTTTATCTGGAACAATATAACACTTATATGCACCAGGATATCGTTGCAAATGCCCACTATAGTTTAATGAATAAATACTATTTTGACTTGAATATGGCTATATCCGGAACTAGTCGTTTACCTAAAAATAATCGATGGGGATTCTTCCCGGCAATATCTGCGGCATGGCTACTAAACAAAGAGACATTCTTAAAAGAAACCTCCTGGCTGGATTTACTTAAACTACGTTTATCTTATGGCTTAACCGGGAACGACCAAGTTTGGAAGAATATGGATAAATATCCTTTCGGAGGTGGTGGAGGATTCATCTTTGGTGATGATTTCATTAGTAACGGAGGTATTGCGGAAGGTCAGTTACCTAGTTTAAATGCAACTTTCGAAAAAAGTAGCAAAGCAAATCTGGGTATTGATATGCAATTATTAAACCTAATAGATTTCAATCTGGAAACATACTTTGACCACAGATATGATATCATGGTTCCAAACAGAAATGTAACTTCCGGTTTCTTTGGCGCAACAGCATCTAATTCTCCCAATGGAATAGTAAACAATTACGGAGTTGAAATCGGAATGAGCATAGGAAAACGTATCGGAGATTTTGCTTTCAATATAAATGGTCAGTTTGCTTTTTCAAGGAACAAAATCATTGAGATGAATGAAACTTTTAAGCCATATGATTATCTCAAATCAACCGGAGGACGCCTGAATCAATTTTACGGATTGGAAGTGATCGGATTCTTCAAAGACCAAGCCGACATAGACAACAGTCCGGCACAGATGTTTTCAACTGTATATCCTGGAGATTTGAAATATAAAGACCAAAATGGGGACAAACGAATCGATGAACAGGATATCATACCAATGGGCTATAATACACAATGTCCGGAAATTTTCTATTCGGCGAGATTCGATCTCGAATATAAAGGTTTTGGCATCAATGCACAATTCCAGGGAGCCGGTCATTATACCGTACAACGAGATCTAAGTAGCCTTTACTATCCATTGATGAACAATCAAACGATCTCAACACATTATCTGGAGAATTGCTGGAGACCCGGAGCAGATAATACAGAAGCTACTTATCCACGTCTGACCACAACAGAAAGTGCAAACAATTACCGGAATAACTCAGTATTCATGAAGAACGTTTCTTTTCTGAAACTACGTTCGGCTGAAGCTTATTACAAGTTGCCGGAAAACTTTATCGAACGATTCCGTTTACAGGAATTCAGACTTTTTGTTAAAGGAATGGATTTATTCTCTCTGGATAATATGAAAGAAACTGATCCTGAAGTGATGTGGAAAACTTATCCGGCACAACGGTCTGTTCATTTTGGTTTCGACCTGACATTCTAATATCAAATTCAAAAACAACAAAAGAATGAAAACTAAATTATTTATATGTTTATTCGCTTTCTGTATAAGTTCATGTAATTATTTGGACTATGACGAATCCGATTTTCTGGAAAAAGAAGCAGTTTTTTCCAGTTTCAAATATACCAGAAACTTCCTGACTAACATCTATTCCTATGTACCGGCAGCTTTCGGTACAATTGGGGATGATGCCATGCGGTCAGCAGCATGCGACGAAGCTGTTTTCGTGGATAATCTATCTCCTGTGCACAGTTTTAACAACGGAGCATGGAGTGCGATCAACACGCTTGATGATAAATGGAATTATTTCAGTGGAATCCGCGCTGTGAATATGTTTCTGAAAGAAACGGAAGGACAGGAATTCGATGATCTGAAACACAATGAAGACTATAATGATATTATGGCTCAATTCAAATACTATCCATACGAAGCTCGCTTCCTACGTGCCTATTTCTATTTTGAATTAGCCAAACGTTACGGTGATATACCTCTTATCACAACTCTTTTAACAGAAGAAGAAGCTAATCAACAAAAACGCGCCTCGTTTGAAACCATCATCCAATTTATCATTGACGAATGTGATGCCATAGCCCCTCACCTTCCTGTCAGTTATAAGGATTTAATCAAGAGTGAGACCGGCCGGGCAACAAAAGGGGCAGCTATGGCACTGAAGTCAAGAGCATTACTTTATGCAGCCAGCCCATTATTCAACTCGAATAATGACATTGAAAAATGGGAATTGGCAGCTAGAGCCGCAGCAGACGTTATTGACAAAGCCTGGGATTTTGGATATATGCCACTCCCCGACTTATGGAGTCTTTGGAATAATAACTATACAAATAATAATGAATTGATCTTCGGCGTCATGCAAAAAGAAGATAACTGGTTTGAGCGTGTCAACTTTCCGATTGGCATAGAAGGAGGCGGAAACACAGGGCATTGCCCGACTGAAAATTTAGTCGAAGCATATGAAATGCAGGATAGCGGATTACCCGTTACTTCCAAAGCCGGATATGAACATGCTGATCCGAACTACGATCCTCAAAATCCTTATGAAGGAAGAGATCCCCGAATGTATGAACTGGTTGCACAAAACGGAGCATGGTGGGTTTATGATGAACAAATAGAATGTTGGTATGGAGGAAGAAGTGGTAAGCCGCAAAAAAATGCGACAGTGACAGGTTATTATTTAAGAAAATATGTAGACGGAAGCACCAGTTTAAAAAGCGAATTTGTAACCAGCAAACGACACGTATGGAATATCATGCGATACAGCGAAATATTATTAAATTTTGCAGAAGCAATGATGGAGGCCTACGGAGATCCTAACTATAAAGATGGCTATCCGATGTCTGCTAAAGAAGCTATAGAAATCATACGAAAACGAACTTATGTAGACATGCCTGGATATCCCGACAATTTAACAGTTGAAGAGTTCAAAGCAAAATTAAGAAATGAACGCAGAATTGAATTATCATTCGAAGATCATCGCTTTTGGGACATCCGCCGATGGAAAATAGCAGATCAAACAACCGACATTTATGGGGTAGACATTACTAAAAATGAAGACGGTTCTTTCAACTATAAAAAAGTACTTGTCGAAAAAAGAATTTTTAAAGATTGTATGTATCTCTACCCGATCCCACAATCTGAAATTTATATCAATCCTGAGTTAACTCAAAATCCAGGATGGTAACCATATAGCCAGGAGAATTCCTTTATAAAACAGGATTCTCCTGATTTCCTTTTACTAAATTTACTCAATAATAAAACGAATGAAACTGGTAACATCCTTCTTCCCGATTCAAACTATACCTTTGAAAGGGATACTATTTGCTCGACTTAATAATAAGTTATTCAGACAATGGGGAAAAACAAAATCATTGACATTTCTTATCGTTATTCTCTTCAATGCCTGTTCTCCATCAACCGGCTATTTAACTTCCTGCTCTCATACCTATTATTTAGATGCGACAGCAGGGAATGATAATAATCAGGGAACCTCACCGGAAGAAGCTTGGAAAAGTCTTAGTAAAATCCAATCGCTTGACTTAAAAGCCGGCGACAAAGTTCTTTTAAAGAAAGGAGAAATATTTACAGGAGAACTCCATATAAAAGGAACCGGTACTCCAGAAAAACAAATCATTATTGATGCTTATGGTGATAAAGGAAATAATCCTTGTATAGTTGGATATGACAATTCACTCTATGCCGTATATGTATATAATTCAACCTATCTGACTATCCAAAATTTGGAAATCATTAATACGGGAAAAGAACGATTACCAAACAGGACTGGTATAAAAGTTCACCTGAAAAACTATGGAACAGCACATTCCATCCTGCTAAAAGGACTCTATATCCATGACGTAAATGGAAGTTTGGTTAAAAAAGAAGGGGGCGGATCAGGTATTTATATCGTAAATGAAGGGGAAAAAACCAGTATCTTCGATGGCCTGACCATTGAAAATTGCACGATTCGACGCTGCGAACGCAATGCTATGATCTGGTGGGGATATTCAACACGCGATTTTTGGTATCCGAACCGAAATGTAGTAGTCAGGAACAACCTGATCGAAGAAGTCCCCGGCGATGGTATCGTCCCTATCGGGTGTGATGGAGCATTGGTTGAATATAATATAATGAGAAATTGTACTGACCTGTTGCCGGATGGGGAATATGCAGCTGGCATCTGGCCATGGAGTTGTGATAATACCCTTATCCAATATAATGAAGTTTCCGACCACAAAGCTCCGGGAGACGCACAAGGTTATGATTCCGATAATAATTGTAATAATACAATCATACAATATAATTACAGTCATGACAATGAAGGAGGTTTTCTGTTGATCTGTGATACGGGAGAATCTGTTATGCCGGAAAACATAGGAACTAATAATACAATCATTCGGGGGAACATAAGTATTAACGACGGTAATCGGACCCAATTAACCAAATCAGGTTACTTCTCCCCCAGTATCCATATCGCCGGTCCAGCAAAAAAAACAATGATCTATAATAATATTATCCATGTAAATAAAAAGAAAGCACCGGAGGTATAACGTTGTCTGCTCAGTATCACACCTTCTTATGGAGACGCAGACAGTACGACAGTACGGGATAATTTATTCTACGTCAGCGAAACCAGTGAATTTCACTTAGGGACATCTACAAATAATCTATTCCAAAACAATTATTACTTGGGAGACATCCTGAATATACCGAAAGATAAAACTGCCAGGTTTGAAAACGAGACCTACGAAAATATGATCAGAAATGACCTGTCAGGCTTTGAGTCATTAAAGCCATTCCTTCGTATGATCAACATTCCAACCGGTCGAATAACGACTATCGATAAAGAAGCTATCGATTCGTTTTTCAAAAAGTAATACGATTATATATGCGATGAATCCCATGTAAAAAGCGATTTTTACAAAGATTTATATACCTTAGATTTAAAATGTTTTTTCGTAACCTGAAACAAATGAAGAAATTCAGGACTTTCAGGTTACCTTTTTTATATATTTGTCATACAATTTTGAAAAATACTACTTATAATGAAAAGAATAATATTATTATTGCTCCTATGTGTATTTTCATTATATGATCATGCAGAAACAGAATGGAACAACTATAAAATACGTCCAATCAATAATCAGGATAAACTTCCCGGCAAACAGGTTAACCAAATACTCCAGGATAGTGAAGGGTATATGTGGTTTGCTACCAATAACGGTCTATGCTCCTACAACGGATACTCTCTGAAAACATACAAATCTTCCAACCAACATCCGAAACTACTGCAAAGTAATATTATAAATGCCATAATTGAAGATATAGATCATCGGATCTGGATAGGAACAGAACAGGGTATAAATATCCTGGACAAATCGACAAACAAGATTGAAACAATCAGTAACGACAGCCTCCAGAATTCATATATTCACTCTTTTCTTCTCTCCAGCGATAGCACTCTATGGATCGGAACACAGGTTGGATTACTTCGCTACAACAGAGGTACACGAAATTTCACGACTTACAAGAATCGTCCTAGCGACAGTACATCCATTTGCGGAAACGCTATAAAAGCTCTTTTGGAAGATAAATCAGGAGATATATGGATTGCTACTCACGGCTACGGAATATGCAGGCTAAATACCCAAACCGGTAAATTCGTCCATTATCCGTCACTTGCACCTTTAAACCGTGCCAACCATTTATTTCAGGATAGAGATAAAAATCTATGGGTATGTTTATGGGGAGACGGTGTTGTCAAAATAGAAAATAAAAACGACAGTTATCACCCTATTTATACACATTTACAAAAAGAATCGACATATGAATGCATTTTCCGTAGCCTTCAACAACTAGACAACGGAGAAATAATAGCCGGTACCAATCAAGGATTATATTCAATTACACCGGACAATATATTACAATCCTTAAATAAACAAGATAATACTTTATATACGCAAATTCTAAATAATGAGATTAACTATTTATATACGGATAAAGAACATAATGTATGGATCGCAACCCAAAACTCAGGCGTTTATGTCGCATACCAAGAGAAAAATCCATTCACAAATTATCCACTAAACATGACTACCGGTTCTCAACAGTCACTAAAAGTTAATTCTTTTTACGAATGGAATCCCAATGAACTCTTACTTGGAACAGATAAGATCTGCATTGCTTTCTACGATAAAATTAAACAGGAACTCACTTCTTACAATAACAAACAGAACTATAATAACATATTTAGGGAATGGCCAGGAAACTTACAGTTCATATACAAACATCCGTATAAAAACGAATTATGGTTTGGCACCCAATTCGGAGGACTGATTATATGCCAAATTGAAAAAAATGAAATCGTATCTTCCCGCTACTATTTTCATAAACTAGGACAGACTCCGATCGGAACTACGGTCAATTCCATTGTTATGGACAAAGGCCATAATATATGGATCGGCTCCGACGAAGGACTAAATATAATTACAGCAAATGACGATACGTTATCATACAAGACATATAACCGGATACAAGCAATCTGCCAGGATCATACCGGCGCTATTTGGCTCGGTACCTATTTTGATGGTGTTTATCGCTTACGTCCTGGATTTGATGTCCGCAAATTATCCTTTGAAATATACAATAATAATAATAAACTGATAAATGCCAATGAGATACTATGTATTTTCGAGGATTCCTCTCAAAATCTATGGGTTGGCACTAAAGAATGCGGCCTGCAAAAATATAACCGAGAGAAAAACTGGTTTGAGGCAGCACCCGGCATGGAGGATATCCAGGGTAATATTATCTACAATATAACAGAAGCAAACGGAAAACTTATTCTTGGAACAAATCGAGGGTTGGTTCTATATAATAATACAACCTACCAATCCACCATTCTAACAGATATAGATGGCCTAATGGACAATAGTTGTATGATGAACGCCATGTTGAATACCGGTAGAGGTGAAATATATTACGGAACACCCAAAGGGTTTTATATTTTTCGTCCAGACCAACTGCTTCCAGACTCAACCAATGTAAAAACGGTTGTTACGGATTTCAAGATCTTCCATAAATCATTCGATGAATTACCTGCCAAAAAACAAAAGCAACTGGCTGGAGATTTTCATCCCCTTTATACCAGGCAAATCACATTAACGTCATCGGATAACAACATAGGTATAGAATTTGCCGCTTTATCTTACATACATCCCGAAAAAAAGAGATATAAATTCAAATTAGACGGATTCGACAAAAACTGGGTATATACAGATGCCTCACAACGAATCGCCTACTATACGAATCTCCCTGCCGGTTCATACGAATTCCACGTAAAGTGCATCAACGACAGTGGAATAGAAAGCTCAAATGATGAAATATTTCATATCAAAGTCCTTCCTCCTATCTATAAAACAGGTTATGCCTACTCACTTTATTTTCTTTTAATTACAGGTATAGCTTATCTTTTATATCGTTTCCAGTTATATCGTTTCCGGCTACAGGAAGCCGTTAAAATCGAACAGATAGAACGGATCAAATCAGAAGAAGTGAATCAGTCCAAATTCAAATTCTTTACAAACATGTCACATGAATTCCTCACTCCCTTATCTATCATCAGTTGTTCTTTTGAGGAACTGAAACGAAAATTTCAGATCGATAACCCAACCATTAAAGCAGCCGAGTCTAATGTATTCAGGCTGAACAAACTAATCGAAGAAATACTGGAATTCCAAAAAGCAGAGAATAATAAACTAAAATTAAGAATTACGTATGGAGATATAGCCTCCTTTATTCGTGGGATATGCCATGAAAACTTTTCTTTACTGGTAAAAAACAAAAATATAACTTTGGAGGTACACTGTGAACCTGAGCATATTGCAGCCTGGTTCGATAAAGATAAAATCGACAAGATTTTGTATAATTTATTATCCAATGCTATAAAATTCAGTTACACAGATGGTCGTGGTAAAATTATTGTAACCCTGGTTGCAGAAGAGCTTGAAAATGAATATCAACATAAACAACTTACTATTAAAGTCGGTAATCAGGGAAAAGGAATCGGGAAAGAAGAATTACCCCAGATATTCACTCGCTTCTATGAGAAAAACTTCAGGCAATCCGGTAAAGGTAACGGTATCGGATTAGCTTTAACCAAAAGCCTGGTTGAATTACATAATGGAACCATCATAGTCGATAGTGAACTTAATGGATGGACTGAATTCACAATTCGTATCCCGATCAGCAGAAAAGCGTTCCGCGAAGAACAAATTGAGGATGAAAAACAAGAAAAAATAATATCCATGCAATCTCTTAGCGAAGATAAGGATCCATCAACAATAAATTCTGGTAATACAACAGGCAAACATTCTTTATTACTTATTGAAGATGATATGGAACTACGTACCTCTCTTCAACATCTCCTTTCCGAGAAATATTATACAGTCATTGCCTCAAATGGGCAAGAAGGACTGAATATTGCAGCGCAGATCAATCTTGATATGATTATCAGCGACGTTATGATGCCAAAAATGGATGGTTTCGAACTTTGTAAAAGAATAAAAAAAGATATCAATATCAGTCATATCCCCGTTATATTACTGACGGCTAAAATCGATGGTTCCGACCATTTGGAAGGTTTGAAATGCGGAGCAGACAGTTATATTACAAAACCATTCAGTTATACTCTTTTAGAAGCTCAGATAGAAACGATCCTTTCCAATCGTAAAAGAACTATTGAAAAATTTCGTTCCAGTCCTCTTACACAGGAAATCAATCTTTCCATATCTTCCTTTGAAGAGAAATTTCTGGAGAATACTATTGAAATAGTAAAGAAAAACATAGAAGACCCTGAGTTTGATGTAAAACAGCTCATTGAAGAAATGCAGGTGTCCAACTCTATGTTATATCGTAAGCTGAAAGCACTAACCAACCTTTCCCCTAACGAATTCATTCGGAATATACGCTTAAAAACCGCCACAGAATTATTGCGACGTAAAAAAGGAAATATATCCGAAATCGCCTATCAGGTTGGTTTTAAAGATGCCCGTTATTTCAGTGTCTGCTTCAAAAAAGAGTTTAATATGACACCTAGTGAATACATGGAAAAAAGTCAATCAATATGAAAAACAGGTTGAGTATCTACAAAAAGACAACAAAATAAGAAAATAAGTAATGATATAAGAGCCATATTATTTCAAAATACCGGAGGGTACACTATAAACAAGGATAAAATCAGGCCGTACTTCATATCTCAAGATATAAGACAAAGCATCCTCCGTTCGGGTTTCAACGGCTTTAATTTGTCCGGATCCTGCATAAGTAAACGGCTCCACATGCAGATGTTCTATAAAATCAACATCCTGTTGCCGGATCATCTTGAATAAAGCCTCCTTGGCACACCAGTGGACAAGCAGATGCTCTGTTTCATAATCCGGACCGACCGACGCATTCTCTTCCGGAGACATAAAACGGCTACGTATCTTTAATACCCGGTCTGAACGGTATTCTATATCTATACCAACCGCTCCCTGCTCCTGCAATAACACTGTCGCATAGCCATTCGTATGGGAAATACTCAGGGATAAGGATGAATCGGGTAAGTAAGGAGCGCCATCGTCATGATAAGCGATCAGCAACTCCTCTCCCGCCAACTCTTTCAGGAGAACACGAGACGCCAGCCATTCCTGACGACGTTTTTCCGTTTTTATCTGTTGCAGGAAAGGGAGATATTCGGATGTCTGTTCCAGCATCGACAGCAATTCTTCCGAACTTTCTTCAATCTTCCAGACACCCAACAACGGCTCTGTGTATTTAAACAGGACAGGCATTACTTTTTCCAGCTAAAGGATTGTATCAACTCGATAATATCTTTTCTCAGATAATCTGTAACCGGTGCCAACGAATCGGCATTCGGTACACAATCATAATATAAAGCACCCCGAAAGAAGTTCGAGGCACTGTCGGTCAGCATAAACTGTACAGGAGAAGCAGACTCCCCATCCAACAGGAAAAGAGAGCCATACACCCGTTCATCCGGGTTGCTATAGGCTTGTTCCTTTACCGCTTTCGCCTGCTTCGCCTGGCGGGAAACCAGGGAACGCGATTCATTCTCTGCTATTTGCAAAGTAGAACGGGTGACGGGTAAATAACTGCAATAAATCTTTACACCCAATGAAGGATAAGACAAATTGATCCATCCTTCAGGACTTCCAATCTCCGGCAGCTCGACAATAGCCAACTGAGAAACGTTGAATGAGTAGGGCAAACTGTCCAGAGGCAACACCTGATAACGTGCCTGAGGCGGCTCGATACGGAAATAACCACGCGGTTTCGGTGTATATTCCGTACAAGACACACAACACAACAGGATACAAAGGAAAACCATACCGGACAGAATCTGCTTCATCACTCCTCTCCTTCTTTCTCTATTTCTGAAATGCAGTTGAATTTCACTTTCAGGATTCTCCGGTTATCCATTTCCAGAATCTGGAAACGATACTTGCCATAATCTATGATCTCCCTGCGGCGCGGGAAGTCACCTTTTATTTCCAGCAAAAGCCCGGCAAGCGTTTCTACATCTTCCGTCAGTTTGCCGAACTCAGACGGGTCTGTATTGATAACACGGAAGAAGTCGGTCAATAAAATCTTGGCTTCAAAGATCAGGCTGCCGTCTGCCAGACGGACAAACTGCTTTTCATCTTCATCATATTCGTCCGAAATCTCGCCGACAATTTCCTCCAGAATGTCTTCCATCGTCACGATACCGGACGTACCGCCAAACTCGTCTACCACAATCGCCATGTGAATCTTATTGGTACGGAATTCTTCCAGCAGGTCGTCGATCTTCTTTGTTTCGGGAACAAAGTAAGCCGGACGAATCAAGCTCTGCCAGCGGAACGTATCCGGCTTTTCTATATAAGGAAGCAAATCCTTTATATAAAGGATACCTTTAATATTATCTTCCGATTCGGCATATATAGGGATTCGCGAATAACCGGATTTGATAATGAAATCGATCACATTACGAAAACTGGTCTTTATCTCGATGTCCTCCATATCCAAACGGGGCGTCATAATCTCATCGGCCGTCTTATTATAGAACTTGATGATCTCAGCCAGCATCTCTTTCTCTTCCGGAATCTCTTTAGAGGTCAACTCCAATGCCTTGGATAACTCATCGACTGACAAGTCATATTTTTTCTTCACCAGCGCCTTGTTGATAATAGAAGTAGAATTAACCAATACCACCGAAAGCGGACGGCAGAGGCGTTCCACCATATTCAACACCGAAGCGGAACGGCGAACGAAACGGAGCGAATTTTTCTGTGCGTAAATCTTAGGCATGATCTCGCCGAAAAGTAAAAGCAAAAAGGTCAGTACGATTGTCTCAAGAATGAAACCCAAGACAGGGACAGCCGAGAAATTGATCAAAGAATTGATACCGTAGGTACAAAGCATAACCACGGCCACGTTCACAAAGTTATTGGCAATCAAAATAGCCGCAAGTAAATATTCGGAGCGGTCCAGTAATTTCCGGATCAACGGGTCCGAAGGCGAATTCTCCTCCCGGATGTCGTTTATATCACCCGGGGAAAGAGAAAAGAATGCCACTTCCGATGCCGACACGAAGCCGGACACCAACAGCAGTAAACAAGCAAGGCTTAACGCTATAACAGGGCCTGCTGTGAGCGCCTGTATAGTAACCTGATCGAATAAGCCCGATAAATAATAGTCTGAGTCCAAGGGGAACCGTATTAGTTAAACAATATCAGAACGGAAGATCATCCGCACTGTTTGAATCTGATGACATATCCGGCTGTTGCGATACCGGTTGCTGGTAAGACGTAGCCTGCTGTGTTGCCTGTGGCTGTCCGCCTTGCTGGAAACCATTTCCGGCATTCGTTGCCGTACCGTCGGCCGGACGTGTGCCCGTATTATAAAATTCAATACGGTCTGCATGAATTTCAGTCACATAACGTTTCACACCGCTCTGGTCGTCATAACTGCGGGTACGAATCTTTCCTTCTACATAAACACCCGAACCTTTCTTCACCCATTTCTCAACAAAAGCAACCTGGTCGCGGCGAACCACGATATTGTGCCATTCTGTTCTCTCCGGCACAACCGTACCGTTTGCCAGTGTGTAACCTCTTTCGGATGTTGCCAAAGGGAAGTTTGCAACGGCCGTACCGCTGTCGAAATAACGAACGTCGGGATCTTTGCCCACGTTACCAATCAATATGACTTTATTCAATGACATAGTTGTAATTCTTTTAATATCTTACAAAGAAACATAAATTCGATCATTCAGACAAATTTCCGTTTAATTTCTCCAAATAAATATGTACCAGGCGGGGAACGGCATAACGTTCGATATCTTCATACGGAACAGCCAGATATGAATCCAGTGCGTCCGTCACATTTTCGATCTCTACCCGGTAAAAAGTCGTATAAAGAATCTGGTGGGAAAGGACATGCTTCACTTCGGACATATCGACGGAAACATTCATCCGACCGGCGCCGTCAAACAATTTCCGGTACGCTTCCGTTTGCTGCAATCCGGCAAAATCCATCGGTTCCGCTGTCTCGATCAATGGGAATTCATAAAGCCCTTCCCAGATATCTTTTTTACCCCGGCGCGAAAGCCAGGTTTGCTCCTTATATATAATGTATAGATAATGAAAATAACGGGGCCGTGTTTTCGTCTTGTTCTGCTTGACGGGAAACGCCTGCACATTGCCCGAAGCATAGGCCATACAACGTTCCTTCAACGGGCAAACTTCACAATCCGGATTTTGTGGAACACACTGCAAAGCCCCGAACTCCATAACCGCCTGGTTATGCGTCCCCGCATATTTAGGATTCATCACAAGAGCGGCCAGTTCTGCAAACTGTTTCTTTCCCTGCGTGCTATCAATTGGCGTGTCGACCGCATACAGCCGGGATAAGACACGGTACACATTCCCGTCGACAACCGGATAAGGCTTATTCCATACAAAAGATACGATGGCAGCAGCCGTATATTCACCGATACCTTTCAAAGACAGTATCTCTTTATATTCCCGGGGAAAAACGCCGCCGAACCGTTCCATGATACTCTTAGCAGCAGCATGCAGGTTACGGGCACGGCTATAATAACCCAACCCCTGCCAATATTTCAGTACCTCATCCTCTTCCGTCGCCGCCAGGGAAGCGACATCCGGGAAGCGTTCGGTGAACCTGTAAAAGTAGTCCATCCCCTGAGCGACACGGGTTTGTTGAAGGATAATTTCCGATATCCAGATTATATACGGGTCGGACGATTCCCGCCAGGGCAGCATCCTCTTATTCGTTTTATACCAGGCCAGCAAAATATGGCTGACTTCCAATTCGTTTTCCATTTGCGTTAAAATGTCCTGTTTTTGTAGTTTTGAAACTCTCAACTCGTTGATTAATGCAAACATACACAGATATAATGAATTGTAAGGAATCTTTTTTATTAAAAAATGGCGGGCAATTCTTTTCCCACTTAAATAAAAAGCTATATATTTGCATTCCAAAAAATTAATAGGTCCAAATCATTAATTAATTTATAGACATGACTAAAGCAGATATTGTTAGCGAGATTTCAAAAAGTACCGGTATCGATAAGCAGACGGTATTGAATAGCGTAGAATCTTTCATGGACATCGTGAAAAGTTCGTTATCTCAGGGTGAAAACGTTTATCTGAGAGGATTCGGAAGTTTCGTTATTAAGAAGAGAGCCCAGAAAACTGCTCGTAATATTTCAAAAAATACTACGATCATCATTCCGGAGCATAACATCCCTTCATTCAAGCCGGCTAAAACTTTCCTGAACGAAGTTAAGTAATTAGTAATTATAGTTTAATTTAAAATTTAGAAACAATGCCTAGCGGAAAGAAAAGAAAAAGACATAAAATGTCTACGCACAAGCGCAAAAAGAGACTGAAAAAGAATAGACATAAAAAGAAATAAGTCTATCGAGAAACTCTAAAGAACAAACTTAATAAGTGACCTTTTAAGTTTGTTCTTTGCGTATTTAGAAAGGTCTGAATTAAAAAACCCTCTTATTAAGTGATAAGTGAATTAGTAGTTGATGTACAACCCAAAGAGGTATCTATTGCCGTATTGGAAGACAAAAACCTTGTGGAACTCCAGAAGGAGGCCCGCAATGTCTCGTTTGCCGTAGGCGATATTTATCTTGGCAAAGTAAAAAAACTGATGCCGGGTTTGAACGCTGCTTTTATCGACGTAGGGTACAAAAAGGACGCATTTCTTCATTATCTGGACTTAGGTCCTAACTTCAACACCCAACAAAAGTTCCTCAAACAAGCACTTGGCGACCCTAAAAAGATGCCCGCCATTTCAAAAGTGCAGATACTTCCTGAGATTGAAAAGGACGGAAGCATCAGTAACGTGCTTAAAGTAGGACAAGAGGTGTTGGTACAGATTGCCAAAGAGCCGATCTCAACAAAGGGTCCGCGACTGACTTCCGAGCTGTCATTTGCCGGAAGATACATCGTATTGATACCATTTGCCGATAAGGTCTCTGTCTCCACAAAAATCAAGTCGAGCGAAGAACGTGCCCGTTTGCGGCAGTTGATTCAGAGCATCAAGCCGAAAAATTTCAGCGTGATCGTACGTACTTCTTCCGAAGGAAAACGTGTTGCTGAACTCGACCATGAATTAAAGACATTAGTGAAACGATGGGAAGATAACATCGTCAAAGTTCCCAAACTGAAAGTGCCGTCGATTGTATATGAAGAAACGGCACGTACGGTAGCTTTGCTCCGCGACATCTTCAACCCGTCTTTCCAAAACATTTACGTAAACGATGCGGATGTTTATCATAACATACGCGATTATGTCAGCCTGATCGCTCCCGGAAGGGAAGAGATCGTACAGCGATATACCGGCGAATTACCTATCTTCGACAATTTCGGTATCACGAAACAAGTTAAATCGCTGTTCGGACGTACGGTTACGTATAAAAGTGGAGCTTACCTGATTATCGAGCATACCGAGGCCATGCACGTGATAGATGTGAACAGCGGCAACCGTTCCAAAGGAAGCGATGCCCAAGAGAAAACAGCTATCGACGTAAACACAGCCGCCGCCGACGAAATTGCACGCCAGCTTCGTCTCCGTGATATGGGCGGTATTATTGTGGTCGACTTCATCGACATGGCGGAAGCCGCCAATCGACAGAAGTTGTTTGAACACATGACTAAAGCGATGGCAAGCGACCGAGCCAAACACAACATCCTGCCTTTAAGTAAGTTTGGTCTGATGCAGATTACCCGCCAGAGGGTACGCCCGGCAATGGATGTGGATACAACAGAATCGTGTCCTACCTGTTTCGGCACAGGGACAATCAAACCTTCGATCCTATTTACCGACAATCTGGAAGGTAAGATCGATTGTTTAGTGAATAAGCATAATGTAAAGAAATTCGCCCTGCACGTACATCCCTACGTGGCAGCATTCGTAAACAAGGGGCTTTATCCCCTCAGTATGAAATGGAAACTAAAATACTCAATGGGTATGAAAGTCATTCCTAACCAAAGTCTGGGTTTTCTGGAATACAAGTTTATTGATTCCGACAAGAACGAACTCGACATGATGGAAGAAAAGGAAATGAAAAAATAAAAAATCCCCGGAGCGATACAGGCTTCGGGGATTTTTTATGGTATTCCAAGTTAAAAGAAAAGAAACAAAAAAAACTTTACTTGTTTATATTGCCGGTTTACATATTCTGCAATACGTTCATAAGCTTTAGCAATATGTATATTCACAGTTTTCTCACTAATTCCTAATACATCGGCAATTTCCCGATTCTTTAATTTATCAGAGAGCACAAGACGAAAAACTTCTCTACATTTGGGGGGTAAAGAATCAATAGCCTGTTGGACTAACACTTGATATTCCTCATCCATCAAACTTTTTTCTGGTGTATCCGAATCCGGGATCAGTTCCATTTCATACAAAGAAAAAGAATCTTTTTCCTGCACATACCCTCTTCTTACATAATGTAAAGCCTGATTTTTTACTGATATATACAAATAACGTTCCGGTTCTTTCACATGGGACAACGTTTCCCGCTTTTGCCAAATAACAGTAAAGACATCCAGAACAGCTTCCTCCGCCAGTTCACGAGAATTCAGATAATAATAAGCGACATGGAACAGACGCCGGGAATAAGTTTCAAATAATAACCGGAACGCTGTTTCATCCCCTCTCACTACACTTTTAAAAAGAGACATGCCACTCTCCTTCTCCATCTCGAATACAGTCTTTTTACAATATATTAGTCAGTAAATGTAATTAAAAATTCTTCAAGATACTACCTAAAGATAAAAAATGTATCTTTTCATGAAAGTATTTTATATGCCACATATGATATACAATACAAAAATACACAACAACCATAGATGTTAGAGTTAAGAAAAAAATGAGCATGTAAATGACTATTTATCGATGAATTTTGAATGCATCCTAAAAAAGTATATTTTTTTCATATCTTGAGTAGGAGTTTTTTACTTTACCTGTCATCTCTATTTACAAAGGTATCGGAATAAGATGAAAAATGAACAAAATAACAAAGAACTCGAATCATTGACAAAGCGTATACATTTTAAGTCTTTGCCATTTGATGAAAAACATATGTTCGATCGTTTAGTAGATAGAGTCAAACGACCTGTTGTCATATCCTATGCTGATAGAGGAAATTCCGCCTGGAAATATTTATCTATAGCTGCATCCATTGCCCTATTAGTGGTTACCAGTATCTTCCTGATAGATAAAGAACCGGAACGAGCACTTGTTTATTATGAAACAACAGCGGTTCCTGATGCTAAAACAAAAATAACATTACCGGATAGTAGCGTCGTATGGTTAAATGCAAATGCCTGTCTACGTTATCCGAGAGAATTCAGTCAGCAAATCCGTCAAGTTGAAATAATAAAAGGAGAAGCATTCTTCGAAGTCCGGAAAGATGAAAAAAGGCCTTTTATCGTTCAGACCGATGGAGTTGGAATCAAAGTATTAGGCACAACATTTAATGTTGATACAGAATCAGACAAAACATTGATTACCCTTCTTACTGGAAAAATCGGACTATACAAAAGTACAAATCAAAATCAAACAGCAGACCAGATACTACAGCCAGGTGAACAAGCGGTATATTTTAAATCGGATAATGACCTAAAGATTTTGACTATACGTCCGGAAAATACAATATCGTGGGTTACAGGAGTATTTGAATTCAAAGACAATTCATTAGAAGATATCATGCAAGAGCTGCAACGAGCTTTCCATGTGAAAATACATATCGAAAACGAAAATCTGAAAAGACAGACTTTCAATGCGAACTTTACAGAAAAAGAAACACTGGAAGAAATATTATCTGTTTTACAGATCTCCGCCCGATATAAAATAGAAAAAAGGAAAGGAGAAATTTTCCTCAAATAAACACAGAATGTTAAACCACAAAAAACAAACAATTATGGATAGCACATGAAAAACACTACTTAATTCAAAGAAACAGATACAAAAGAATTGGGAATGTTGAGACCATTCCCGAATTCTACATTGTTAATCAGCAGATATATACCTGCTAATTTTTAAATTAATACATACAAAATTATGGATAAAATTTCATTTATCAGGCAAAATCAGAAGGATTTTACCTGTAAAGGGCATTATACCTCATCAAAACAGACTTTTAAACACAAAATCAGTGTTACCGGACTTCTTTTACTATTTCTGCTTATCAATATTTCATTTATACATGCACAGACAGTAAAACTCTCCCTGAATAAGCAAAATGCAACATTTGAAGAGATATTCAATGAGATAGAAGAAAAGACCGGATATAAATTCGTTTATAATACTTCCGACATTGATAAAAATGAAAGGATTTCCATCCAAGAAACCAATCTTGATTTAACAGAAATACTGCGGAGTCTACTCCGCAGCAAAAGAAATATTTCTTTTCGCATATCCAATAAACACATTGCTCTATTCAAAGCACAGATCAAAACTATTTCCGGGATAGTTCTTGATACTCAAGGACAACAGATTGTAGGAGCTAACATTCTAGTCAAAGGCACTATAAACGGAACCATCACCGACATCAATGGCAAATTCCAGCTGGAAGTTGCCGAAGGTGACGTCTTACTAATATCCTATATCGGTTACAACACACAGGAAATCACTATTAATAAAAAACAGGATCTCTCCATTACCTTAGTAGATGACACGGAATTGTTATACGAAGTTGTCGTTACTGCTTTAGGCATCAAACGAGAACAAAAGGCACTGGGATACGCAGTTCAGGAAGTGAAAAGCGATCAATTGACTGTTGCCAAAGGAGCAAACGTTGCAACTTCCCTGACAGGAAAAATTGCAGGCTTGAATATTAAGAACAGTACGGAATTTGCTGCAGCCCCAACTTTGACTTTACGTGGAAGCACGCCTTTACTGGTAGTAGACGGAATCCCTCATTATAATGTCTCCATGTCTGATATACCGGCAGATGATATTGAATCCATCAGTGTCTTGAAAGGTTCTACAGCCTCGGCACTTTATGGCTCGAGAGGTGGAGACGGCGCTATTATGGTGACAACCAAAAAAGCACAAAAAGAAGGACTGGATATTTCCGTGAACTCTAATACAATGTTTCATGCTGGTTTTTTAAAATTACCAAAAGTGCAAAACTCATATAGTTCGGGAGGAAGTGGGAAATACGCCCCTGGAGATTATGTATGGGGAGATAAGTTGGATATAGGCCGGGTAGTCAGTCTATATAATCCATCCACCTATGAATGGGAAGACCAACCTTTAACCTCTAAAGGAAAAGATAATTTCAAAAATTTCCTTGAACAGGCATTAGTCACCAACAACAATATCAGCGTTTCGCAAAAAGGAGAGTTCGGTAGTGTACGTGCATCTTTGAACCATGTGTATAATAAAGGACAATATCCGAATTCCAAACAACAGAAACTGACTTTTTCTGTGGGCGGTGTCATGGATTACAAAAAATTTCATTTAGATGCAGAGATCGCTTACAATAAAAATATATTCTCAAATAATAATGGAGCCGGTTATGGAATGGGGAGTTATATGTATAATCTGCTTATTTGGACAGGGGCGGAATATGATATCCGAGATTATCGTAATTACTGGAGAGAAGGAAAAGTGCAGGAAGAACAAAACTGGATGGATGATTGGTGGTATGACAATCCTTACTTTCTGGCCTATGAACGTACCAATCAACGCCATCAAGATCTAACAAATGGAAGTTTGAATATGAGCCTGGAACTGACCGATTGGTTGAAATTGGTTATGCGTGTAGGAGGTGATGCGTTCAGAAATAAATACGTGTTTAAAGAACCTATCAGCACACGAAGCAACCGCAAAGGAGGATATAGCTTGTCAAACTATTCAGGATACAGTACAACCGATGATGTGATGTTATTGGCAAATAAAAAACTGGGAGATTTTACATTAGATGGTTTTCTAGGAGGATCTTTATATTTCAGAGAAAATAATGAACAAAAATCTGCTACCAGCAACGGCTTGAATATGCCCGGTTTTTTTTCATTGAATGCATCCGTAGATCCGGCAACTACATCTTCTTCCGTAACTAAGGAACAAATAAACAGTCTATATGGAAAAATCGGATTTTCCTGGAAAAGCGCTGTTTTTATAGAAGTTACCGGACGTAATGACTGGGCTTCTACTTTGGCAAAATCAGAACGGTCTTATTTCTATCCTTCCATTTCCGGAAGCCTTGTTATATCTGAACTTGCCCCGCTGCCCGAGATTTTCAATTTCTGGAAGATAAGAGGTTCATGGGCACAAACCAAATATCCGACCGGAGTATATGATATAAATTCGACGTATAGCGTTTCACGTAATTACTGGGGTAATACGACTGCCGCTTTTTATCCTTCTACAATTCGTGACGTCTCATTACGTCCCCGTTCTTCCCGATCTTATGAAATAGGTACGGATTTATATTTCTTCAATAACCGATTAAAATTCGACTTGGCTTATTACCATAAACTTCTTTATGATTTACAACGATACGTCGACATGAGCTATGCCAGCGGTTTCTCAAATACATTGATAAATTACGGGGAAGAACAACTAAGCCAGGGAGTTGAATTTACAATCAGCGGCGACATTATCAAAGAAAAAGATTTTTCATGGAATTCTTCATTCAATTGGGCCGCCGATCGGTACTACTATGCAAAAGTTGACGAAAAATATTCGACCCAAAAACCTTGGGTGGCAGCCGGAAAAGATTGGAACTGGCTGGAAATGTATGATTGGGAAAGAACCCCCGAGGGACAGTTGATCCTCTACAACGGAATGCCAAAGGAAAGCATTTACCCCAGTTATGCAGGCAGTTATAACCCCAAATGGATCTGGGGCTGGACAAATACATTCAATTATAAAGATTTTACGTTGAGCTTCTCGTTTGACGGTCGCGTCGGTGGTCATATGTTTGACTACATGAGTTCTCGTTTATGGCATTCCGGGCGGCATATCGATTCTGATAACGAATATCGGTACGATGAAGTGGTAAACGGAAACCATGAAGGGTATATCGCTGAAGGAGTAAAAGTTGTTTCCGGAGATGTCAAGTATGATTCTGACGGAAATATACTTGAAGATACCCGTGTTTTTGCTCCGAATGATGTAGCCGTATCTTATGAAACTTATATGCGCGCTTATAATGGTAGTTCCTCTAAATCGAACTTCAAGAAGAGCAAGACCTTTTTTAAATTAAGGGAATTGTCAATCGGCTATCGGCTACCGAAAAAATATTGTACACATATTATAAAGGGGGCGGAAGCAGCCTTGGTAGGACAAAACTTATTGATATGGACGAAAGGTTTTAAATTTTCGGATCCAGATGTCGATACGGAAAATATAAACTCGCCATCTGTACGTTATGTCGGAGTTAATCTAAAGTTGAACTTTTAAAACAGAAATGACATGAAAAGAATAAAATCATATATCAGCTATTGTCTTTTGGCAGCAATAATATGCATGGCTTACAGCTGCAGCGGGTTTGATGAAATTAATACGAATCCAGATTCTGCTACTACCGCAACTCCGGGGATGTTGGCTACCGGACAATTGAAAGAGGCCTTGAGAATAGGTGGAAAATCTGATCCTAAATGGTATTTTGGCGATATGTTCTTTACAAAAATGATAAGTTGGCACGAGGGAACGGAAGACAGTCGGAGAATCCAATATAACCGGATAAACACAACCGGATTCGAAGTGTACAATAGCCTGACAAACTGTCTTAAGATGGTGGAGCTGGCTTCGGATATCGATAAAGAGGCTTATCAAGGATTAGCTTTGTTCATTCAAGTATTCAGGCTTTATGACACTACGATGAGTCTGGGAGATATTCCTTATTCGGATGCATTGAAAGGAGAAGAAGGAAATATTAAACCGAAATATGATACCCAAAAAGAAGTGTTCGTACAAATGTTGGATGACCTGGATGCTTCATACATACATTTTTCCAATGCGACTCGTAATTTCGATGGAGATTTTGTGTATGGCGGAGATCCTGAAAAATGGAAAAGAGCTGTATCTGCTTTGCAGTTAAGAATATTGATGAACTTGTCTAAAAAAGAACAAGAGGCAGGACTGAACGTCAAACAACGTTTTGCAGCAATCGCATCTCAGCAGGTTTTATTTGAGTCAAACGCCGACAATTTCCAGTTAGTCTACGGGACGTTGTCTTCTCAACTGTATCCTCTTTATCTTTCACGGTTCAATTTTTACTCGGGAGTATCTGTTACAATAGTAGATACCCTGAAAAAATATCAAGACAATCGTCTTTTCTTTTATTGCAGCCCAGCAAAGGCACAAACCAAAGCAGGTATACCTGATGACGACTGGGATGCTTATTTAGGAATTGACCCATCCCGGGTGTATAGTGAAATATTGGATTTATACACTGCCGATAGCATATCAAATATAAATTCCCGTTTTTTTGAAATAGACAACTGCCAGCCAACAATCCAAATGGGGTATGCTGAATTAAATTTCGTTTTAGCGGAAGCTTGTCTCAGGGGGTGGATTGATGGAGATGCAAACTCTTATTATCATAAGGGGATTGAAGCCAGTATGAATTTCGCCGCTGCTTACACACCTCTCGCTTACAGGCATAATAGAGAAATAACAGACGATTATATTCAGTCTTTCTTAGACAAACCCGAATTACAATTAGGTGCAAAAGAAAGTACTTTTGAAAACGACTTGAATAAAGTCCTCACACAAAAATATCTGGACCTGTTCATGCATAATACTTATACCTGCTATTATGATTTTCGTCGGACCGGATACCCTAAACTTCCCGTTAATCCGTCGACAAACATGAATACCGTTCCGGACAAGATGCCAATGAGATGGAGATATGAACAGCGGGAGTATGATTTTAACCGCGAAAACCTGGAAGAAGCGATTCAACGTCAATATAATGGTAATGACGATTGGAATGAATTAATGTGGATATTAAAATAAAAACAGACTTATGAAACTCAAATGGATAATACTTTTTTGCAGTCTTTCTTTAATATCTATGGCTGCAAAAACAAAAAAAGCTGTGTTTATTATTGTTGATGGTATTCCTGCCGACATGATAGAGCGTCTAAACACACCAGCTATTGACGAAATCGCATCCAAAGGAGCTTATGCCCGAGCTTATACCGGAGGAGAAATTGGAAGTTATTCGCAAACTCCGACAATTTCAGCAATCGGCTATACCAATTTACTTACAGCTACCTGGATGAATAAACATAATGTAGATGGTAATTCGAATTTGAAGCCTAATTACAATTATTGGACGATTTTCCGGATTGCCAAAGAGCAATCTAAACCGTATAAAACGGCAATTTATTCAAGCTGGACAGATAACCGGACAGTCTTGTTGGGAGAAGGAAAGCCGGAAACTAATTATTTGAAGATAGACTTTATATGCGATGGATATGATTTGGATACACTTCGTTTCCCGAAAAAGGAGAAAGACCTGCGCATTTTCGATATCGATGAGTATGTGACGGAACAGGCTGCCAAAGGTATAAGACAGGATGCCGCAGATTTGAGTTGGGTATATCTATGGTATACGGACGATGCAGGCCATATTGAAGGAAACGGACGTTTCTTTGACGATTACACACAGAAAGCAGATGCACAGATCGGCAAGATTTGGGACGCAGTGAAGTATCGGGAAGCCTATTTTAACGAAGACTGGATGATCGTAGTAACGACCGATCATGGTCGTGGCGAGAATGGTCATGGACATGGCGGCCAGTCGAAACGCGAACGGACTACCTGGATATCGACTAACCAACCTGTCAATGAGCGATTTAACACAGAGGGCTTGGCCATTGTCGACATAACCCCTTCCATTTGCCGTTTTATGGAATTTAATATTCCGCAACAGGTACGATGGGAACAGGATGGAATCCCGTTTATAGGTCAAGTAGATATCACACAAATGGGTACTTCCCCTTACGACGACTCTGTCACACTTTCTTGGAATTGCCTCAATCCAGACGCAATGGTGGATATTTATGTTTCTTCAACGAACCAATACAAAGAAGGTGGCAAAGATCAATGGAAGAAAATCGCGAGAGTTCCTGCCAAGAAACAGATGTATGTGGTTTCTACCGATAAATTACCGGATTCTCACTATTACAAATTTTTACTGGAAACCCCCAACAATCATTTGAATCGTTGGGTAGAATAAATCGGTAAATAAAAGTAGTAGTTTTTTCACATTGAGACACGCGAAATAACAAATTTAAATCCGTGTCTCAATGTCTCTTTTCCTTTTATCTGATTCCCGGCTCTTCTATTTATCGGAATCAGAAAAAGATTAATTATTCAAAATTATCTACCATATCTACAACTTACACTTCAGTCCATTGTTTATAAACTATCTACACAATTGTTGCAGATAAAAAATCATCTACAATTACCAACCTATATCTACCACTATTTTCCGTTTTTACAACTAACAATCGAAAGATCTTCCTGCTCGCCGGATACATCATAAACATTATTCTTCATCGAATACGCTGTTTGAGAGAATCAACCAACCTGTTTCCATTTGTTTCCTGCTGAAGAAACAAGAGTTTATACAGCACAAAACTTTTGTTTCACCACATAGAAACTTTAATTTTTCATGTACAAAACAAAAGTTTTTCATGCAATAAACTATTTATTCGTTCCTTATCCTCCACCCATCGTTGCCTGCCAAGAAACAAACGTAAGTTCTACTTTCACTCAATAACTAAGAATAATGATGTATATAAATATCAGTCTTCAGGCGAATACTGGCACTTCTTTTCAGAAAAACAAATAAAAAGTTACAAAATAAGCTTATAGTGGTAGATAACTGATATTAGTTGTAGATATATTTTCACCTGCAACCACTATATAATATATTTATTTTCAATTAAATCATAGCATAGTTGTAGATATTGTAGATAATAAATATAATTTATTAGAATAGAAAAGCTATAAATAATAAATTAATGAAATATAGTAAAATCAATATCCGATAAAGTAACTACGTTCCTAAAATATTCCAAGAACATACTTTTATTATAAACATAATAATTACATTTGCAATAAAAAGAAAATATGGATATAGCAGTGACGAATCCTTTTGTCGTAGGAAGGTATATTTCCGACAAGTATTTCTGTGATCGTGAACAAGAAACGGACTTTTTGATTAAACAGATTGAGAATGGCCGCAATGTAGCTCTGATTTCTCCTCGTCGCCTAGGGAAAACAGGGCTGATAAATCACTGTTTCCGTCAGAAACAAATCAAGGAAAGTTATTATACTTTTTTTATTGATATCTATGCAACGACCTCACTGGCTGAATTTGTCTATTTATTGGGGAAATCTATTTATGACGAACTGAAACCTTTGAAAACGTCTTGGAGCGAAAAGTTCTTTCAAACAATAACTTCATTACGCGTTGGATTTAAACTGGATGCATTGACGGGAGAACCCGGCTTCGATATCGGATTGGGAGATATTCAGACGCCACAAATCACACTGGATGAGATTTTCAACTATTTAGAATCAGCAGACAAACCTTGTATTGTGGCGATAGACGAATTTCAGCAAATAGCCGGTTACGAAGAGAAAAATGTCGAGGCTCTGCTACGTACGAAAATTCAGCAATGCAGCCATACCATGTTTATTTTTGCCGGTAGTAAACGACATCTTATGAATAATATGTTCAATTCGCCCTCAAAACCATTCTATCAAAGTTCCATAGGTATGGGATTGAAAGCTATCCCACAAGAAACTTATATCAAATTTGCAAATCGTATGTTTGAGGAACGTGGGAAACATATTGAAAGGACGGTTACTGAGAAAGTTTATTCGATGTTTGCCGGTTATACCTGGTTCGTTCAAATGATGATGAACGAATTATTTGCCCTGACTGCTCATGGAGAATGGTGTAAAACAGATAAGATCGAAACAGCACGAAAAAATATTATCCAAACACAAGACAGCCTTTACCGGGAAATATTAGCAAACCTTGCAACCAAGCAAAAACAGGTACTGCAGGCCATAGCTAAAGAACGGGAGGCACAAGGCATAACATCTTCTGCCTTTATCAAGAAATACAATTTGCCTTCTGCCAGTTCCGTACAAGCAGCTGTCAAAGGATTGATAGAGAAAAACCTTATCACGCAAACAGATGGTGTTTATCGGGTATACGACTATTTCTTTGCCGATTGGTTGGCTACCGAATATTAAGGAGCGCTGATGGCTAAAACAATCTACGCTCCCTAATAGCCTGCCTTCCTTTACTTCTTTGCCTTTACCTTAGCCATCTCCAACGCATGCGTTGTCACATAATACTTAGCGATCATGTTCGGGACTTCCCAGTCCGGCAATTTTCCGTCCTGCAAATATTGCAGATAATTTTCCATCACCTGCCCGAAATGAGCTTCATGCCCTACCCTGTATGTTGCAGGGATCTGAACCTGCCATACATTATCCGAAACCTTATCCAAAGCAACTCCCGGATATTTATCCGCCACGGTCGACATGGCAGCAGCCAGTTCTTTTTCATAAGCAGCCAGATCAATATCGGGCAATACCTCAATATATAATTCCGGCTTATATCCCTGTTCTTTACCCTGACGGATAATCAAGTCGGCCTTACTTCCCTTCATGACAGAGAAATGGGTGTCGCCACCACCTTCAGGGAAAGTATAATTCCAAATAACAGAAACTTTGGCCGTCACACCTTTGATCTTATAAACGATATCTCCGTTGCAATAAACTTTCAATGTATCGTTCTCCACATCCTTTTTCAGGAAATCAGGATAAGCATCCGTGCCTGTCACCTGCTTAAATTCCTCCGGACTGATTGAAGTTGTCCAACGGTTCGCATCGACCAATTCGATATCTTTTTTATAATCGATGATCTGTTCAGGAAAAGCCTCCCACTGAACGAGATCTACCAGGTGAGTTGTTACATCCACAATACCTTCCCCCTGCTGAGTTACATCAAAATACCACACTGGACGGGTCAGCGGTTTGTTATCCACCAGCTTAAACAAATGATGCACACTTTCCTTTACGATAGCCGGCTCGTCGGGAGAACCTTTCAGCTGTTCACCATATATCGCCGGAATTGTTGAAAGCTCACGCTGTAACATCGTTGTAATCTCATTCCTTTCAGTCATAATGTCATACAACAAGACGTTCTTTTGCCTGGCAATATCAAAACACTCTTCCAGTAATTTAAAATTCTGGCTATTGATTGCCATAGGCTTGTCAGACAGCACGTTGATACCGGCTTCCAGTGTCTTCTTTATATATTCTGTCTTCTTACCGTTGTTGCCGGCCTGAATCATGACATTACCCTTCTTCTCGGCAAGCATTTTTTCAAGATAATCGGAACCTGTATAAACAATTTCATTCCACTGTGTCGGATTCTCCGCACGAGTGTTAAATCCTTCGATACGCTTCAGGTGTTCGTTTACATCGAAACCTGTGGGAGCGTACACATAAACATCCTTGGAAACTTGTGGATAAGAGACTTTTTGTACCAGTGCTGCATGAAAATGTCCGGGATCGAGCGTTATCAGTTTCACCTCGCCCGGTGCGCCGGTAAACCCTTCTGCGTGTTCCTTCTTAGAGGAACACGCCGTTCCCAATAAAAGTGTAGCCATGGTAAAAACAAGATAGTTTTTCATTTTATATACGATTTAATTAATAATATTCTCCACCTTCGGTCTAAAATTATACAAGAATCACTTCTATGCCACAAAGATAAAAATATATCGTTTTAACAACTGCCGTATTGTCATTATTTCTGACAGCAAAAACAATTCGGAACCGTTCATTGTTACTTTGGCATACGTTTTGTATACTAATTGGTGCAACTCGACAAGAGAAAAAGCAAAGACGAAAAATAATAACAATTAAAATAGTAGAAAATTATGGGAAAAATTATTGGTATCGACTTAGGAACAACCAACTCATGTGTTGCCGTACTGGAAGGTAACGAACCGGTTGTTATTGCAAACAGCGAAGGTAAAAGAACGACTCCTTCAATCGTTGCATTCGTTGAAGGCGGCGAACGTAAAGTTGGTGATCCCGCAAAACGTCAGGCTATCACCAATCCGGAAAAAACTATATTTTCTATCAAACGTTTCATGGGTGAAACTTACGACCAGGTTCAGAAAGAAATCAACCGCGTACCTTATAAGGTAGTACGTGGCGATAACAACACTCCGCGTGTGGATATCGAAGGCCGTCTGTACACTCCGCAGGAAATTTCAGCAATGGTTCTTCAGAAGATGAAGAAGACTGCTGAAGATTATTTAGGACAGGAAGTAACAGATGCAGTTATCACTGTTCCGGCTTACTTTAGCGATGCTCAGCGTCAGGCTACAAAAGAAGCCGGTGAAATTGCCGGTCTGAATGTTCGCCGTATCGTGAACGAACCGACTGCCGCATCTCTGGCTTACGGTCTTGACAAGACCAGCAAAGATATGAAGATTGCCGTATTCGACCTTGGTGGCGGTACATTCGATATTTCAATCCTTGAACTGGGAGACGGTGTATTCGAAGTAAAATCAACAAACGGTGATACTCACCTGGGTGGTGATGACTTCGACCACGTGATTATCGACTGGCTGGCAGAAGAATTCCTTCGTGAAGAAGGCGTTGACCTGCGCAAAGACCCGATGGCTTTGCAACGTTTGAAAGAAGCTGCTGAAAAAGCGAAGATCGAATTGTCAAGCACAACAAGCACAGAAATCAACCTGCCGTATATCATGCCGGTTAACGGTATTCCAAAGCACTTGGTTAAGACATTGACACGTGCTAAATTCGAACAGTTGGCAGACAGCCTGATCCAGGCTTGTATCGAACCGTGCCGTCAGTCATTGAAAGATGCAGGTTTGAGTACTTCCGATATCGACGAAGTAATCCTGGTAGGTGGTTCTACACGTATCCCAGCTGTACAGGCTATCGTTGAAAAATTCTTCGGCAAAGCTCCTTCCAAAGGTGTTAACCCGGATGAAGTAGTAGCTGTAGGTGCTGCAATCCAGGGTGGTGTATTGACCGGTGAAGTAAAAGACGTATTGTTGCTGGATGTTACTCCACTGTCTCTGGGTATCGAAACAATGGGTGGCGTGATGACTAAGCTGATCGAAGCCAACACAACAATCCCGACTAAGAAATCGGAAACATTTACAACTGCTGTCGACAACCAGCCGTCTGTAGAAATCCATATCCTGCAAGGTGAACGTTCTCTGGCTAAAGATAACAAATCAATCGGCCGCTTCCACCTGGACGGAATACCTGCTGCACAGCGTGGTGTACCTCAGATTGAAGTTACTTTCGATATCGACGCAAACGGTATCCTGAACGTATCTGCTAAAGATAAAGGAACCGGTAAAGTACAGAGTATCCGTATCGAAGCATCCAGCGGTTTGAGCGACGAAGAAGTAAAACGTATGAAAGACGAAGCGACAGCCAATGCTGAAGCCGACAAGAAAGAAAAAGAACGTATCGACAAGCTGAACCAGGCTGACAGTATGATTTTCCAGACTGAAAAACAGTTGAAAGACCTGGGTGACAAACTTCCGGCTGATAAGAAAGCTCCTATCGAAGCGGCATTGAATAAGCTGAAAGAAGCTCACAAGGCTCAGGATATTGCAGGTGTCGATGCTGCCATGACTGAACTGAATACAGTATTCCAGGCTGCAAGCCAGGAAATGTACAATGCTCAGAATGCTCAGGGCGGTACACAACCGGGACCTGATTTCGGACAGCAACAGGCCAACAACAATGCTGGCGGAGCTAAGGACGGTGGCGTAACAGATGTTGACTTCGAAGAAGTGAAGTAAGATAGATTACATTTTCCACATAAGATGAAGAGCGATTGTCGGATTAATCTCCGGCAGTCGCTTTTTTTTACCAAAACACAACTCACACCCTCTACGTATTTCCTAAAAAGAACGGCTACCAGGTTTCTTCCTGATAGCCGCTCTTTTTTTTCAATAACTCTATACTCAGATAATCGAAAAAGCATCTGCATCCTTCCACGCCGGGAATTTAGCACGCAATTCCTCCAAATCACTCTTATTTAATGTACAGGTACGAGTTATTTCCTCCCGTTTGCCGGCATCTGCCAGTTTCTTTCCTTTCGGAGAGAAGATCATGGAATCGCCCCGGTAAGTAAACCCTTTACCATCGATACCCACCCGGTTCACACCGCACACATACGCCATATTTTCAATGGCCCTGGCAGGCAACAATGCTTTCCATACCTTTTTACGGGGTTCAGGCCAGTTTGCTACATATATTAATAGATCATACTCATTATCCACGTTGCGGCTCCACACCGGGAAACGGAGATCATAACAAACCTGCAAACAGATATTCCAGTCTTTATACTTTATTACCGTACGTTTATCGCCAGCCGTGAAATGCTTATCTTCAGCAGCCATCCGGAATAAATGACGTTTATCATAATAATATTCGTCCCCTTCCGGTGTGATAAAGAAAGCACGGTTAAAATATTTTCCGTCTTCTTTCGCAATAAAACTACCGGCGACAGCCAGATTATATTTAGCGGCCCATCCCTTTATAGTCGGAACAGTCGGAGCATCCATCGTATCAGCCAGCTTTTCCACCTCCATGGAAAAACCGGTTGTAAAGGTTTCGGGAAGTACGGCAATATCCGTTTTCCCACTCACACGCCGGAGTAATTCTCCGTAATAACCAAGATTCTCGTCTCTGTCTTCCCAAATGATATGGGATTGAATCATACTGATACGTAAGCTGTCTGCCATAATAGTAAATTAAACTTTTACGAAATTTTCCGGATGACAAGCTGTCACATCCCGGTAACTTTCACGAATTGTACGAATATCCTTTTCTGCATCCCCGGTCGGATAAAACAATCCTTTAAACCCGGCTTCCTTCTTTGCATAATCAAAATAAGCGATCATGATAGGAACCTGTGCCTTTTCAGCAATATAATAAAACCCTTTCTTCCATTCTTCCACCTTTTTACGTGTACCTTCCGGTGTCACAGCCAGCTGAAAAATTTTGCGTTTATTAAACACCTCAACCATCTGGTCGGTTACCGAAGTCCGTTGATGACGGTCGACAGGCACACCACCCAGCCACGAAAACAATATATTGAACGGAAAAAAGAACCATTCTTTTTTGATTAGAAAACTGGCGTTACGCCCTAATGCCGTATAAAACAACTTTCCGACAATAAAATCCCAATTGCTGGTATGCGGGGCAACGCATATCACACATTTAGGCACATCTTCGCTAACTGGTCCCAGTTTCCATCCGGCCATGCGAAGAAGTGCCTTACAGATCGCTTTCTTCATTATTTTTCTTTACTTAGCTCTCCTATTTCGTTAGCAATAGCGTCGACTTCTGTCTGCAAATCAACTCTAAGTTTACGATAATACTCTTTTACCAGTGTTTTGTTGTCTTTGGCATCCGGAGTTCCGGCACGACGGATAAATTCATCCTGCATATCCAGTATCCTTGTCAACAGAACATCAGCTTTATCTCCCTCTACTCCAGGAATAAATAGCTTACAAACTAATACTTCAGAAAACAGTTCACCTGCTACATAGCTGATTTCTTTCTTTAAAATTCTTCTTTTAGCCATAATTTTCGCATTAAAATATCTACAAATCTACAAAATCCTTTATTAAATAACTCACACCGCAGGAAAAAAGATAAAAATAATGTATCTTTGCAGCTTCAAATTCTCTGATTATAAACAAAATCGTTTATGGATACAAAGACAACAACGCCAGAATATCTCTTTGAAAGCAGTTGGGAAGTCTGTAATAAAGTGGGAGGGATCTACACAGTGCTGTCTACAAAAGCGCACACTCTGCAACAGATGTTTAACGATAAAGTGGTATTTATCGGACCTGATGTGTGGGGACCCGCTAACGCTCCGGACTTTATCGAAGATGATGCTCTGTTTGCTGATTGGAAAAAACATGCAAGAACCACTGACAAACTAAAAATGAAAGTCGGACGCTGGAACGTACCTGGTACACCTCCGGTGGTATTAATCGACTTTAAGCCTTTTTTCAGTGATCGGGACGCTTTCTTTTACTCCATGTGGGAAAACTTCAGGGTAGATTCGATGCACGCTTATGGCGATTATGACGAATCCTGTATTTTTGCCTATGCAGTAGGAAAAGTGATTGAAAGTTTCTACAACTTCTATAATCTTTCCGATAAGAAAGTAACAGCACTGTTCAATGAATGGATGCTGGGTATGGGAGCGCTTTATATCAAAAAGCAAATCCCCGCCATCGCGACCCTGTTCACTACCCATGCTACATCTATCGGCCGTTCCATTGCCGGCAACAACAAAGCATTATACGCTTATATGGACGGATACAACGGCGACCAGATGGCGAAGGAACTGAATATGGAGGCCAAACATTCGCTGGAAAAGCAAACGGCTCACCATGTGGACTGTTTCACGACAGTCAGCGATATCACTGCCCGGGAGTGTAAGCAATTACTGGACAAGGCTCCGGATATTGTTACCCCGAACGGTTTTGAGCCCAACTTCGTTCCCGAAGGAAAAGAATATACAAAAAAACGTGCAGAAGCTCGCAAGACATTGATCAATGTAGCCGAGAAATTACTGGGATGTCCCATCTCTCCGGATGCATTGCTCGTATCGACCAGCGGACGGTATGAATACCGCAACAAAGGGATCGATGTCTTCATCGAAGCCATGAACCGTGTACGCAATTCAGGAGAATTACAACGTGAAGTCGTTGCCTTCCTGATGGTTCCGGCCTGGGTCCGCGACGCACGCGCCGACCTGAAAGAGGTGATTGAAAAAAATATTCAGACCACCTCTCCCATGCAAATGCCTTTTATTACCCACTGGCTGAATCTGATGGATCAGGACAAGGTATTAAATTATATCTCACACGCAGGATTCACAAATCAGGCTTCCGAAAAACTGAAAATAATATTTGTGCCCTGTTACCTGGACGGACGCGACGGAATCTTTAACAAGCCCTATTACGATCTGCTGATCGGTATGGACGCAACTGTATATCCGTCATACTACGAACCCTGGGGATACACTCCACTGGAAAGTGTTGCCTTTGGCATACCGACAGTAACGACCAATCTGGCCGGTTTCGGCCTTTGGGCGGAAAAAAGTGTCTCCGGCAAAAACATCAGCGAAGGTGTGGCTGTTATTGAACGGACAGACTTCAACTATTTCGATGTTGCTGATGCTATCACTGCTTCAATCCTCTCACTCGTCAAGAAAGACAAAAAAGAAGTTGAAGAAATACGCAAACGCTGTTTTAAACTGGCAAAGCAGGCTGAATGGAGTAAATTTATTGTTTTCTATCAAAAAGCTTTCAGTGACGCATTGGAAGCTGCAACTAAAAGAAACAGTTAAACATAGCTCATAATTAGCAAGATAATTCTATCTTTGCCACAGTTTTTTACATCTTATTAAAAGTTGAATCATTTTAAATCTCACAATAATGAAAATCAAGGCGAATAACGCAAACAGTCCGATCTGGAAGGACGTTTATTCACATTCGATGCTTCCCGAAGCATTACAACCCTTACACGAAATAGCTACAAACTTGTGGTGGGTATGGAATCATGAAGGAGCTAAATTATTTGGAAAAATCGACAAAGACCTTTGGGTATCTACGGAAGGTAACCCGGTGCTTTTACTCCAAAGCTTATCATTCAAACGTATTGAAGAAATCCAGGCCGACAAAGTACTGATGGCCGAAATCCAGGAAGTTTACGCCAGCTACAGAAAATATGTGGACGTAAAACCGGATGCTACTAAACCGTCTGTTGCATATTTCAGTATGGAATACGGACTCACCAACGTGTTGAAAATATACTCCGGTGGTCTGGGTGTTCTGGCTGGTGACTACCTGAAAGAAGCCAGCGACAGTAACATCGATCTGACAGCTGTAGGTTTCCTGTATCGTTACGGATACTTTACACAATCACTGTCTATGGACGGACAGCAGATTGCAAACTACGAACCGCAGAACTTCAACTCTTTACCTCTTTCTCAGGTAATGCAGTCAAACGGCGAACCGATGGTATTGGAAGTACCTTACCCAGGCAGAACCGTATATGCTCATATCTGGAAAGTAAGCGTAGGACGTGTTCCTTTGTATCTGATGGATACAGATATTCCTCAGAACAGCGAATGGGACCGTTCAATCACTCACCAGTTATATGGAGGCGACTGGGAAAACCGTATGAAACAGGAATACCTGTTAGGTATCGGCGGTATCCTGATGCTGGATAAACTGGGTATCAAAAAACAGATCTATCATTGTAACGAAGGCCACGCAGCATTGATCAATGCTCAGCGTCTGGTTAACTATATCCAGAACGACGGACTTACTTTCAATCAGGCATTGGAAGTTGTACGCGCTTCTGCTCTTTATACAGTACACACTCCGGTTCCTGCCGGACACGACTATTTCGACGAAGGCCTGTTCGGTCGCTACATGGGTGAATTCCCTGGCAAACTGGGTATCAGCTGGCAGGAATTTATCGATATGGGACGCGAAAACCCGGGTTCCAACGAAAAGTTCTCCATGAGTGTATTCGCTTTGAATACTTGCCAGGAAGCAAACGGCGTAAGCTGGTTGCACGGAAAAGTATCACAACGCATGTTTGCTCCGGTATGGAAAGGATATTTCCCGGATGAACTGCATGTAGGATATGTAACTAACGGCGTACACATGCCGACATGGGCTTCTACAGAATGGAAACGTTTCTTCCACCAGCGTTTCGGTGAAAAATTCTTTGAAGACCAATCCAACAAAAAACTTTGGGAAGCTATCCAGAACGTCAACGATGACGATATCTGGGAACTGCGCAAAACTCTGAAGAATAAACTGATCGAATACATCAAAGGTCAGTACAAACAGAGCTGGTTGAAGAATCAGGGAGACCCTGTAAAGGTTGTTTCTATCCTTGAAAAGATCAACCCGAATGCGTTGCTGATCGGTTTCGGCCGTCGTTTCGCGACTTATAAACGTGCACACTTATTGTTCACAGACCTTGACCGTTTGGCTAAGATCGTAAACAATGAAAAATATCCGATCCAGTTCGTATTTACCGGAAAAGCCCACCCGGCTGACGGCGGCGGACAGGGATTGATCAAACATATCGTAGAAATCTCACGTCGTCCGGAATTCCTGGGTAAGATCATCTTCCTCGAAAACTACGACATGCGTCTGGCACGTCACCTGGTTGCCGGTGTCGACGTTTGGTTGAACACTCCGACTCGTCCGCTGGAAGCATCAGGTACATCCGGTGAAAAAGCAGAGATGAACGGTGTACTGAACTTCTCCGTACTCGACGGATGGTGGTACGAAGGTTATAAAGAAGGTGCTGGTTGGGCATTGACCGACAAGCGTACTTACGAAAACCAGCAGTATCAGGATCAGTTGGATGCCGCTACGATCTACCATATATTGGAAACAGAGATCATCCCGACTTACTATGCTAAAAACAGCAAAGGATACTCTCCCGAATGGATCCAGTATATCAAGAACTCAATGTCTCAGATCGCTCCTGACTATACAATGAAACGTATGTTGGACGACTATATCAGCCGTTTCTACAGCAAACTGGCTAACCGTTCCGCTCATTTGCGTGAAGGTAACTACGCTGAAGCCAAAGCTATCGCAGCATGGAAAGAAGAAGTGGCAGAACATTGGGACAGCTTCCAGGTTGAATCATTCACTTGCAGCAAAGATCTGTCTATCGACGGACCGGTTGTCGGCAAAGAATATTCATTCAATCTGGTAATCGACCGCAAAGACCTTCAGGGAATGCTTGGAGCCGAAGTGGTTGTTACCAAAGAAAACTCGGAAAATCATCAGCTTGAATTGCTTTATACAAAACCGTTCGTGCTGAAGAAAGAAGAAGGTTCTAAACTGTTCTTTGAATTGAAAACAACTCCGAGCGAAGCTGGTGTTCATAAAATGGGCTTCCGTGTTTACCCTGTAAACAAAGAATTGCCTCACCGTATGGACTTTGCTTATGTTCGTTGGATTCAGTTATAATAAACAGTTATAGCAAATATGAAAAAGGATACTTCCATAACGGGGGCATCCTTTTTTTATCCTGTTTAATATCCAGGATTCTGTGTCAGATTTCTATTCAGGGAAAGTATATTTTCGGGAATCGGAAAGACAGTCGTATAACCACTGCTTTCTCCCGGTAACTGCGGACGGCTGCTATAGGTCCGTGTAAAAAGACCAAAACGGACCAGATCCTGCCTCCTCCACCCTTCCCAGGCAAATTCCAGTTGACGTTCGGCCAGTATATTATCCAAAGTAGCCCGACGGTCCGGCATTCCGACACGGGAACGGACCTGATTCAACTCTGCATCCCCGTTTCCCCCGTTACGGACCAATGCTTCACTTTTCATCAGCAAAACATCGGCATAGCGGAACAGCACAATATCATTATCCATCAGCTTCCCGTCTTTAGTCGCCGTTTTATCGATAGCATATTTCTTCATACGGGCACCCGCCACCTTCTCAAACGGTTTGCCGGATATATCCACATCGACCTTCCAGGGCAGATATTCCAACACCTGCCCGGTATCGAGCCGGACGGTATCCCCATTCAGATCAAGCACAACACCGGCAAAATAGCATTTACTGAAACGGGCATCGACCGAATCCGTATCATAACCGAAAGTCCGGAGTGCTTCAATTGTAGCGGCAGAGCCATTCTCACCGGATAATCCGTAAGCCTTCGCATGATTATAATGACGGGAGCGAAACAGGTATTGCATCTGGTTCGTATAAAAATTCTTATCCATCGGAATCGTAAAGATATTCTCTACAGAGGTTTCGTTAAATACGGAAAAGTTCTCTTCATAAGTACGTGACAGTTGGTAACCAAGCGCTGTTATGGAATCGCAATAAGCGATCACGGTTTCCCACGCATTCAACCGTTGACCGCCGACTTCAAAAAACACACTTTTTCCATCCGGCTGACTTCCGGTCGTCCAGTTATTATCCGTGTAAACTTCGGCATTCAAAGCCAGTTTAGCCAACAGAAAATAAGCAACCGGACGTGTCAAACGCCCGTAATAGTCACCGAGCTGGTTACTACGCTCCGCACTTAGCAACGGCGCCGCTTCCTGCAATTCTTTTACCACAAACTCAAACACTTCCTGCCGAGTACTCTGCTTTACATCTTTCATCGGAGTGGATGACGACAATACAAGCGGAACACGTCCGAACATATCCACCAGGTAATAATAATACATGGCCCGGAAAGCACGCACCTCAGCCATATAAGCTGGGATATACCGGTTGTTCGTCTGCTTATAAAATTCGTCCAGACGTTCCAAAGACTTATTGCTCAACACAATCACCTTATACAAATACTCCCAGGTCGCCCGTATGGCATCACTGCTGACACCCCATTTATGCAGGAACAAACCTTGCCAGAAACCACCGTCATACCAGTCACCGCCACGGGTAGGAAGGATCGCCTCATCCGTCGTAAAGGTATTCAGGTCATATATTCCCCGGTAAGTGCCCTGTAATCCCTGGCTATCGCTGTAACCACCTACATAATTATAAAGCGTTGCAACCGTGTTCAGGTAGACCGAAGTGGCATTATCATAGGCTTCTTCCTCCGAAATCTGATCCCGCGGATTCTCTTCCAGGAACTTACTACAGGAAAGAAAAGTAAGACCGCACAAAATATAGGATAGTAAAACTAACTTCTTCATCACTGCTAATTATTAAAATTGAAAACTCAAACCGACCGTATAAGAACGGTAAACCGGATAATTCCGCTTATCGTCTATCCCCAGCGTATTATTCACAATATAACTATTGACCATAGGAGTCAGGCCGGAATAGCCGGTGATCGTTGCCAGATTATTGACAGAACAGGACAACCGCAGGTTCTGCACATATTTCTTCCACTTGCCCAGCGGGACATTCCATCCCACGGTCAGATAGTCAAAGTTGATGTAATCACCTTTCTCCAACCAGTAATCCGTTGCCGTCTGATCCTTTATATTCTGCTCCGGAGCACCTTGCATCACATTGTAATCGGGGAAACTGCCCATATTCATATAAGTAAGGGAAGTCCCGTTGTATATCTTATGCCCGAAGGCTCCGTTTATCTGTAAAGAGACATCGAACTTCTTGTAGCGGAAACTGATATTCGACCCCAGCATCGTCTTGGGAGTCGCCTGTCCGGCAATGTAACGGTCTTCGCCATCTTCCAGATTCACGCCATCGCCATTCAGGTCGGCAATCTCATATCTGTAACTACCATCCTCCTGCTGTGTCAGTCCGGTACAATGAGGAAGATAAAAGACACCTAAAGGCTGTCCGACAACCTGATAGACGATATGGTTATAACCGCCATGAAAACCTGCGCCATTCAGATCGGAGATACTGGTATATTCCGGTGCCGACATCTGTTCGCCTTTGTACATACCGCTCAGGGACAGGAGTTTGTTCTGCTGGAAAGTCACGTTGACATTGATGCTCAATTCCATATCTTTCGTTTGCAAGGGAGTAACGCCGAAACCCAGTTCGACACCGCTATTCCGCATCGAACCGAGGTTTGCCAACAGTTTATTGTAGGCAAAAGGCGGAACGCTCACATCATAAAGATAAAGCATATCGCTGGTCTTCGAATGATAATAATCGACAGTCATCAACAGACGGTTACGGAAGAAACCGACATCTATACCTGCATTCACGGTACGTTTTACTTCCCATTTCAGGTCGGGGTTGGCATTCCTGATTACCCCCATCGTTACCGTCGGGCTGCCTCCTACCGATACCACGCCATTGGGTTTCACCAGTTGCAGGGAGTTATAAGAATCGATCGCATCCTGATTACCGGAAAGACCGTAGCCGGCACGCAGTTTCAGATTATTCAGGAAAGTGAACTGTTTCATAAAATCCTCCTCCGTGATTATCCAGGCAGCCGAGACGGAAGGAAAGAACCCCCATTTATTATTCTTGCCGACTTTGGAGGAAGCATCCGCACGGGCATTGACCGTCGCCACATATTTCCCGGCATACATATAGTTGACACGTCCCAGAAAAGAACTCAACCGTGGGTCTTCATAATAAGAATTCGTTCCCTCCCAAAGACGTACAGCCCCTGCCTGCAAATTATTATATCCGAATTTATCCGTTGAGAAATTCGTAACAGTCGTATAAAATCCGGTCAGGATATTCTTCTGAGCTTCCGCCAGTCCAAGCGCATCCAGGTGATGTTTTCCCCAATCATTCGAATAACTCAGCAACAGATTACCCAGCAAGTCCTCCATCTTCCTCTCTCCTTTATAGGCTTGTCCGTGCGCCCATACCGTGGTCGGCAGATACTGGGAGTTATCTATTATATTATATGTATAGGAACCGAAGGCTGAAAACTTAACCTGTTTGCTCAGGTTGACCGTAAACTTCAGATGGGTATTGAAATGGGCATTCGAATCATCATCTTTCACCTCCAGCCAGGCAAGCGGATTGGTAATCTGGCTGGCATTGGTTACCCCGTTCCATGCTCCGGTCTGTTCGTCCCGATGGTTCGGGAATGTCGGATTAAACGCGGCAGCCGAATAGAAAGTCTTCTGGATATCATTCAGATAACGGTTCTTTTGCAGGGAACCGAAGACACCCAGGTCTATCTTCAACCGATCATTGAAAGCACGCTGGGCGATATCCAGTTTAACGGTAAAGTTCTGAAAATCATTTGTCCGTACCACGCCATCCCGGTCCATAACACCGAGGGAAGCACGATAGTTAGACGTTTCAGAGCCTCCTCCCAAAGCTATATGATGATTCTGCACAATCCCGGTCCGGGTTATTTCATCCGGGAAATTCGTATTATAACCCAGATCCAGTATGTCGATATTACGTTCGGAAGCCACCGCCCGGAAATCGTCTCCTGACAGCATCTTCATATTCTTATAGACAGCCTCCACCCCGAAACTGCCATCGTAACTGATACTGAAAGCGCCGCCTTTCCCTTTCTTCGTCGCCACCTCGATCACCCCCGAAGCACCACGCGAACCGTACTGTGCCGTCTCGGAAGCATCTTTCAGGATAGTGAAACTCTCGATATCCGCCGGATAAATGGAACTAAGCGTATTCAGGTCGGAAGAAACCCCATCGATAATGACCAGCGGGTCGTTCCCTCCGGTCAGCGAAGTCGTTCCCCTCACCCGGACAGCACTCAGTGCAGCTGCCCTGTTTGCTCCGGTAGAGATACTGACCCCCGCCGCCTGTCCGCTCAAAGCGTTCAGCGAACTGGAGACAAACCCCTTGTTCATACGTTTTTCGGAAACTTTATCAACAGAACCTGACATGGTCCGCTGATTCCCCGTTGCATATCCAACGGCTATCTCATCATCCAACCGTATGGAATCAGGCACGACCGTCCTGAATGTATCCGTCGGTAACGGAGCGACCTGCGCCTGCCCTTCAATCCCCCGGACAGCTAATAAAAATATCGGAAATATGAATAAAGAAAAATAGAACTTAACCATATGCATATCGATTTAAGATTGTGAACCCCTTTTCAATAAAAACTACCGACCGCAAGGGATTGTTCATAAATATAATAAATGTTTTTAAATCAATGCTTATTTCTGTAATATTACTTGTATTGGCAGGTTCAGAATTAATCAGATATGAATTTAAACTATAACATATCCCCATAGCAGTGGGGATATTCCCCCATTGTAATGGGGATTATTCCCCTCCTATAGGGGGAAAATTCCCCACACAAATAAAAAAAGTGGGGAATTTCTTACAATGACTCAAATAGTATCAGAAGCGAGTCCATTCTTTCTAAACAAACCTTCCCCCTGTCCCCCATTTAGTGATAATTAATAGTCCTCGCGAATAAATTATTTACGGAAATATTTCTTTATTCAGCAATACATTGTACCTTTGTCCTCGTTAAAAAAGAAAGTATTATTATAAGTAATAACATATAAAACTTATTATTATGTCTAAAGTAACAGTTGTTGGCGCCGGTAATGTAGGTGCTACTTGCGCAAATGTTCTTGCCTTCAATGAAGTGGCAGACGAAGTTGTAATGCTTGATGTTAAGGAAGGCGTTTCCGAAGGCAAAGCAATGGATATGATGCAGACAGCTCAGCTGCTGGGTTTCGATACTACAGTTGTAGGTTGCACAAACGACTATGCTCAAACAGCAAATTCTGATGTTGTTGTTATCACTTCAGGTATTCCCCGTAAACCGGGTATGACTCGTGAAGAGTTGATCGGTGTAAACGCTGGTATCGTGAAGAGTGTAGCTCAGAACATCCTGAAATATTCTCCGAATGCAATTATCGTAGTTATCTCTAACCCGATGGATACAATGACTTACCTGTCATTGAAATCTCTGGGCTTGCCGAAAAACCGTATCATCGGTATGGGTGGCGCATTGGATAGCTCTCGTTTCAACTATTTCCTGTCTCAGGCATTAGGATGCAATGCTAACGAAGTAGAAGGTATGGTAATCGGTGGTCACGGTGATACTACAATGATTCCGTTGGCTCGTCTGGCTACTTACAAAGGTATCCCTGTAAGCAAACTGCTGAGCGCTGAAAAATTGCAGGAAGTTGTTGCTTCTACTATGGTTGGTGGTGCTACACTGACAAAACTGTTGGGTACTTCTGCATGGTATGCACCGGGTGCAGCAGGAGCATTCGTTGTTGAATCTATCATTCACAATCAGTGCAAAATGGTTCCTTGTTCAGTTTATCTGGAAGGAGAATACGGCGAATCAGATCTTTGTATCGGTGTTCCTGTTATCCTGGGTAAAAACGGTATCGAAAAGATCGTTGAACTGGAACTGACAGCTGAAGAAAAAGAATTGTTCGCTAAGAGCGCTGCCGCTGTTAAGGGAACAAACGCTGCACTGAAAGAAGTAGGTGCTTTATAATCGGTAAACAAACTCGATTGATTATATTAAAGAGGGTACGCCATAGGACGTATCCTCTTTTTTTGGACACTTATACTTCTTCACACCTTACCATATCCCATCCCCTGAATTGCAACAATAACCGATGGAGCGTCGTTCCTTCGGCAATGCGACGTACCACCTTATCGTCACTGTATTGTAGTAATTGGCGTCGCCCCTCTTCGGCCTGGGTTTCCAGTTCAGAGTCGGTAGCAGTCCGGGAAGAATATTTCAATTCCAGTATATAACTATGCGCTACGTCAGGGTAACGCTGTTTGTCGGGCAGGAGAAAAAAATCACAGTAGCCGTAGTTCAACTCCAACTCCGGCTCCATCAGGTAATAGGAAGCGAGAGAGAGGTAGGCTTTCAGGAAACCTTGCAGATTCCGTTCACCCTCTATGGCATCACGCACGGCAGAATTTTCACGATAAGCATGCGCAATGCTATCGAAGAATGGTTGCCATTGGCCATCGTAAGCAAAATCATCTATCAAATCCTTCAGATGGGAAAGATTTAACTGATAACGTTGCTGATAATAATCGCGAAGGAATCCGAAATACTGCTCACGCACACAGTTGTTGGGAATACACATTTTCAAACGATCACCACGTGTGCCGCATATGGTAAGCAGCCCGTAATAATAAAGCAGGCTACGAAAATTGTCTATATCCGCCACCCGTTCGGCAGGAAAGGAAGTATGCAAGTCGACATAAATTTCACCTTCCGCAGCAATCTCTTCGATAGTGCTCATGCGGCTCCCGTCGTGTGTTGTATCATGGTCGATACGGGCAAGCATTTTCAATTTGCTGTAATCGGTACGAATATTCTTGTCCACCATTTCTTCGGGGGCAGAATGAAAATCCACTTGATTGCGCAAGTAATACAAGGTCATGTCGCAATTAAACACCCGATCATCCTTCAAACTCATACGTGCAAAGCAATAGTTGTCATACCACGGTTTCATTTCTGCTATCATGGCTTCAATGTCTCCCACCAACATGCCGTTTTGCTGGTAATATCGGAACATTTCACGTACTTCCGTTTCATCGAATCCCATCATGGCATTGAAACGTGGATCAGTTGAAATATTCCAGTCAATATTATACCCGCTTGATAAGTCATCCAATGTAACAGGACTGACTCCCATCATGAAGATACGGTGGAACATACCCTTGAATTGCTTGAAATATTCACGGTAGAAACCGCTGGCATGGGTAAGGTCATGAAACATCTGCTGCCCGTGCTCACTCAATATCACATTGGTGAAATTATCATATTCATCAATAATCAGATAGAGCGGATACCCCAAACGCTGGGCAGTAGCTTCCAGCCAATGCAGTTTATCTGAGGCTTCTGAGCCATTTAGGAACTCTTCTATCCCTTCGTTCTGATAGTAGGAGGCATAACGGCGCATGAAATCCGCGAGCCGGATATTACAGTAATCGTTAAAGTTTTCTTTCAGGGACCCGTTACCCAGGTTCGCTTTCGAGAAATCAAAATAAAGCACCTGATAACTGTTACGTGTCTCCGTCGGGTGGCTTCCAATCCACAAGTCTCCGAAGTATTTATCGAAATTCTCCTTTTGCGAAATATCATAATAAGTACGCATCATGCTTAGGAATACGCTTTTCCCAAACCGGCGCGGACGAATCAGAAAGAGATAACTGGGCATCTGCTCAATAAGGGGCAGGTACCTGGTCTTATCCACAAAGTAAAAATTATCGTTTCGCATCCGGTTGAAATCGGATATTCCGTAAGGTATTCCTTTCACTTTGTTCATAATCGGGAGACTTTTAGAATTATATACAGACAAAGTTACTTTATTCCATTCAATAAACCAACGGATCGACAAGTGATTATGTTCGCAGAATATTACCTTTGCAGAAAAAAGAATTATGATTCGTCCGATGACAGTGTCTGATGTGAGCGAGATTGTCGCGATCTATGCCCACTATGTGAACAATACGGTAGTGACCTTCGACACGGAAGTTCCTTCTGAAACGGAGATGTGCCAACGGTTATGTCCTATTATGGAACATTATCCGGCCTGGGTATATGTCGAAGGTGGAAAAATTGCCGGTTACTGTTATGCACACGAATGGAAAACTAAAAAAGCCTATCGCTCCACCGTTGAGACAACCATCTACCTTCATCCGGACTATACCGGCAAAGGATACGGACATTTATTAATGAACCGGTTAATAGAAGACTGCCGCAACCGTTCGTTCCATGCCCTGGTCGCCTGCATCACCATCCCCAATGAGCCCAGTGTAAAACTACACGAAAGACTAAACTTCAAACAAGTCTCCTGCTTCCATGAAGTTGGTCGAAAATTCAACCGTTGGCTGGATGTGGCTGACTATGAGCTGATTCTTGAATAATTATAAATCAGCCTTCTCACTTTTATAAATCTAAAGAGTAAAACTCCATGAAATTTAAAACGTCTAAGACTTTCGCAATTCCATCTCCTCAATTCACCTGCTCATAGATTATATTCTCCTATTCGCCGATTATTTTTTTTAAATCCCTATTTCCTTATAATCTTTGTATCAGCTTCAATATATTCAGAAGCAAAACCAACTCAATTAAAAATTTAAAATCAAAAAAATGAGACACAATTATCTACTATCAACCGTACTTTTATTCTTAAGCTTTTGCGCTTGTTCAAATGATAATGAACTAAACAATCAAACATCAACAGAAGAGAATGAGTCAAAAATTATAACATCTATTGATGAAATGCCTAATGAAATTAAAAGTATTATTGCAGAAACTAAAACTTATATTTCACCACGGATGCAAGAACTTATTACCTCGCTTGATACAATAAGCACAGTACATCCTATTGAAGAAGTTCTACCTTTTCTCTTTTCAGAAGAACCTTCTATACAAACAATAAAAACAAAAGCATCATCAAACATTCCTACTACTACATTAACCGGATATTCTAATTATGAAACAATACTTAATCCCATTACTGTTTCATTAACCGATTATTCTTCTTCGGCTCTTAGACAATCACTCGGCTATAGTGACCTTTTTACAACGTTAGGTAATGGACCATATACTGTAACATTTTATGCATTTACTCTTCATGCTTATTTTTCTACGACAATTTCAAATCTCCTTCCATTGCCATCACCTAACGATTTTATAGGTATAAATCCTGATAAAATGCCCGCTGTATCTAATATAAATAATAATACATCTTTATCACTTGGATTTACAGCATCGCCAATACTCGAAGGTGTACTTTACCAGTTAACCACTTATTCTTTGGCTTTTTCTGCAAAGGGAGGAACATCAACTCTTCACTTTCCTGTTAGAGGGACAGTTAATAGTGAACCGTTTGAATGGGGAGAAAAGCTAAAATGGACGATCTTTACAAATTAACAACCTGTGTCCTGATTTCAATTAAATTCAGGGCACACGTATAACATTAATAATATATGAAAACAATAATTTCCCAAATATCAAAGTTATTCTTTTTTAGTATTTTATGCTTTAGCCTTTTAAGTTGCAGTGATAAAGATGAAAAAAAGGATATTATTGAACCGGAGATTGAAATTCCTTTAACAGAAAAAATGATCTTCATAATCACAACTGCGACAGATGGAACTTCGATAAAACTACCTATTACCGGAACTGTCAATTGTAAAATAACCTGGGATAGCGGAAGTTTGGATGATTTTGAGACTATTACCGAATCATATCCAACCCATACCTATACTAAAAAAGGCGACCACCTTATACTTATTTCCGGCACAGTGACAGAGTTAAACTCTAATGAACTTAATGAATCAGAATTATCTTGTATCTCTGGTATATATAATTTCGGGAAAACCGGATTGACCAATTTATATTGTGCATTTAAAGGATGCACAAAATTAACATATTTATCCAATTACTATCCAGATTCATTTTCAGATGTTATATCTTTTGAAAATTCATTTTCTGAATGCCCATTGACAATAATTCCTTCCGATTTTTTTAAGAGCTGTACATTAGCCACCTCTTTTAAAAACACTTTTACCAATTGTATAAACCTAGCGGAAATTCCTTCCGGTTTATTTGACAACTGTACACAATCTACATCTTTCGAAAGTACATTCTCAGGTTGTACAAGCCTAACAGATATTCCTTTTGGATTATTCGATAACTGCTCTTCAGCCATTTCATTTGCCAGTACTTTTAAAGATTGTTCCAATCTGGAAGAAATTCCTCTCGAACTCTTCGAAAACTGCACACAAGCTTCTAATTTTATGTCTACTTTTCAAAACTGTAAAAAGCTAATAGGTATTCCTTCCGGATTGTTCAGCAACTGTACACAGATAAATAATTTAATGCTCACATTTGCCGGATGCAAAAACCTAACAGGAGAATCACCATATGCAGAAATAGAAGGAAAGAAAATCCATCTCTATGAACGCAATGGAAATATCGGTGGATTTATTAAACCTGAATATATTTATTCCTGCTTCAGTGAATGCATTGGATTATCAGATTTTTCCAACTTACCGAATGAATGGAAATAAATTAAGAGCCTGTTTTGATTTTACTTAACACTCTCTAGGGAGTTATTTTGAGAAAATTTAAATAGGCTTTAATATACGATAAAACACAATGTTTACTTATCCCAAGACTGGTTACCATCAAAAAGAATTGCCTCATCTTGTAAGAAATTATCCTCATCTACGACTATATAACATAAAACAATAAAACAGTCAAAATGAAACAGTCGCATGAAGATTTCCTCAAGATACTGTCCGGTTACCAGGGCATCATCCACAAGGTCAATCTGATATACTTTAAAACAGTAACAGACCGAGAAGATAACTTTCAGGAAGTTGTCTACAATCTGTGGAAATCGTTTCCATCCTTAAAAGACAAGGAAAAGATCGGATCATGGATTTATGCCGTTGCCATCAACACCTCCATCACAAAGATACGGAAAGATTACCGGGTGATCCTAATGGAATCGGTTCCCGATACTTCAGAAGTAAACGGACAGGATGAGATCGACCAGGAAATAGATTTTCAACAATTGCTGGAAATGCTCCATACCTTGAACGAGATCGACCGTTCTATCATGCTCCTCTATATGGAAGAGTATAGCTACAACGAGATCGCCGGGATACTGGGTATAACTTCTACAAACGTAGGCGTAAGAATAAACAGGGCAAAGAAACAACTGAAAACATTATTAGGAGGCAAATAATATGGAAAATAACAATTTAAGCAATATCTGGAAAAGCCAGGCAGACCAAGAGATCAAACAATACTCGATTTCCGAACTGGATCATATGATAGTCAAAAACACCCGCCATTCAATTATCAGGCTCTTCCCTGGTCTGAAAATAAAAGTGTTCTTATCGGTTTTAGTAAGCGCTTATCTTCTATGGCTGGTTATAGCAGGACAACTCAATCTTTCTTTAAAGATTTTTTATTGCCTGCTAATAGCACTCATCGTCGTTTCCTGGGCATTGGTATGGATCAGCTTACGAAAGTTGCAAAAACCTAATCCGGCAATCACCGTCAGAGATTGGCTCAAAGGGCGGATCACCGAGATTGATCAGAGTATTGCTTATCAGAAGAAATATGGAATCGGTATTTCTATCGGAGTAGTTCTCTTCGTCGCCGGAATTTGCATTACACAGAACTATATCCTAAACGGCATGATTACCTTAATTGCATTCGGCTCGGCATTATTAGCTGTATCCATTACGTTATATCTTTCCTACATCGGCAAAAAACGTTTCAGAGAAGTACGCAGCTACCTACAGTCATTGTATGAACTATTGGATGAAAAAAAGACTCCGAGCCTGTAACTATTAACCCGGACAGGATATAAAAAACGAGGATACCTGCAAAGATATCCTCGTTCCTTATTATATAAGCTTGTTACCTTCCGATAATACCCAGCTTTGAATCATTGATGAAATCAATGATGTGCTGTATCTCTGCGCTCATCGGCACCTGGTCTTTGATCATCAGCAAGGCATCGAAAAGACTTGAATTTCCCTGATAGATGATACGGTATGCATGGCTGATATGCTTGATAACTTTCTCGCTCACTCCCTGATGCGCCAAGATGACGGAGTTAACGCCGTAATAAGTTGTCGGCTCCTGGGCTGCTACGATATAAGGAGGCACATCCTTGCGGAAACGGCAACCGGTCTGTGTCATCGACCATGTACCGACACGGCTTCCCTGACTTGCCAGCACACAACCTCCGAAGATTGAATAATCCTCGAAGAAACAGTTGCCGGAAACCTTACTACCATAGCCAAATACACTATGATTTCCAATCTGTGTATCATGCGAAACATGCACACCTTCATGCAGAAAATTACCATTACCGATAACAGTCCGGCCTTCCGGCGTCGTGGCACGGTTGATCACTACGTTTTCGCGGATCACATTATCGTCGCCGATAACAACCAGCGTACTATCGCCTTTATATTTAAAATCCTGGGGTTCTGCTGCAATGACAGCCCCGTTGAATACACGGTTTCCCTTACCCAGACGGGCGCCACTCATGATACTGGCGTGAGGCATAATTTCGCAATTGTCGCCAATCTCTACATTCTTGTCGATGTATGCAAAAGGATGAACTGTTACATTCGCTCCCAGTTTTGCACCGGCATCTACATAAGCTAACGGACTAATCATAATAATCTAAGTTTTAATGGTTATTACTCTCTTCCTCCACCAACAGCACTGTACAAGTTGATAACAGCCTGCATACGCTGAACGTTGTCGGATACTTCTGTCAATTGTGCGCTAAGAAGGCTCTGCTGAGCTGACAGGATTTCCAGATAAGTCGACTGGGCTGACTGGAACAAGGCTTTCGTATAGGTTACGGCCTTTTCCAATTGCTCGATCTGTTGTCTGTCCTGAACCAACATCTTGTTGGTTGCATCGTAAAGATGCAGGGCATCGCTTACTTCCTTACCGGCTTCAAGAATTTTCTGCTGATAATTCATCTGGGCGATCTTTTCCTCTGCTTTCGATACCTTCAGGTTAGCGATCAGCTTACCATTGTTGAAGATAGGCTGTGCCAGTGAAGCCAGGGCCTGGAACATGAACTGTCCCGGATTGGAGATAGTAATACCGGAACCGTTTGTCCAACCAGCTGTTGCAGTGATATTCAACCCCGGATAGAAAGCGGCACGTGCCTTGTTAGTCGTATAGTAAGCACTGGCAAGCGACATTTCCGCAATCTTCACATCCGGACGGTTTTCCAGCAACTGCAAAGGTACGCCGGCCATGATCTCGTCGGGGATTACCTGATCTTCCAGTCTGCCACGGTCGATACGTTGCGGTGCTTTAGCCAACAGTACGGACAAAGAGTTTTCCACTTCGCGAACCTGGCGTTGCAGATTGATTAACGAAGACGAAACCTGATGATATACGGCTTTCATCTGAACAACTGCAGCCTCGGTTGTCATACCGGCCGTCTTCATAGCTTCCATCGCGCGTACATTTTCTTTATAGATAGCAACCGTTTCGGTTGTGATCTCTACCTGACGGTCGAGCATCAGCAGGGTAAAGTAAGTATTGGCAATACCACCGATCAACTGTGAACGGACAGCCTGCTGTGAATACTGGCTCTGCAAATAGATTGCTTTCTGGTCGCGGCTTGCATTGAGCAGCTTACCAAACAGGTCGACTTCCCAATTAGCAGCAGCCGGCAAAGTATAGGCTTTTGCATAGCTGGATCCTCCCATGGTGGTCAGCGAGCCTTGCGGGGCCAGGTTCAAAGACGGAAGGAAAGATAAACGGGCAGCAGTCAGCAACGTTTTCGCTTCTTCCACACGGAGAACGGCAGCCTGCATATCCACGTTATTCGCCAGTCCTTCTTCAATCAGAGCCTGCAATTTAGGATCACGGAAAACTTCCTTCCAGGAAAGGTTTCCCATATTGGTCGTATCGGCAGCCAATGTATCCGTTACCGATACCGGATCACGATACAGACCGGACGTATCTATCGTTTCAGGACGATCATAAGCCTTGTAGATGTGGCAACTGCTCAGCAGGGCAGTTGCACACATCATATATATTATTTGATTTTTCTTCATTGTCTTCTCACTTATTTTTTAGCGTACTGTTCTATTTCCGTATTCAAATCGCTGTTGTCAAGGTCTTCCCATTCGATCGGTTTCACCTTTTCCTGCAAGTACTGGAATACCACGAACAAGGCAGGAACGATCAGGATCTGGAAGATCATACCGACAAACATACCACCAATAGCGGCAGTACCCAGCGTACGGTTACCGTGAGCACCTACACCAAAGGCGAACATCATCGGCAACAAACCGACTACCATTGCCAGAGAGGTCATCAGGATAGGACGCAGACGGGCAGCGGCACCCAATACAGCAGCCCAGGTAATACTCATACCCATACGGCGACGTTCGAGGGCAAACTCTACGATCAAAATAGCATTCTTTGCCAACAGACCCATCAACATGATCAACGCGATCTGCATATAAATGTTATTCGACATTGTGCCCAATATCATCTTCAATGCCGGGATGCTACCTAACGCAGCCCAACCCTGTACAAACAGGAAGCTACCCATCAGACCGAACGGAATTGAAAGCAATACGGCCAACGGCAATACATAACTTTCATACTGTGCACTCAGCAACAGATAAACGAACACGAAACACAAGATAAAGATCAAGCCGGTAGTACTTCCACTCGTTTCAGCCTCTTCACGTGCCATACCTCCCAACTCATAACCGAAACCGGCAGGAAGGGTGGTACTTGCCACTTCTTCCAGTGCTTTCAGTGCCTGACCGCTGGTAAATCCGTCAGCCGGGGCAACCATCAGTTTCATTGAGGTATACATGTTAAAACGGCTGATGATATCCGGACCATATACTTTCTCTATTGTAATAAACTGGGAGATCGGTGCCATTTCGTTACCGTTTCTGACCTTGATATTCTTCAACGATTCCATATTGGCTCTCATAGAAGGATCGGCCTGCACCATTACACGGTACATCTTACCGAAGCGGTTGAAGTTAGAAGCATACAGACCACCATAATATCCTTGCAAAGTCATAAGGATATCGCTCGGACTGATACCTACTTTCTTACAGGCTGCCGCATCGATATCGATCATATATTGCGGGAAGTTCGGGTTGAAAGTAGTCTGGGCCGACTTGATTTCCGGACGGGCCGTCAATGCTGCCATATAGTCTTTGGAAACATCAAAGAATTTCTCCAGGCTACCACCGGTCTTATCCTGCATATTCAACTCGATATCACTGGAAGCGGAATAACCCGGAATCATAGGCGGAGTAAAGAACAATACCTGTGCATCCTTCACCACTTTCTGGGCACGCATGAATAAACTACCGTAAACTACTTCCGCACTCTGCGTCATAGAACGTTCTTCCCAGTCTTTCAACTTGATGATGAATGAACCGTAAGAAGGTCCTTGACCACCGATAAAACTGAAACCGGTAATAGCCGTACGTGATTTCACAGCCGGATCGGAAGCGATCAGACTATCTACACGTTCCATGATTTCCAATGTACGTTCCTGGGAAGCTCCGGGAGGTAATGTTACAGCTCCCATGATAGTACCCATATCTTCATTCGGCACCATACCGGTCGGCGTTACCTGCATGAAGAAGATCAACAGAGCAATAGAGGCAGCTACAGTTCCGAATGCCAGCCATTTCTTCTGGATAAAGAACAATACACGCTTCTTGTAACTCTTCAATAAAGAATCGTAAGCCACATTGAAAGAGGTATGGAAACGGGATACGAATGTCGTCTTTTTTTCACCGTGTTCATCATGAGGTTTCAGGAAAATAGCACAAAGCGCCGGACTCAATGTCAAGGCATTCAATGCCGACAAACCGATAGCAATAGCCATCGTCACACCGAACTGGCGATAGAATATACCGGCTGTACCTCCCATGAAACTTACAGGGATAAACACGGACATCATCACCAATGTAATAGAAACGATCGCTCCGCCAAGTTCACTCATCGCATCGATAGATGCCTGTTTCGCCGATTTATATCCCTGGTCCAACTTGGCATGGACCCCCTCGACGACGACTATCGCATCATCGACCACAATCGCAATGGCAAGCACCATCGCACAAAGTGTCAACAAGTTGATACTAAATCCGATCAGTGACAACAGGAAGAATGTACCGATCAAGGCTACCGGAATCGCAATAGCAGGAATCAAGGTTGAACGTAAATCCTGCAAGAACACATATACCACGATAAACACCAGGATAAAGGCTTCCAGCAAAGTCTTGAGAACCTCATGGATAGAGGCATAAAGGAAGTCGTTGGCATTCATGGATACTTCAACCTTCATTCCCGGAGGCATAGTCGCCTCTGATCTCACCAGCAAATCCTGGATATTATTGATCGTTTCTGTTGCATTCGTTCCCGGCATCTGGTAAACGATACATGCTACTGCATTATGGCCGTTTACTTTATTTACATAGTTGTAAGTCAAACGTCCCAATTCGATATCGGCAATGTCCTTCAGACGAAGCACTTCACCGTCGGGCAATGCTTTTACTACGATATTATCAAATTCTTCTGCTGTTTGCAGACGTCCTTTATAACGGATCGTATACTGGAACGACTGGTTTCCCTGTTCACCGAAAGAACCCGGAGCAGCCTCCACGTTCTGTTCAGCCAACACGTTCGATACATCGTTAGGCACCAGCTTATATTGTGCCATTACATCCGGCTTCAACCAGATACGCATAGAATAATCGGTACCCAATACGTTGGCATCACCGACCCCCGGTACACGCTGTACTTCAGGAATCAGGTTGATCTTTGCATAGTTTTCCAGAAACTTCTGGTCGTAACGGTCTTCTGCATCATAAACGGCAAAAACAACCAACATGGAGTTCTGACGTTTCTGGGTAGTCACACCGATCTTCGTTACTTCGGCAGGCAACAGACCTTGTGCCATCGACACACGGTTCTGAACGTTTACCGCCGCCATATCCGGGTCGGTTCCCTGTTTGAAATATATGGAGATATCGGCAGAACCGTTATTGGAAGCATTTGATGTCATATACATCATGTTCTCTACCCCGTTGATCTGGTCTTCCAGCGGTGCAATCACACTATTCAATACAGTTTGCGCATTGGCACCTGTATAAGTGGCCCTTACCGAAACAGTAGGAGGCGCAATGTCCGGATATTGGGTAATAGGCAATGTGAACAAACCTAATATACCCAGGATGACAATCAGGATGGAAATCACCGTTGAAAGCACCGGACGGTTAATAAATCTATCTAATTTCATATGTTACTTTTTTATAAACGAATATCACCGGAAAAGCCCGGGTTATCCTATACCTTTAATTAATTAAAAGCTGTTTTTAAATTTCCTTCGTTCTGGTCTTTCATGGCCTGCTGGAACTTTGCAGCCTGCTCAGCCTGTGTAATCGGCGTGATTTCCTGACCGTCTCTTAAACTCTGAACGCCTTCAACAACGATCTTATCACCGGATTTCAGACCTTTAGTAACCAGATAATTCTGACCATCATCCAAAGAGGAAATCTGAATTTCAACATTTTTAATTTTATTATCGGGTTGCAGTACATATACGAATTTTTTGTCCTGGATTTCAACCGTAGCTGACTGCGGAATCATAATAATACCTTCCATGGTGTAAGGGAATACCACGTTTCCTGTTCCCCCGCTTCGCAGGATTCTTTTGTCATTCGGGAAAACGGCACGCATACTAACCGAACCGGTCGACTGGTCGATAACGCCACTGACAGCATCGATCTTACCGGTTTCTTCCAGCATCGTTCCGTCTGCCAACTGTAACTGAACGGCCGGCATCTTATCCAATTGTTCTTTCAGTGTGCCTCCGGCTTTTGTGAGCTGCAACAATTCCTTTTCCGTCATTGAGAAATAAACATATACTTCTCCGATCTCGGAAACAGTTGTCAACGGACTCGAGATAGAAGGGCTCACCAAACTTCCGATACGGTAAGGGAAAGTTCCGACAACGCCATTGGAAGGACTGGTCACTTTACAAAAAGATAAATTCTGTTCCGCACTAACCAAAGAGGCTTCTGCCTGTGCCAAGGATGCCTTTGCAGACATCAATTGGTTGACGGCTGTCTCATATTCAAAAGAACTGATAATAGCATTATTATACAGGTCTTTCTTATTCTTTTCTGTCAATGTCAACGTTTTTACGTTTGCATCTGCCATAGCAACAGCTGCTTTGGCCTGGTTCACTGCCGCCTTATACTGCGTGGGATCAATTTCAAACAAGGGCTGATCTTTACGGACCGTAGCTCCTTCATCGACACATAACTTAACAATAAAACCCGACACCTGGGGACGGACTTCAATATCCTGCGTACCTCTGATAGTCGCCGGATAAGAAGTTGTCTGATTACTGGAAGATGAATTCACGGTCAAAACAGCATATTCACTGTCACCTAACTTCATGCCGCTCTGGCTGTTACCACAGGCGGTTAATAAAGACACTCCCAGCGCAAATAATGCAATTTGTCTACATTGGGTAATAGTAGTTCTCAACATTTGTTTATCCATAATTATAATTTAATATATTTCTGCCTTTTATTTTTTCGTACATTTATTCCTGAAGGCTTGTATTATCAGACTCGACAACAAAGGGACTCATATCCTAAAAAACGTACAAATGTAGAATCTTTTTATTGCACTTTTACCGTTTATACATTCTTTTATACTAAAAAATAGCTTTATTTATATGTAGAGATCAAACAGATAGCTATTTTTTGCCGGATCGAAAGTAAATTAGTCCAAAATTGCATACATTCCGTTGTTGTTGTTTGTTTATTCAATAATTTAGTTTAAATTTACAGCTATCTATAAACATAATTAATCTACAATCTGATGGGACCAAAGTTTTCTATTTCGGAAGTATGCAGTACTTCATGGCAACGTACTAAAACTCAGATATGGGTTTTAGCCGGCTTATTGATAGGTATGACAATAATTTCTTTTACGCTGAGCGCTTTTGCCATGCCTATGCAAAAATCCATAGTGGGTACAATCGTTATTAATTTGATCAGTTGCATTATCTCCTGCATTTTTGCATTAGGATACATGAAAAACATATTCCAAGCCCTGGATGGAGAGGAGCCGCAATTCTCGGCCTACGGACAACAGGCCCGTAAAATCATCACTTATTTTGTGGCTAATCTTTTTATGGGGATCATCGTGGTGTTCGGTATCTGCCTGTTCATTATTCCAGGCATTTATCTGGCTCTCCGATTGCAATTTTTCACCGCTTTCATTGTTGAAGAAGATACAGGTATCATCGAATCTCTGAAACGCAGTTGGGAAATAACCCGCGGACAGGGCATGCCGTTATTTATGCTTATGCTGGCTATGATCGGTATTTTCATATTGGGACTTATCCTGCTGGGTATAGGAATTTTTGTAGCAATGCCTCTTATATATATGATGTATGGCTATGTTTTTCGTAAATTAAATGCACCTTTGCAGATTATTGAGGAATTATAATTTTTATAACACAAAACAAACAGTCCGCAGAATCTTTTCATGTTCTGCGGATTATTTATGATAACAGAATTGCCCTATGGGGAAAACGTATAGAATAAAAGATATAGCAGAATTATCCGGAGTTTCTACCGGAACCGTCGATCGTATTTTGCACAACCGTGGCAAAGTGTCGGAAGAAGCACAGAAGAAGGTCGAAAAAGTATTAAAAGAGATAGACTATCACCCGAATCTGATAGCCCGTTCGTTAGCCCTCAAGAAAAAGTATAAATTCGTTACATTGATACCCTCTTTCGGACAGGGGGAATACTGGGCAAAGCTGTCCGAAGGGATCAACAAGGCCGAACAGGAATTATTCAGTTACAATATTGAGGTCGAGCGGATGTACTTCAACCAGTATGACAGAAGCAGTTTCGATAATTTGATTCCCAAAATAGAAGAGGCGGATTGCCAGGGAGTAATCATAGCAACCCTTTTTAAAGAGAGCGTTATCCAACTCACGCAACAACTCGATAAACTCGAAATCCCCTATGTGCTGATCGATGCCTTTATCGAAAATACCAATTGTATCGCTTATTACGGAACAAACTCCTATGATTCCGGATATATCGCCGGGCGGTTACTTTTTGAACAGATACATCCGGAGGACAACATCGCTATTTTCCGCTTTATCCGTAAAGGCGATATGCATTCAACTCAGGTTATGAAACGTGAGGAAGGTTTCCGCGATTATCTGTATGGTCACGATTTTCTGGGAAAAATATACCCTGTACATATTCATGCCGATGAATCAGTAGAAAACAAAGAGATACTCGACTCTTTCTTCGCAACGCATGAAGAGATCAAGGCTGGTATAATCTTCAACTCCAGAGCACATGTCCTGGGTGATTATTTCCAGCATCAGGACATCGACAAACATTTTAAACTGATCGGTTACGACGTGATCGAATCGAATCTGAGCCATCTGAACAACGGATACATCACCCATCTGATCGCCCAACGTCCGGAAGTGCAGGGATTCAATTGCGTCCGCGCTTTATTCCGTCATCTGGTATTAAAAGAAAAAGTCGAACAAATCAATTATATGCCTATTGATATACTTATCAAAGAGAACATTAAGTACTACAATAACTATATTTAAAGGCATAAATTAATTATTTTTCTTCTATATTTTTTTTGTTTGACAAATAAATACTATACATTTGCACCCAACGTGTGCTCGCGCACATATTGAACATAAAATGGAAATATCACAATAAAAATCATCTATAAAATGGCTAATTTATTTTGTATTAAAGACAGAGTTGTCATCATTACCGGAGGAGCCGGTATTCTGGGTAGCGGAATCGCAGGCCATCTGGCTGAAGAAGGTGCTAAAGTTGTAATCCTTGACCGTGCAGTGGAAATCGGAGAAAAAATCGTTGCCGATATCAAAGCAAAAGGTGGCGAAGCCTGTTTCTTCCAGACTGACGTTCTGAATAAAGAGATCCTCGAACAGAATAAAAAAGATATCCTTGCCAAATATGGCCGCATCGATGCATTATTGAATGCTGCCGGTGGTAATATGGCCGGTGCTACAATCGGTCCGGACAACAACATCTTTGACCTGCAGGTCGATGCTTTCAAAAAAGTGGTAGACCTGAACCTGTTCGGCACAGTGCTTCCTACTATGGTTTTTGCAGAAGTAATGGCTCAACAGAAAGAAGGTGCTATCGTAAACTTCTCTTCTGAATCCGCTCTTCGTCCGTTGACACGTGTGGTCGGATACGGCGCAGCAAAAGCTGCCATCTCCAACCTGACCAAATATATGGCCGGTGAACTGGCTATCAAATTCGGTGAAGGCTTACGTGTAAATGCTATCGCTCCGGGATTCTTCCTGACAGAACAAAACAGGACATTGATGACTAATCCGGATGGTTCTTATACGGAACGTGCCAAATCTGTCATTGCCCACACACCGTTCAGACGTTTGGGAACACCGGAAGAATTATTCGGTACGATTCAGTACCTGATCAGTGACGCATCCAAATTTGTAACCGGAACAATTGCAATTGTCGACGGCGGTTTCGATGCTTTCTCAATCTAAATGCCTAATAATATGCCAATAGGTTAATGTGCCAATATGCCAATTACTTTAAAGCATATGCCGTAGCCAATTGGCACATTGACAAATTAATAAATTATTTTCTATGTATTTATGCGAACAAACTTGGCGTTGGTACGGGCCGAATGATCCTGTCAGCCTTTGGGATATTAAACAAGCCGGAGCAACCGGTATCGTAAATGCTTTACACCATATCCCTAACGGGGAAACATGGACAGTAGAGGAAATCATGAAACGGAAAGAAATGATCGAAGAGGTAGGCTTGAGATGGTCTGTTGTCGAAAGTGTTCCCGTTCATGAACATATCAAAACACAAACCGGAGATTTCCAGAAATATATCGACAACTACAAGGAAAGTCTGCGTAACCTCGGAAAGTGCGGTGTTAATGTTGTGACATATAATTTTATGCCGGTACTTGACTGGACACGTACTGATCTGGCTTATACGATGCCGGACGGTTCAAAGGCTCTTCGCTTTGAACGTGCAGCTTTCGTTGCTTTCGACCTTTTCATCCTGAAACGTCCGGGAGCTGAAAACGATTACTCGGCAGAAGAGAAGGCTAAAGCGAAAGCTCGCTTCGATATAATGACCGAAGATGACCGTAAACTACTTACCCGTAATATGATTGCCGGTCTGCCCGGATCGGAAGAAAGTTTTACGATCGAACAGTTCCAGGAAGCACTGGACCGCTACAAAGATATCGATGCCGAAAAACTGCGTTCCAACCTGATCTACTTCCTGCAGGAAATTGCTCCGGTAGCCGACGAAGCGGGTGTTAAACTGGTGATCCATCCGGATGATCCTCCCTACTCCATCCTCGGTTTACCACGTATCCTGAGTACGGAAGACGATTTCAAAAAATTGATCGAAGCTGTTCCGAATCCAAGTAACGGTCTGTGCTTGTGTACCGGTTCATTCGGTGTTCGTAGCGACAATGATCTTGCCGGTATTATGGAACGCTATGGCGACCGCATCGACTTCGTTCACTTCCGCAGCACACAACGGGATGCAGAAGGAAACTTCTTCGAAGCAAACCACCTGGAAGGTGACGTGGATATGTACGGTGTAATGAAAGCGTTACTCGAGTTACAACAAAGACGTGGTTGCTCGATCGCTATGCGTCCGGACCATGGCCATCAGATGATCGATGACTTGAAAAAGAAGACAAATCCGGGTTATTCCTGCATCGGACGCCTGAGAGGTTTAGCTGAACTTCGCGGCCTGGAGATGGGTATAGCCAAATCTCTTTTCAATAAATAACAGAGACTGAAATTTCATTTCTTATTGATTTATAATGAAAAAAGCGTTCAACTCCGGTTGGCGCTTTTTTCTGTTTTATGGTTTTCCAATACATTCACCAGACCATTGAAAAGCATAAACAAATGAAAAAGAACTATAAAGTATTCCTGATAAGGACTTTAGACTGGATTGTTTTTTCTATTTTTGTCCAGCTAAAAAAATTTCATAATGCCTAAGATCTACAGTTATATATTATTATTTATTACACTAATAACACTAAGTACCTGTTCTTCGGTACTATCAGTGCAATCACCACCATCCGTTTCCGATCAGGAATTTAACATGCTGTCTCCGTCAACAGAAATCCCTCTTCCCCAAATAGATATATTCCTTCCTCCTACACCGGAATTGGGAAAAACAGAATATGCACGTAAAGATATTACTGAGGATTTTTCTCCACGGGAAAAAGCCGATATAGCTGTTCCGGATCCAAAACTTCTGGCTGACGAAAACTCTCTTGTTATCGACCTGGCTCTCATGACAGATGAAGATTATGCTTTTCCACTCCCCGGAGCAAAAGTCATATCGCCCTATGCCGGCCGCAGAAGACATCATTCCGGTGTTGATCTGAAAACATGTGCTAATGATACCATCGTTGCAGCCTTCGATGGAATTGTCCGCATGGCAAAACCTTATGCTGCTTATGGTAATGTTGTAGTCATCCGTCATTATAACGGGCTGGAAACAGTTTACAGCCATAATTCCAAAAATCTGGTTAAAGTAGGTGACCGCGTAAAAGCCGGTGAACCGATCGGACTAACAGGAAGGACAGGCAGAGCTACTACGGAACATCTGCATTTTGAAGTGCGTATCAACGGGCAGCACTTTAATCCTGATAAAGTATTCGACCTGGGAAAACGAAAATTGCAAAACACTTGCCTGGTCGCTACCAAAACAGGAAAAAATATTGCTGTAAAAGCTATCGATATACTCCCGCAACAGCGTACCAATGAATACCAATACTCTTATTTAGGAATCCCTGTTCCGAATAATAATAAAAAGCTGGATTTGTAGAATAAAAAAGACAGAGCTTGAGAATGCAAACTCTGTCTTTTTATAAGATCATCTTCTTTTCTAATCTACTTAGGAAGTTGAGGAAGTTTCTCAAATAATACCTTAATCCTTTTCTGCAAATCTACCGGCAGTTGAGAGAGATATTCTTCCGGAGCTCCAAGCTGAACAAAATCCATCATCGTATAAACATCTTCATTTACATTTTTCCAATAATTCGGATTATTTTGCATGGCAAAAAATGTAGGTGACTTAAGAAGTTCCAAGCCTCCTTCTACAACCTTTTTCAATGATTCTTTTAATTCCTTTTCCGATTCTTTTATTTTCTCTGTAGTTTCATGTGTCCCTTCATTCAACAAGGAAAATACTTTAACTTTCCATGACCAGGTTCACAATACAATCCTGCTTTTGATCCAGAAAGGCCAGTACATCCGTTACTGCCTTTTCATGAAATTCCAAAAGGCCATGAGCAAAATAAGGTGTTGCCTCTTCATCAAAACGAATACGAAGATCAAAAAATCTGACGCCAAATTCATACTGTTCTTCAAGAGACAGGTTCTGACATTTTCCGGTATTCCAAGCTAATATCTGGACCAGTCCGGTTGGCTTAAGATTAGTCATCGAGTTGTGAGTTCCTAATTTAAGCATAATATGGTTATTTAAGTGATTAGTAGAAGCTGATTTTCAAAGGGAGCTTCATTCTGCAAATATAAACATTTATCCATACCTGATGTAAAAAACAACTGATATTCTTATTTATTTTCTAATTTGGTCCATAAACAAAAAAGACCACTGATTTTCAGTGGCCTTCGTGGAGATGGAGAGATTCGAACTCTCGTCCAAACGAGGAATTAATCTGCTTTCTACATGTTTATCTTCGCCTTCGATTGTCGGGACCAAGCAAGACCGAAGCCACCCACTTAATCCTTATCCTCTAAATTTTCGCCTGAAACCCGAGGCTCATTTCAGACTATCTCCGATATTGCTGCACCACCTGATCGGAAAGCTTCGGAGCCACAGCATCCGGGTGATGTCACGTCCCCACAACTTTTGCAGGGATTAAGCTTGAATCTACTATACTTCGATTAAGCAGCGTAAGCGTAATTGTTTTCGCCAGTTAATTGTTCGTTGTCTGAGATTTAAGTGCAAGCCAACCACGCACTACATGCTTACAAACCACTTCTACCCGCTGTCAAAACCGGTCATCCCCATGGTTTTGTAATATTTCTTTTGGCAAAGATACATATAATTTCGAATTTAGCAAAGACCCATAACTGATTCCTTCCGATTAGGATTATTTTAATGTAAACGAAGCTGTTTTCACCTCTTTACTATTTCCACCGATCATTACCTGAAACTCACCCGGCTCAGCGACATAATCTAAGGTTGAATCGTAGAATTTCAACATATCCACATCAATATCAAAGGTTACTTTCTTGCTTTCTCCCGCTTTTAACGCAACTCGCTTGAATCCTTTCAATTCTTGGACCGGAGGGGTTATGCTGCGTACGATATCACGTAAATAAAGCTGTACGATTTCCTCTCCATCCTGAGCCCCGGTATTGGTAACAATCACGGATGCTTGAATTTTTCCATTTGCATCCATAGAATTCGTATTCAAAGATACATCGCCATACGTATAAGTCGTATAACTCAAACCGTAACCAAATGGATAAAGAGGCTCATTTAACACATCTATATAATTGGAGACATAACGAGTGTACCAAGCATCAGGAGACATAGGACGTCCTGTCATCTTATGATTGTAATAGATCGGACATTGGCCTGTTACACGAGGAAAAGACATGGTTAACTTCCCCGTCGGAGAAACCTTTCCGGTCAAGACATCGGCAATAGCCGCTCCTGCTTCCGTACCACCGAACCATACGTTCAAGATCGCATTCACCTGCTTTTCCTCGGATTGTAATGCCAAAGGTCTTCCGGTAAAAAGTACCATTACGATCGGCTTTCCTGTCTTTTGGATAGCATCCAGTAATTTTTTCTGCGTTTGCGGCATTTCAAGGATGGCTCTACTAGCGCCTTCTCCACTCATATCTATCGATTCACCCAAAGCAGCGATAATCACATCAGCGCCTTCCGCCACTTTTAGGGCCTCGGCGATTAATTGTTCATCGCTTCTATCATCCCGGGTTGAACGATTTTGATCCGTAAAGTTTGCTTCATAGACGGAATCATCGACTAGATTGCTGCCTTTTGCAAAAACAACCTCTACTCCATTTCCCAAAGATTCCTGTAAATCCTCAACCAATCCATGATAAGATTTAGTCTGCTCATCATATTTCCACGATCCAGCCATATTCGCCTTGCTATCCGCTAAAGGACCGACTACAGCGACCTTACGACATCCTTTAAGTGGAAGCAGATTATTGTCATTTTTAAGTAACACGAAAGACTCCGCCGCAATACGACGGGCCGCGGATACGTTATTTACCGACAAGAACTCTTTGGCGGCTCTTTTCGGATTACAATATTTATATGGATCATGGAACAATCCCAATTGGTATTTTGCGATTAGTATTCTCCGGCAAGCAGAGTCAATCTCAGCCTCTGTTATTTTCCCTTCTTCCAATGATTTCTTTAATACGGCATGATAACAGTCCGCTATCATATCCATATCGACACCCGCCTTTAGCGCCTTGACTCCGACTTCCTGACTATTACCTATTCCATGGTTTACCATCTCCGCTATTGCCGTAAAATCAGACACGACAAAGCCGTTAAATCCCCATTGTTTACGCAACACGTCATTAAGAAGCCAAGTATTTCCGGTCGCGGGGATACTTTCAAATTCGTTGAATGAAGTCATGATACTTCCTACTCCTGCTTCTACAGCAGCCTGATAAGGACGCATGTAATAATTCATGGCAGTCACACGGCTCATATCTACCGTATTATAATCCCGACCAGCCTCGGCCGCTCCATAAAGCGCATAATGCTTTACACATGCCATAAGAGTCGTATCAGCCGATAAATCATTGCCTTGATAACCACGCACCCATGCTTGAGCCATTATACCTCCAAGAAACGGATCCTCGCCCGCTCCTTCCTTTACTCGTCCCCACCGGGCATCATGAGATATATCGACCATCGGGCTATATGTCCAACAGATACCATCAGCACCAACTTCCTTTGCGGAAATTCGAGCGACCTCTTCTATATTCTCCGGTTTCCAACTACACGAAAGACCTAGAGGAATGGGAAAAACAGTTTTATAACCATTACAAATATCAGCACCAACAATTATAGGAATCCCCAACCGACTTTCTTTAACCGCGACTTCTTGTAACTGCCGGATCGCATCGACACCGAATATATTAAATATACCACCAACCTCTCCTCGTACAATACGACTGGCTATCTCACTCTTTTTAGGATTTGGCATTACGTTTCCATAACTAGGAAGATTCAATTGGCCAATTTTCTCATCAACGGTCATTCGACTCATCAGACCATTTATAAATTCATCCGCACTTTTCTGTTCAACTCTTGTGATTCTCTCACTTTTTTCTCTCGCTATCGAACAAACAGGCACTATACATGCCATTGAAATAAATAAAACTGAACTTTTAAGGAATTTCATAACTTAGCTTTTTTACTTCAAAAAAAGCCCGAATAACAGAAAACAGCAATAAACTCACTACTTCAAAGATACGATATGCTATAGAACACGCTTTCCTAGACTACGCTTTTACTACGTTTACCATCAATAATAAACTAGTAATAAATAA